>Ga0247804_10000358_pt1 | contig 21033 bp, 27 predicted proteins | sample UWRJL029104C1_FD_181142 | JGI IMG/M metagenome (GOLD analysis project Ga0247804, IMG submission 181142) | Plant litter microbial communities from Arlington Agricultural Research Station in Wisconsin, United States - UWRJ-L029-104C-1 | ecosystem: Environmental > Terrestrial > Plant litter >...
AAGTCTTTTTTCTTTCTAACAGTCTTACGGCGCCGTTGTCGTAATATTACTCAGTGCCGCCGCAGATCCTACGAAGCTGTTATTTGTATAGACAATATTTCCACCTCCACCCGGCGTCTTAATATTGATAGATACGTCAGGACTCTTTGACCCATCAACCCGGCGTGTATCACCAACATTGCCGCGGAATACGTTATTGAGACCTGATCCAGGCACGGCGTTATAGACCGAATAGGCACCGTTAAATGTCTTTCGGCCATAGTTATACTGCACGGTATTGTTGTTTCCCTTAACGTCTATCCAGGTGTCAGCAGAGTTGTCATCGTTAAGTGAAGAGCCGTCGAACCAACAATACTCGATAAGATTATTGTTAGACGCTTCTTTAACGTCGACGCCTTCACCGGTAAACGCGTATGCGCTACAGCGACGAATAACGTTATCCAAGCAAGTATCAGGGTTTCCACCAGTTCGACTACTGGGTGCTGCCCAGTTACTGTTTGCGGACCCGATGTAGTAGGCCTCACCGAACCCGGCTGATTTTTTACCCGTATCGTGCACGATACAGTCTTCAACAATATTACGGTTTGAATAATTACGAAGGTGAAAGGCTTCTTGTTCAACCCAGCTAATCGTGAGGCCTTTGTACCAACAATCATTTGATTCGTCGGACACGATGCCTTTTGGTCCGTATTGTACGCTGAAGCCTACGAGCCAAATATACGAACACTGATCAACTGCAAGGGCATAACCAGATCCATAATCGATGCTAGTATCGGGCTGCGGGCCGTCACCTAATTGCATAATTGCTTCCTTTGGTCCGCGTATGACAATAGGATTTGTAGAGGTGCCGTGGAGGTTAATCAGTTCGAATTTATCGTTGTAAAGCCCGGCAGCCATCTCGATTAAATCGCCTGGAAGCGCGGCGGTAATAGCCGCCTGCAGTTGTGGGGCATTGCTGACATTTACGGTTCTTAATGGCGTGAATGTGCCCGGAAGTGTCGGTGCATTCGTCATAGTAACATCGGGTCCATAGCCAACGTCAGAAGGGTAGACGGGTGGGGCTGTTGCAAGTAGGTTAAGATTTTGTTGTACGATCGAGCCGGAAATTTTCATACCAATGTAGTTGAGGGGAAGAAGTGCTGCACCTGATTTTAAAAGGAAGTTACCGCCTGTAATTTCACTCAGGACGTTTCCGCCACCCGGGTCTGTTTCGACGCCATAATCAGCTGATTTAAAAGTAGTGACACGGATTGCGGCGGATCCTTTTAGGCGGAGTGCAGGGTAACTATAGTTGGCCAGGTCTGTATTTCCAGACACTGAAGAGGTGATAATGACCGTTCCGTTCACTGATAGTGTTGCGGTGGTGCCATGTATCGTGAGGCGCATAACGTCTCCGACAACAAGTGCGCGAGTAACGGTTGACCCAACTGCTGCAAGGCTAGTGTTATTTGTGAGCTTGCGGAGAATTTGGAATCGGGTATTCGATCCACTGTAGCGAGCGTACAAAGCGGCTGATAAAAGGTCGGTCGAGGATGAATCTGTCGCAACCCCAACAAACACCTCGGAGGTTGCATCGGCTGCTGTTATTGTTGTTTCTGCGTAGACCTCACCCCCAACAGCTGCTGCCATGGTGCGACGGGCAAGGTACGTATCTGTAGTCGTAGGTGCGACTGCGCCGTTAGAAACAGTAAAGTAGGTGCCTGATTTGGTAACGTAGTTCCAACCCAGCCCAATTGTTGTTGAGTTATTTGCATCTCCGGTCCAGTCTTTCGAGAAAAACATTAGGCGGTCTTTTGGAACACCATTCCGCCATCAGGAAAGTCAGAGGGGACATTCGAAATGGTTTGATTTGATTCAAGGATGTACACGGGCATGCTATATGGGGCATATGGTCCAACCGGTCCAGGCTCGCCCGCAACGGTGACGTTTCCTTCTTCGTCAGGAGTAGTGCCGTTTACTGTTTGTATGAAGCGCCCGTCAGCGTCGGTCTTCGAGTACACATCGGCAGTATTTGCCTTTGCATTAAGCGCAGTCTGCTGGAATGTACTGACAGGCTTGGCCGAGTCGGCAGTATTGTCGACGTTCGAGAGCCCAACGTTCGTCTTGGTGACTGCGCCGTCTTTGATAGTCCCGGTTTCAGTGTGTGCAACTGAAAGAAAGTCGTTTAAAACAACGCCCCAAATGCCACTATCTTGCCCCGGTTCTGGAAGTCTCGACATTACCCAATAAACTTTCTTAACTTATGGTGTTAAGTATACACGCATCTAACCGTAAGAGCTATCTGTTTCAAGGTATTTTACATGGTGCTTATGCTACTATTAGGCTATGGGTAAGAAACTTACAAAACAACAGTACGCCAAGCATCAAAAGCGTCATCAAGTCATTGTTGGGCTGAGCATCGTAGTAATAGCAATTTTGGCCGGACTTGTCTTTGCTTTTATTATTATTCCGAAAATTACCACTGATGCTCGATTGCACCGTATTAACGAGATTTATAGCAGCATAGAACTTCCAAAGAATATCTATCACAACAGAGAAGACGTCTTCGGTGACAAACGACCGTATAGTTACGATCTCAGTCGAAGTAGGTCTTCAGAGAAATCATTTGTCGTTGCAAAAACAGTCACTGAAACTTTTGCAGATATGGATGCTGCAATTAAAAAAGCAGGCTATACGGCATTCGAAGAAGCATATCCAGGCTCAACGAGTAAAGAATATCATTACAAAACAGATCGCGGTGAATTCATCCGCTTGAACGTTTCAAGCAAGCTTCGCAATGATGCTGCAAGCAACGAACTGATCATGAATGGTGAATTCTCTGAAACCTTCTTCAAGATAGACCCTAACGCTGGACCTTCGACAGTGATTTTGAAGGTAAACCTCGACGATAATAACGAATAGTCCTTGCTAGAGCCGGGAGGGGAATCGTCGCCAAAACCTCTTAATTGCTGTATTATATAAAACAGTTATGGCAAAACAAGCTACAGAGCCAGCAAAACTTGATTTCGAAGGGCAACGCCCAAATGAAAAAGTGTTGTTTGTATTTCGACGACATATTATTGCGATGCGAAAAGGCTTTTGGCTGCTTTTGATCCCACTCCTTATTACGTCAATTCCGCCGCTTATCTGGCAATCTAACCTAGAACTATTTCTTCTTCCAATTGGAGGGCTCGCCCTTGGGCTAATCCTGTTCTTTTATCACTATGTCATGTGGTATTTTACGATTTACCTTGTAACGAATCAGCGTATTCGACAGGTCACGCAAAAAGGTATTTTTGGTAAAGACGTCGTCGAGCTTCGGCTGTCAAAGATTCAAAACATAAGCTATAATATACCAGGATTCACTGGTGAAGTTTTGGGCTTTGGGACCATCGTTATTCAGACATTTGTCGGTGACTTGGTAATTCGAAACGTCGAACATCCAGAAAAGATATACAACAAGTTACAAAACGCCGTTGCAGACGCAGTCGAGCAGGGAGATTATGAAGAAATTACTGAATAAGGTACGTATACGAAGGAAGGCCGAGCCAGAGTCGACACGTATTACGACCGAGACAATTGCCGAACACCGTGAACGTATTTTAGCGGGTGGTCGACGGTTTAAATATCCCGTACAGTATGCTCGCCATCGCCTTGTCTTTAATGCAATTATTATTACGATCGCCACCCTTGTCGCACTGGTTATTGTTGGATACGTACAGCTGTACAAAGCACAGAACACCAGTGACTTTATGTACCGCGTTACTCGCGTGCTTCCGCTGCCTGTTGCAAGTATTGACGGTGAATCGGTGCTATATAGCGATTATCTTATGAAGTACCGCAGCTCGATTCACTATCTTGAAACAAAAGAGCGAGTGAACTTGAAAACCGAAGACGGCAAACGTCAGTCTGACTTTGTGAAGTCACAAGCGATGGAAGACGCTTTGGCGGATGCCTACGCCACGAAACTTGCCAAGGACAACAACGTTACCGTTACTGATGCCGAGTTGCAGACATATTTGAAACAACAGCGCAGCTCAACAGATGGGGAAGTTACCGAAGCCACCTACGATGCAGTCATCTTAGACTACTATGGATGGTCGCCTGAAGAGTATCAACATGCAATGAAGACAAAATTACTACGACAAAAAGTATCATTTGTTGTTGATAAAGACGCTGAGACTGTTTCAAAAACAGTTGGTGCAACAATTACAGCAGGGACAACAGACCTCAAGGCGGTTGCCGAGGCAGTAAACAAAACAGCAAAAGTTCAGGTTGTGTATGGTGCGCTTGGATTTGTTCCGAAGACCAACCAGGATGGCGGACTTGCTGCGGCCGCAGCCAAGCTAGAAAAAGGTCAGATCTCCTCTGTTATTAAATCAACAACAGGTGAAGGCTACTACTACGTGAAGGTCATCGATGTAAACGAGACGCAGGTAAATTACGAATATGTGCATATTCCACTGACTGCATTCATGAAAATGCTCGATAACGTGAAGGGTCAAGAAAAGACCAAAGAACACATCACTATTCCAGACGTGAATACAACGCCCGCAAATCAATAGGAGGATTGTTATGTTTACACTACCCGAACTTGGATACGCATATGACGCACTCGGTGCAAATATTAGTGCCGATATTATGCAGCTGCACCATGACAAGCACCACCAGACGTATGTCGATAAGTTAAATGCTGCACTTGCGACGCATCCTGAGTTAGAGGGAAAAACAATTGAAGAGCTGATCAGTAACCTCGATGATGTACCAGAAGATATTCGCGGTGCAGTACGAAATCACGGTGGTGGGCATTATAATCACAGTCTATTCTGGAAGGTCATGTCTCCGAATGGGGGAGGTGAACCAACCGGTGTATTACTTGATGGGATTGTTGCGAAATATGGTAGTTACCAGGCATTTACTGATGAATTTACGGCGAAATCTTTAGCTGTCTTCGGAAGCGGTTGGGCTTGGCTACAGCCCGATCTTTCGATCGTAACGACTGCAAACCAAGACGTACCATTTATGAACGGACAGCCCGAACCTATTATTGGCCTCGATGTCTGGGAGCATGCGTACTACCTTGATTACAAAAACAAACGCGACGACTACGTGAAGGCTTTTTGGAACGTCGTTGATTGGAACTTTGCTGCCGAGCGGTATGCGAAACTTACGAATCAATAAGAAGAAATTGTCTTGAAAAATCCTCCAACAATTTACGAGATTAATACCCCAATCTTTTTGAGGGAGGTAGGTGAGCGTGCTGGGCATTCAATTGGCTTTGCCGAAGTACCCGATAGTGAATGGGATGCGATTGCCAGGCCAGGTATCGATACCGTTTGGTTTATGGGTATCTGGAAAAGGAGTCTTGTCGCTAAGGAAATGGCAAAGGGTGAGCCGTGGCTAAAAGACGCGTTACCTGACTTGCGGGGCGAAGACCTGCTCGGGTCTGCGTATAGTATTCAGGAGTATGTGGTTAATGAAGCGTATGGCGGTGATGAAGGTCTTGCTGTCGCGCGCACCAAGCTCAAAGAGCGCGGAATAAAAATTATGCTCGATTATGTACCAAATCATGTTGGAATAGATCACGTTTGGACCACTGAACACCCAGAATATTTTTTGCAGGGGAGTGAACACGAGCTTGAAAAGCATCCAGAAGCGTTTGTTCAAACACCTGGTGGTATATTCGCCAAAGGCAAAGACCCGAATTTTGAGCCGTGGTCAGATGTGCTACAGCTCAATGCTTTTTCATCCGCACTGCGCGATGAGGTAACTCAAACTTTGCAGCGCATTGCCTCAATGTCTGACGGAGTGCGTTGTGACATGGCGATGCTGATGATGAATACAATTTTTAAACATACTTGGGGTGATCGAGTAGGAAATATTCCGACGGAGGAGTACTGGCCGGCAATTATTACAGCAGTTCGTTCGGTGAACCCTTCTTTTGTTTTCCTGGCTGAGGTGTATTGGGATAAGCAGCAAGATTTACTCGACCAAGGGTTTGATTTTTGTTACGACAAAGATCTTTATGACCATTTACTACAGGGTTCGGTTCCGGTTATTAAAAAGCATCTAGAAAAGCCGGTATCGTATCAAAGCCACTTACTGCGATTCCTTGAAAATCACGATGAAGAAAGAGCCGCTAAAGAATTCTCATTAGACAAGCATATTGCGGCTGCTGTTATTACGGCAACGCTGCCTGGCGCACATCTCTATTATGACGGCGAGCGGGAAGGCAGAGTCGTGAAGCTACCTGTTCATTTAGGTCGTCGTGCCACAGAAGACGAAAACACGGCAATTGCATTGTTCTATGACAAACTATGGACGTATGTTGCGCAGAAAAATTTTGCGCAGGGTGAGTGGAAATTAGTTAGTGCAACGTCGAAATTTTGGCACCGACAATCACATCAAATACTTGCCTGGGAGTGGGTGAGTGATACACGGCATTACGTTATTGTCGTAAATTATAGTGCTGAAAAAGCACAGGCGAATGTTGGTATTGATCTCAAGAAAATAACAAGCGTTGAAGATATCTTTAAAGGGGTGGTTGATCCGATTGAATACATTTTTAGTTCACGTGTCGTGCTTGATGCATGGCAGTATATTGTCTTTGAATTGAAGAGATAGCGGGAAATAAAAGTGCCTCAACTGGCACCTTCAACTTACGTGAGTAAGGAGGGTGCCGGTTGAGGCGTCCAGAGCTACATGCCCTGCTTGATGAAGTCCTTCGCCGCCGAGATGACGTTGTCGATGACATCGGGCTCGAGGTTTGCTGCGGTAAGCAAGAGGGGGATGTTGATGTTGCCGGCAAGTGCCATAAGCACCATCGGAAGCATTCCTTTCAGCCCTTCAAAATCGACCGCTTCTTTCGCCAGACCGATGGTTAGCTCGCCAGTCCGTGCCCGAATCGGCGTTAGGACAAGCGTCGAGTAGCTGTTCAGACGCTGCTCGCCGGCCAGGCTGTAGTTGCGCAGCAGTTCGATGCGCATCTGATTGATGGTTACGAGCGCCTTGTTGTACTCGTCGCGAACTTCCAGGAGGTCAGCGAGCGAGCTGCGCTGTTCCTCTGTAAGGTCCTCGTACGAACCTGATATCCCAGAAAACATGCTATACCACCTTAGGGTCTGTGTTTCTCCGCCCTGGAGATTTTGATATTTTAACATTTTATGCAATAAATTTCAATAGTTGGTAAACAGCTGGAAATGAAAGCGCCCCTCGGGGCACCCTCGACTCTCGAAAGAGAAGGATGCCCGTTGGGGCGGTAGTGGAACTGAGGGCAACGCTAGGCATTTACCCATTTGTTCTTTTTGATACTGAACACCTCGTCTGCGTGTCTGTTGACACAGGTGCAGTTCGGGTCGACGCACTCGGGGAGGTCCCATGTGCCGTCGGCGAACACTTCGGCGCCATGCCAGTTGCAAGGACAGTGTTCGTCAGTGCAAGTCGGGTTGACTTTCTTGCTCCCATGCCAGAGGTAGTGGAGGAGGCAGTACAGACCGTACAGCACGGCACTGATCACGACGGTGATGATGAGCGCGATCAACTGTGTCCAGAAGATCATACCCACCGCAACGGTGATGCTGCGGTGCTCGGTCTCGTACAGCTCCCATTGCTGGAAGATGGCAGGGGTCGGCTCGTAGTAACCGCTGACGGGTTGTGTCATGAGGAAGTACACGACGGGAACCGCCAGAAACTGCCAGAACACAACCGCGAAGGCTGCCACGCCGAAGCGAATGATTCGTTTCAAGGTGCTGCTTTTCATTGCAATACTCCTAAGGTAGGGTGGAACAGAAAAAAGCGAGACTTTCTTTAAGTCGTGTATATTATAACAAAAAAAGCTTAAAATGTCAATAGTCTTAGTGAAGCACTAAGTAGTCTGAGTCATTGTTTCAAACAGTGCCCGTGCGGCAATCTTTTGTTCCGGTGTATTCGCACTAGAACTCAATAGTTCGAGCCCAACAAGAAGATCAGCTTTCCATGCGGCCGTTTCGCCACCTTGAAGGTATATGTTAAGTGTTTCAGGTTCATCTGGTCGCATAGTAGCGAGCTGTTTTTGAACATCCCGGAAGGTTTTAAGACCGGCGAGTGCTTTTGGATTCACTTCAACTGCCGCCAATGCAGCAATAGCTGTATCAACTTGAAGTATGCCGTTTAGTCTGAGTTCATCTGCGCCTAGATGTTCCATAATTAAACAAATAATAACATAAAAATGAAAGTGCCCCAGCGGACACTATCAACTCACAATATGAGGACGGTGTCTGCCGGGGCAGGGTTTAAGTAATGAGCATCGAGCAATTGAACCGGTCGCGGTAGCGAATGGCCATGTGCTCGATGTTGGACTCGCTAGTGACCTGGAAAAGTGTGCCGTAGGTGAAGACGGCAAACATCACCATGGTGTTCTCGTTTGTTGCGAGCTCCTTAGCCTCCTCGAGCAATGCTTCGAGAGGCGCATCTTGATCTACCTGAAGATAGATGCAGTTCGTCTGCTCGGTGATGGGGGATACCGATGTGGGCATCATAACTCCTTATGGAAATGAGGATGAATCCTCAACGTTATCCAGTTATCACTGAACAAAAAAATAATACCACAGTAATTGTGGTATTAGATAATTTCTTGGCGGGCCCGACCGGATTCGAACCGGCGATCTTCTCCGTGACAGGGAGACGTGATAGGCCAGCTTCACTACGAGCCCACAAATTGTGGTTGTCCGGCCAAAGACTCTACAGATTTTAGCAGTTTTTGCCCCTTATGGCAACCATAAGAGAGAGGTTTGCTGGTTCGTTTATTTTAACCAAGTCAGATGCTATAATGCTAAGAGCTTAAACGTGCCGTTGTAGCTCAGTTGGTAGAGCGGCGCTTTCGTAAAGCGTAGGTCTCCGGTTCGATCCCGGACAACGGCTCCATATATATGTTAAATAACACCATTAAACAGTCATTCAAAGAACTTATCACGAATCGTTACCTTACGGTTCTGACTATTGTTATCCTGGTATTAGCACTTGGTTTTATTACCTATATCCTTTTGAATGTCCGTCCAAGTGAGTTACAGCTGGTGACGCATTACACGGCGTACGGAGTAACGCATTTGTATCGTGACCAATGGTATTATCTGTATGCATTTGGTGGTTTTGCGCTATTAATTGCATTCTTCCACATTAGTATTGCACTTAAAATGTACCTCACAAAGGGCCACCCGCTGGCTATTATGTTCGCCTGGATTGGTGTTGGTGTTCTTGTCTTCGCTTGGGTGACTGCGTTTTCAATCATTAATGTCTGGTCTCCGGTTTAAATAGATGATTGATTTAGAGATTCCCCTCGGCAAACGAACTCGTTCATATCGTTTCTTTGAAATGTTGCCGGCTATCCTTAGTTACGGGGCACTCGTTCTTCTTATTGTCCTCTCGCTTGTTTCGCCACTGTTAGCTGCGGTGTACCTAATGCTTATTATCGTGACACTGCTGGTAAAAGCGGTTGGTATCGCGTATCACACCATCCAAGGGCGTAATAACCTCGAGCGAGCTCAGAAAATTGACTGGCGCGAACGGTTAGAGGATTTCGAGAACCCTCAAGAATCGTACGAACTTCGCCTGAAATCTCATTCAAAAGCCTTTGGTATGCAAAATCACATCGATAACCTTCGTTTGGCTGCTGCCGACCCGGCTGCATTTCCAAAACCATCTGAGGTCTATAACCTGGTAATTATCGCTGCATATAATGAGTCCTACGAAATTATCGAACCGACTGTGCAATCATTGCTTGCGACAACCTACGATAAATCACACCTTATTATTGCGCTTGCCTATGAAGAGCGTGGTGGCGACGGTATCCAAGAAACCGCCGAGCGTTTGCAGAAGAAGTTCGCCTCAAAGTTTGTCGATTTCGTCCTCGTAAAGCACCCGCGCGATTTGCCAAATGAAGTCGTTGGGAAGGGTGGGAACATCACATTTGCCGGCAAGCACATGCAAAAATGGCTTGATGAAAAGGGGATTGAGTACAAAAACGTCCTTACGACGACGCTGGACTCCGATAACCGTCCGCACGCCGTGTACTTCGATTACGCTACCTATGAGTTTGTCGTTCATGAAGACCGCAAGCACCTGGCTTTTCAGCCGATCTCTTTGTTCCTCAACAATATCTGGGATGTTCCAGCGCTGATGCGTGTTGTGGCTACCGGTAACTCTTTCTGGAATATTATCAGTTCCATGCGCCCACACAGCCTGCGAAACTTTGCGTCGCACTCGCAACCGATGGAAGCACTGGTAGAGATGGACTTTTGGAGCACGCGTACCATCGTCGAAGACGGCCACCAGTACTGGCGCAGTTATTTCTACTTTAACGGTAATTACGATGTGATTCCTTTATATGTACCGATCTACCAAGACGCCGTGCTCGACTCAACCTACTGGAAGACGTTGAAGGCGCAGTTTATCCAGCTTCGTCGCTGGGCGTATGGAGCGTCAGACGTGCCCTATGTAGCAACACGGGTTCTCAGCAAGAAGAGTAATGTACCGTTCTTTGCGGGCTTCTCACGGCTTCTGAGGTTGATAGACGGGCACTTAACACTCGCGAGCGTCTCTATCTTGGTGGCGATTGGGGGATGGGTGCCGTTATTTATCAATAACCAGGCCTATCACGATGTTGTGGCACACCAGTTACCGGACGTTATTAGTATTATCCAGCGGATTGCCCTCATTGGTCTATTTATCACCGTATTCTTGTCATTCAAGATGCTGCCACCTCGGCCAGAGCGCTACAAGCGTGTACGTACGATTGGTATGCTTGCACAGTGGCTACTCATGCCCGTATCCGCTATTGTCTATAGCGCTGGTTCTGCACTGTATTCGCAGGGGCGATTGTTCCTAGGTAAGTACCTGACGAAGTTTGATGTGACGAATAAAGAGACGTACGCAACTGCGGCTAGAGCGCAACAGGCCTCTAAAGCCTCCAAGAAGGAGAAGGTTTAATGGTCGAGCAGCTGACTCAAGAACAAGAAGATAATAAAGAAAAGAAGGAAGTCTCGGCGTTCGTTAAAGATCTTGTGCACCGGACGAATCGTGCGCGCAAAGAGTCGCCTCGGGCGTATGTCATTGTGATGACCGCTTACGTCGATGACTATTTAACAGATGCGTTAAAAGCTAACCTTGTGGTAAGTCGCCAAGATGACGACGAGCTCTTTAGTTCGTGGAGACCGGTATATAACTTTGGACCTCGTATAGACCTCGCGTACCGCCTAGGACTTATAAGTGTCGACATGGCATGGGTCTTGCATCAAATCAGAAAGTTAAGAGATGATTGTGCTCACAAGGCTGATGAAGTAGACCTTGAAAGTAGCCCATTTAAAGAGAGAATATTAGGCATGAGCCAACGTTTGCTCGGTATAACAAACAAGCCAACCGATGATTCAAGTGACAAATTTGAGCGTATGGTAGCAGTGTTATTAATTGTTTTGGAAAGTTTGGGACGACCAAATCCGTCTGATGTAAAGCAGTCGCGCGTTGCTGAGTGGATTTTTAAAGAAGATAAATAAGCTTATTAATTACATACAAAAGACCTCCGATACACGGAGGCCTTTTAAGTTGAATGCGGGTTAAATGCTTAGATCGTACGAATACGAACTTCGCGTTTGATCTCTTGAAGGGTCTTGTTGTACTCGAAACCGAGTGAAAACCGTTCGAGAGCTGAGGGATTTTGGTTTGATTCAATCTGTTGTTTCTTAACCATGCACTCATATTAGCATAAATAGGATGCAATGTCAATGACACAGGTATACCAGCCTGATACCGCCTATGATATAAAGATTTCACGTGAGTTTGTGGGAGGGGCAAAAAGGGTAGTGGAAAAGTGCTTATGGCTGTGGGGAAAAGAAAAACCGCCCCTGTTGATCGATGATCGTAGGGACGGTTTTAGATAAATTTGGTGGGTCCTAGAGGATTCGAACCTCTCACCTCCTCAACGTCAATGAGGCGCTCTAGCCAAATGAGCTAAGGACCCACGTGATGTGTTTAGCTGCTAGTAAAGCTTTATAATCTTACCAGAATAGGGGTCAGGAATCAATAAACGAGCATATAGTGTATAATTACTAACAGAGTGATGACGAAGCCCAACCATCTTCCGAACTCCGTGGGTGTCGCGACGTACGTAACGTCCCTCATAAGTAAAAGTCCGGTGGAACCGTCTGGCCTATTCGAAAGAGTGAGTGCTGGACCCGAGACATACGATAATTAGATTTCAACCTGGCCTAGATGGGCGCGGGCGATGAACCTATATATCGTATGTTTTTTTAATTCCAAATTAATTTTTAAATAGGAGAATAAGATATGAACGACGAACAACTACATGCAATGCGGCACAGCCTGGCGCATATTACCGCCGCAGCAGTGCAGCGTATTTGGCCAGAAGCGAAGTTTGGCGTCGGTCCAGTGGTCGAAAACGGCTTTTATTACGATATCGACCTCGGTGAACGAAAGATATCAGAAGCAAACTTCGCCAAGATAGAAAAAGAGATGCAAAAGATTATCGACTATGGTGATACTTTTGAGCGTTTCGAAATGCCGGTTGATCAAGCGATCGAGTGGGCCAAGCAGAACAACCAGCCGTACAAGGAAGAGCTTTTGAACGACCTCAAGCGATCCGGTACTACTGTTGCGAAGGATCTTGATGCAGCCGAATTAGGGCTTGCTACAGAGGGCGACGCGGCCGTAGAGAATGTCTCTTTCTACAAGAACGGAAACTTTGTCGATCTTTGTCGTGGTCCACACGTTGAAAATACCAAGGATGTTGGCGCATTCAAGCTGCTACGCGTGGCTGGTGCCTATTGGCGCGGTAACGAGAAGAACCCACAGATGCAACGCCTGTACGGCGTAGCGTTTGCAACCCAGGAAGAACTCGATCAGTACCTAGAACGCCTTGAGCAGGCGAAGCTTCGTGATCACCGGAAGCTTGGGAAAGAACTCGACCTCTATACTATTTCCGACTTAGTTGGTCCTGGACTACCTTTGTTTACGCCGCGAGGAACGATTCTTCGCGACATTATGAGCGGCTATTCGAACCAACTTCGACAGAAGTTTGGCTTCCAAAAGGTATTTACTCCGCACATTACAAAGAAAGAGCTATATGAGACATCTGGGCACTGGGCAAAGTTCGGTGAAGAACTTTTCCTTGTTACGAGCCAAAAAACGAGCGATAACTTCGCCCTAAAACCTATGAACTGTCCGCACCACACGCAAATATTTGCGTCGCAGCCACGTAGCTACAAGGATATGCCAATCCGTTACCTTGAAACAACCACTGATTACCGCGATGAAAAGACCGGCGAGCTTGGTGGACTGAATCGTGTTCGTTCACTGACACAAGATGACAGTCACGTGTTTGCGCGCCCTGATCAGATCGAGCAAGAGATTCATAACCTGCTTGCGAGTGCGCGTGAACTATACGGCACAATTGGGATGCAGCTTCGTGTGCGCCTTTCATACCGCAATGAGGAAGATAAATACCTTGGTGAATTGGCACTTTGGGAATCTGCCCAAGCACAACTAAAGAACGCGGTGATCGCCAACGAACTCGAATACTTCGAACAAGAGGGCGAAGCTGCCTTTTACGGTCCAAAGATCGACTTCATGGCAACTGATGCCATTGGGCGAGAGCACCAAGTGGCGACTGTGCAGCTCGACTTTGTGCAGCCACAGCGATTTGGTCTTTCGTACACCGATACCGAAGGAAACGCCGCGCAACCGGTGATGATTCACTGTGCACTCCTTGGCTCTATCGAGCGATTCCTCAGTGTCTTTATAGAGCACACTGGCGGCTGGTTCCCGCTTTGGGCAGCACCAGAAGGTGTTCGTATTCTGACGATTAACGATCAAGTACTTCCATATGTTGACGAGATCAAGCGGGTACTTTTGGGTATTGTCCTTGATACACCGGTGAAATATAACGAACTCCGCTTTAGTGTGGATGACCGTAACGAATCACTGGGTAAGAAGATCCGTGAAGCAACAACTTGGAAAATTCCAGTGCAATTAATTGTTGGCCCTCAAGATCAAGAAGCGCGGCAAGTGAGTGTTCGTACTCAGGCTGGTGAAGAGAAGGTTGAACTTGAGAAGCTCGCGGATTATTTAAAAGCGCTGTAATGAAAAAAACGATCGCAATTGATATTGATGACGTCATCTCTGATACAACAGAGGCGATGCGCCTATGGGGCAATAGGGTTTCGGGCGTCGAGTTGCTGCCCGAGCACTACAATACCCCCGGCAACGATTACTGGGCGTACTACGAGAAGATCTGGGAACATCATGGCATTGCAGACATTTTAAAGTTTGACGACTTTGAAGGCGAATTAATTGTAGACCAGGCACAGGTTCCACTTGTAGCGAGCGCCGCATTTGTCCTCGAAGAGCTGCAGAAAAAATATCACATTATTTTGGTAACTTCTCGTAACCCAGCACTCGAAGCAGGGACGCGCAAGTGGCTTGCAGACAATCTTCAGGGTGATATCAAGCTGTACTTTGCGCGTAATGGTCGTTTGAATGTCGGCCGATCAAAGGGTGAACTCTGCAAAGAATTGGGCGCATTCTTACTAATCGACGACAATACCGACCACTGTCAAAGTGCCGTAGATAATGGGGTTGAGGCAATTGTGTTCGGCGAGTACGGCTGGCAGAATGTCGACGTTGAGGGCGCAGTGAAGTGCAAGAACTGGCCAGAAGTTTTGGAGTATCTTGATGGCGCAGCAAGTCGATAGTCAGTTTCGTAAAGAAGTTGAAGCTTTCATGGCGAAGGTTCCTAAGGGTCAAGTCACCACCTACGGTGATTTAGCTGCCTTAGCTGGTCATCCCTATGCGGCTCGTATCGTCGGGGGTATGGCGCATTATGGCGACCCGGAACTGCCTTGGCATCGGTTAGTGAACCGTTTTGGGGGTTTAGCGAGTGGGTATCACGGTGGGCGAGAACTGCAGGCAGAGCACTTGCTTGCAGAAGGTGTTACGTGTTCCGATTTTATCGTCGATAATTTTAAGGAGCTACGATGGCAAGCAATCTAACCCTTCCACTTATCGTCATTTCCGGTCCAACCGCCAGCGGTAAATCTGGCGTTTCAATCGAACTCGCCGAAAGGTACGGCGGAGAAATTATTTGTGCCGATTCCAGGACGATATATAAAGGCATGGATATCGGAACGGCCAAACCAAGCAAAGAAGATCAGGCACGGGTACCGCATTGGGGACTCGATCTTGTCGCACCAAACGAATCGTTTTCGGCAGCCGATTTTAAAGCCTACGCGGTCCAAAAAATTAAAGAAATTCGCAGTCGGGGACACATCCCATTTTTGGTTGGCGGCACTGGATTGTACGTTGATAGTATCGTATTTGATTATGAGTTTGGCCCACCGGCGGACCTTGAAAAACGTGCTGAATTAGAACTTTTGAGCATCGAAGAGTTGCACAAGTATTGTATTCAAAACAACATTCCTTTACCTGAAAACTTGCAAAACAAGCGCTATGTCATTCGGGCAATTGAACAAAAAGGCATAAGCGATAAGAGGTTAATGACCCCAATTGATAATTGCATCATTGTCGGAATTACTACAGAAATTGAAATTTTACGTCAACGAATTCATGAACGGAGCGAACAATTATTTGACGATGGAGTGGTCGAGGAAGCAAAGAAATTGGGCGATACTTATGGGTGGGAAAGTGAGGCAATGACCGGAAATATTTATCGACTTGTTCGTGAATACGAGGCGGGCGAGCTGAACAAAGACGAGCTGAAAAAGCGCTTCGAGACGCTCGACTGGCAACTCGCCAAAAGGCAACTGACATGGCTCAAACGTAACCAATTTATTACGTGGGTACCGCTCGCCGATGTTAAAAATTACATCGTCGCAGCCCTCGCGTAGTCTGGGGTGGCGTGTTATGATAGAACACGAAAGTTATACGAGAGGGAAACACCATGATTGATGCATTGTTCGGTTCAAAGACACGGGTGAAACTACTGCACCTTTTTTTGAACCATCCTGGACAATCTTTTTATGTCCGCGAAATCACTCGTGTGATCGACGAACAAATTAATTCAGTTCGTCGTGAATTATCTAACATGCTTGAAGTAGGGGTTATCACAAGTGATAGCAGCGATAACAAGCTTTATTACCAAGTAAATCAGCGCTACGAGTTCTACTCGGCGCTACGGGCGATCTTTGCCAACGAAACACTTGTGAGCAAGCCATCTCTATCAGAGGGTGAGTCTGTCAGCGAGCAGTACCTCAGCGCAATCGCTGACATTGCCGCACTTCGCGTTGCGGTCCTATCAGGAGTACTTGTAAAAGGCTCAACGAGCTCTGTCGACGTATTGCTGGTTGGTACGCTTCCAGCGGCGAAAGTAAAGGCAGCGATGGCAATCATCGAAAAGCTCGAAGGTCGCGAGATCAACTACAGTGTTATGTCGTATGACGACTTCTATTATCGATTGAGTGTTCGTGATAAATTTATAACTGAAATTCTGAACTCGAAGCACACCGTTGCGATCGACAAAGATAACGTGCTTAGTCAATCCGAAGGTCAGACCAAATAGTCAGAAGTAATACAGAAAAGGAAATATATGTTTGAAATTGAATACAAAGGTGCAAATAGCGTTATTATCTCGACAAAGAAGTCGACACTTGTGGTTGATCCGAAGCTTTCGCTTGTTGGTTTAAAGGATGTTTCGACAAAAGACGTCGTTGAACTTGCGACTGAAGCTCGTTTTGCCCTGAATCTTGATACCGCACGTTTAAATATCGAAGGTCCAGGTGAGTATGGTATCGGTGAATTCGATATTAAGGGAATTGCAGCGCAACGCCACCTTGATAGCGAATCTGATCCACTTGTTTCAACTATCTACCGTGTGGAAGTAAACGACACACGTATTGCGATCGTCGGAAACATCTATGAGAAGCTCACCGAATCACAACTTGAAGAGATTGGACTTATCGATATTCTCATCCTTCCTGTCGGTGGCAATGGCTACACACTTGATGCAACTGGTGCTGCAACAATCACTCGATCAATTGATCCAAAGATTGTGATGCCAATTCATTATGCTGACCCAGCGATTAAATATGAAGTAGCGCAAGATACCCTTGAAACCTTTACGAAGGAACTTGGCGCTCCGGTTGAGGAACTGCCAAAGTTCAAGCTAAAGCAGGGTGCAGTGCTTCCTTCTGTTATGACAACTATTGTTTTGGCCCGCGCGTAGTACTTACGCCGGGAATACTCCCAATAAAAAAATCCCCGTTGCTATAACGGGGATTTTTTATAAGTCAGCTACTAGTTAGTAGCAAGCGCAGCACCCTTCGCAGGAAGGATACCTTTCTTCTTAAGAGTACGAATGGCCTGAGTTGAAAGTACCATTGTTACTTTTTCGCCTTCAAACATGAAGGTTTTCTTTTGAAGGTTTGGTTTGAATACGCGGTTTGTGCGACGCAAAGAGAAGCTAACATTGTTGCCAAATTGCTTTCCTTTACCGGTAAGTTCACATCGTGCGACCATAATATTTTCCTTCTTCTCTTCTATTTCCATTAATTCTCTACGTTTTCCGTAGGCAATGTACTTAATTCTACCTCTTTTGACCCCGAGAGTCAAGTGTTGAGGGAGCTGTTATACTAGTTGGTATGGATTTTATAATTAGCATCGTCATTGTTCTGGGTGTTATCTTGTTTTCGATGACATTGCACGAAGCAATGCACGGCTTTATTGCCTATTGGCTAGGTGATGATACCGCAAAAAGGGAAGGGCGATTAACCCTGAACCCAATCAAGCATCTTGACCCGTTCCTTTCATTGATTTTGCCACTAACACTGTTTGTTATTGGTGCACCCGTGTTCGGTGGAGCAAAACCAGTGCCTTTTAACCCGGATAGGGTGCGAGGTGAAGAGTGGGGGGCTGCCCTTGTCGCCGCAGCCGGTCCGCTGACGAACCTTGTGATTGCTTTCGTCACCTTTGGCCTATGGGCGGTCCTAGGGGCGCCAGGCGCTTCGACTATTGGTGGACAGATCCTTATTACTGCCTATACTGTGAACCTCGGCTTCTTTATCTTTAATAGTATTCCAATTCCGCCCCTTGATGGATCACGCGTTATTTACGCATTGGCACCTGATTTTGTGCGTACAGGTATGCGTGCGGTAGAGCAGTATGGAATTATTTTCGTTTTTGCGATCGTCCTTCTATTCAACAATCAGATTGGAACTTTGATTATTACCGTAATGACGTTTTTCATTAATATATTCGCAACCATTTTCAGCATTTCATAAGTATTGCAGTGATATAATAAGAAGTGCCTAAGGGGCACAGAACTGTAAGTGTATATGATTTTCCGATATCATATAATTGGGAAGCCAATAACACTCGTTTCCGTGGAAATGAGTTGCGGCCAACCACCTTGCCTACAAGCGGGGAATATCATAGCGCTTACCGTTTTCCCTTGGGTACATAGATTATTTCTAGCTCACTTTGAAAGAAGTGAGTTTTTCTTTAATGTAGTCTTTAGTTTTTGTTTTTTGCGAAGCAAGGTATACTAAAAGCATAAAAGAGATCAAATAAACATGAAACAAAGATTATCAGTTCGAGCAATTCTCAGCACCGGCGGCAAAACATTAGTCGTGCGACGCGCCAACGGTCGCCCAACAATCTTAGGTAAATTTGAACTACCTGGTGGTAAGCTGGCCTACAGCGAACAGCCAGAAGACGCACTTCGTCGGTACCTGCACGACGACCTAGGAATCCACGTAAAATCAGCGCATCTTTTTGATGTTGTGACGTATATCGACCACGATGATCGGGGCATTCAATATGCCGTTATTGTCTATCTCGTAACGCCTGTAGAGAGTAATCGACCAATCAAACTCAGCGGAAATTATAACAAGTATAAGTACAGTTTGATGTCGGAAATGCAACAATCTGAGTTAACAGATCTTACTCAACTTTTGTTGGGAATTATACAACAAGAAGAAATAACAGATAAAACTTTCAAAACGGTTAAGGTTTCCGGTGCAAAAAATACATCGAATGACGCCGTTACTATTTTCTCTGATGGGGGATCGCGTGGGAATCCTGGACCTTCGGCAGCGGGCTACGTCGTGCTTGATTCGAGCCAGCAAGTGATTGCACAGGGTGGAGAATACCTCGGCATTACAACAAATAATCAGGCAGAATATCAAGGCGTCCGATTGGGTCTTGAGAAAGCAATTGAACTGAAAATTAAGCGTGTCGACTTTAAGATCGATAGCATGTTGGTGGTCAACCAAATGAAAGGTTTCTATAAAATTAAGAACCGAGAGCTTTGGCCAATCCACGAACGTATTCGTGAACTTATGACGCAGTTCGAGAAAGTGACCTTTAGTCACGTCATGCGTGAGTTCAATCAACTTGCTGACGGCATGGTAAATAAGACATTAGACGAGCACCGGGATAGCCTGAAAGAACAATCTGATCGCCAAGAGGTCAGTTAAAGCTTCAGCTTAGTGTATAATATCCTGCAGGCAGTTCGTTAGACGGCCGCTTGCCTAAAAAACAAGAGGAAAGTCCGGGCAGCATAGGATAATGACAGTTGTTAACGGCAACCGCGGGTAACCGTAGGGAAAGTGCCACAGAAACAAAACCGCCTACTTGACCTCGGTCTGGGAGGTAAGGGTGAAATGAGTGGGGTAAGAGCCCACAGCGTCATATGGTGACATATGGAGAAGGTAAACCCTGTCAGCTGCAAGGAGATCAATATAAGGGCTATCCGTCCGTTGGTCGCTACCCGCTCGATCCTACGAGTAATCGTAGGGCTAGATAGATGGTCGTCCTCGACAAAACCCGGCTTACAGACGAACTGCCGATTAAAACGCACCCGAAAGGGTGCATTTTAATTGCAGTTCGTCTTATCTTCATCCTTCTGAAATAAAATAACTGCCTGATCGGCAGTGATTTTATTTTTGCTTTCTGCCAAACTAACTAAAAACCACCCCTTTGGGTGGCTTTTAGTTTTCCTCAGCGATTCTAGGTAAAAGGATATTACTTAGAAGTGTTCTTGGCGATAGCAGTAAATGCAGCTGGTTCGCTTACAGCGAGTTCAGCAAGTACTTTACGGTCAAGTTCGATTTTTGCAGCCTTAAGGCCAGCGATCAATTTACCGTAAGTTGTACCTTCGGCACGTGCAGCAGCGTTGATGCGTGTGATCCAAAGACCACGAAGATCGCGCTTTTTGTTGCGGCGGTCGCGGTATGCGTACTCGAGGGCACGGGTAACACCTTGCTTGGCAAGACGGAAGCTCCGTGTTCGGTTGTGCTGCATACCTTTAGCAGCATCTAAAATCTTTTTGTGGCGGTTTCGTGCGGTGACGCTTCGTTTTACTCGCATAATTTAAATTCCTAGTGCTCGTTTAATGTTTCGTGCTGTGTGACCGGTTACGATCGCGGTTGTACTGATTCGTCGTTTTCGTCCGTTGCTCTTCTTCGCAAGAAGGTGAGCGCCGAATGCGCGACGGCGGGTGAGCTTACCAGTGCTGGTAATCTTGATCCGCTTTGCGGTACCCTTGTGGGTTTTCATCTTTGGCATTGTATTACTCCGTTATTTCTACTGTATTATTGCTTATTTGCTTCGAATGACTACGCTGAGGTTGCGTCCTGCCATTTGTGGCTCATGCTCGAACACTGCATCATTTTCGAGAAGAAGACCGATACGTTTGATCATCTCGTAGCCTAGTTCACGGTGGGCGTTTTCACGTCCGCGGAAAAAGATTTGAAGACGAACTTTGTTACCGTCTGCCAAGAACTCACGTACTTTTCGAAGTTTGATGTCGAGGTCGCCCTGTCCAATCTTCATACCGAAACGCATTTGTTTGAGTTCACCCTGTTTGTTGCTGCGGCGGTTTTTCTGCGCCTCTTTCATCTTTTGATACTGGTATTTACCCCAGTCGACGATCTTTACAACGGGAGGGTCGGCATTAGGAGATATCTCAACCAAATCAAGTCCTGCTTCTTCTGCCATCTTAAGCGCTTCTGCGCGACTTAAAATACCAAGTTGTTCACCGGATTCCCCGATAAC
>Ga0247804_10000359_pt1 | contig 21017 bp, 19 predicted proteins | sample UWRJL029104C1_FD_181142 | JGI IMG/M metagenome (GOLD analysis project Ga0247804, IMG submission 181142) | Plant litter microbial communities from Arlington Agricultural Research Station in Wisconsin, United States - UWRJ-L029-104C-1 | ecosystem: Environmental > Terrestrial > Plant litter >...
TCTTCCTCGCCGCCGAACCGCTCGGACCCGACGACCGCGTGCTCGCCGGCCTCTCGGTCGCGTTCGACGCGTCGTGCGAGGAGATGTGGCTCGCCTGGCGTCACGGCGCCTGCCTCGTGCCGGCGCCGCGGTCGCTCGTGCGCAGCGGCATGGACCTCGGCCCGTGGCTGACCGCGCGAGGCATCACCGTCGTCTCGACGGTGCCGACCCTCGCCTCGCTCTGGCCGGCCGAGTCCCTTGAGAACGTGCGCCTGCTCATCTTCGGCGGCGAGGCCTGCCCGCCCGACCTCGCCGCGCGCCTCGCCGTCGAGGGCCGAGAGGTGTGGAACACCTACGGGCCCACCGAGGCGACGGTCGTCGCCTGCGCCGCCCTGCTCGACGGCAGTGCGCCGGTGCGCATCGGCCTCCCCCTCGACGGCTGGGATCTCGCCGTTGTCGACCCCCGCGGCTACCCCGTGACCGAGGGCGAGATCGGCGAGCTCATCATCGGCGGGGTCGGCCTCGCGCGCTACCTCGACCCGGCGAAGGATGCCGAGAAGTACGCCCCGCACGAACAGCTCGGCTGGGCGCGGGCATACCGAAGCGGCGACCTCGTCTCCTTCCAGCAGCGCGGACTCGTCTTCCAGGGCCGCGCCGACGACCAGGTCAAGGTCGGTGGCCGACGCATCGAGCTCGGGGAGATCGAGGCCGCGCTGCAACAGCTCCCCGGGGTCTCCGGTGCAGCCGCCGCGGTGCGCACGACCGAGGCCGGCAACCAGGTGCTCGTCGGCTACCTCGCCGTCGACTCCACCGCGGCATTCGACCGGCAGGCCGCGATCGCCGAACTGCGTGAGCAGCTGCCGGCGGCGCTCGTCCCGCTGCTCGCCGTCGTCGACGAGCTGCCCGTGCGCACCTCCGGCAAAGTGGATCGGGCAGCGCTGCCCTGGCCCATACCGAATCTGAGCGAGCCCGACGGTGACGCCCTCGATCCCCTCGTCGAGAGGCTTGCCGGCCACTGGCAGGCGGTGCTCGGCATCCCGGTCACCGATCGTTCCGCAAACTTCTTCGACCTCGGCGGCGGCTCGCTCGCGGCGGCCCAGCTCGTCGCGCGCATCCGGGAGGACGACCCGGAGTTCGCGGTCGCCGACGTGTACACCCACCCGCGCCTCGGCGCGATGGCCGACGCGCTCGCCGCGCGCATCGGTGACGTGGCGAACGACACGCCGCCGCGCGAGTACCACCGCGTGAAGCCGACGCCCCGCAGCATGCAGTGGGCGCAGACCCTGTTCGGCATCCCGCTGTCGGCACTCACCGGTGCGCGCTGGCTCGTGTACCTGCTCATCGCCGGGGCCGTGCTGCGTCCGCTCGGCGGGTTCGAGCTGCTGCCCACGATCGACCTCTGGGTGCTCATCCCCGCCGCCGTGCTCGTCATCACCCCGATCGGACGGATGGCGATCGCCGTCGTCTGCGCCCGCGTGCTGCTGTTCCGGCTGAAGGCCGGCGACTACCCGAGGGGCGGGCGGGTGCATCTGCGGCTCTGGCTCGCCGAACAGGTCGCGACCCTCGTCGGGTCGGTGAGCCTGGCGGGAGCCCCGTGGATCATCGCCTACGCGCGGGCACTCGGCGCACGCATCGACCACGAGGTCGACCTGCACACCCTGCCGCCGATCACGGGCATGCTCACCGTCGGCTTCGGCGCGTCGATCGAACCCGAGGTCGACCTCTCCGGCTACTGGATCGACGGCGACATCCTCAGGGTCGGCGCCGTGCGCATTGGTGCACATAGCTCGGTCGGCGCGCGCAGCACACTCCTGCCGGGCACCCGCGTCGGGAAGCACGCCCAGATCGCCCCGGGGTCCGCGGTCTTCGGTCGGGTCCCGGCCGGCCAGCTCTGGGCCGGCTCCCCGGCACAACGATCGGGCACGAGCACCGCATGGTGGCCCGAGCAGCGACCGCCGCGCGGCCGCGGCTGGATCGCGGCGTACGGCGCATCATCCATCGCCCTGTCGCTGCTGCCGGTGATCGCCCTCGTGACCGGTGGCGCGATCGTCGCGGCCGCGATCAGAGGTGCGGAGTCCGCCGCCGATGCCGCCTGGCGCATCGCGGGCGCGGTCGCACCGGCGACACTCGTCGCGGGGGCCGTGCTCGCCGTGCTCGTCGTCGTCACGGTCCGGCTGCTCGGCATCGGGCTGCGGCCCGGCACCGTCCCCGTGCGCAGCCGCATCGGCTGGCAGGCCTGGAGCACCGAACGCCTGCTCGACCTGTCGCGCACGATCCTCTTCCCGCTCTACGCGAGCCTCTTCACCCCGGTGTGGCTGCGGCTGCTCGGAGCGAGCGTCGGCAGAGACGTCGAAGCATCGACCGTGCTGCTCGTGCCGTCGCTGACCACGATCCGGGATGGCGCGTTCCTCGCCGATGACACCATGATCGGGTCGTACGAGCTCGGCGGGGGCTGGCTCAGGCTCGGCAGGACCGAGATCGGCAAGCGCGCGTTCCTCGGCAACTCGGGCATGGCGGCCGGCGGGCGGACTGTGCCGAAGGACGGCCTCATCGCCGTGCTCTCCGCCGCGCCGGCGAAGTCGAAGGCCGGATCATCGTGGCTCGGCTCTCCTGCCGTGCGACTCAGGCGCACCGTTGCGGCCGCGGACGAGGGACGCACCTTCAGCCCACGCGCGACCCTGCGCCTCGCGCGGGCGCTCTGGGAGCTCACCCGCATCGTCCCGGTGATCGTGACGTGCGCGATCGGGCTCGGCGTGCTCTTCACCCTCGCCGTGCTCACGACGCAGTTCGGCGCGCTCGTGACCGTGCTGCTGAGCGGCGCCGTGCTCCTGGTGGCCGGTGCCGGCGCGGCGGGCATCAGCACCCTCGCGAAGTGGACGATCGTCGGGCGCATCAGGGTGGGCGAGCATCCGCTCTGGTCGTCGTTCGTCTGGCGCACCGAGGTCGCCGACACGTTTGTGGAGATGGTCGCCGCACCGTGGTTCGCGCAGGCGGCGATCGGCACCCCCGCCCTGAACGTCTGGCTGCGGAGTCTCGGGGCCAGCATCGGGCGCGGCGTCTGGTGCGACACGTACTGGTTGCCGGAGGCGGATCTCGCCAGGCTCGGCGACGGTTCGACGGTGAACCGGGGCTGCGTTGTGCAAACCCACCTGTTCCATGATCGAATCATGAGCATGGACACGGTGACGTTGGACGCTGGGGCGACACTCGGCCCGCACGGCGTCATCCTGCCCGGAGCGAGGATCGGCGCCCACGGCACCGTCGGCCCTGCCTCGCTCGTGATGCGTGGCGAACTTGTGCCCGTCGGCAGCAGATGGAGCGGCAACCCCATCGGCCCCTGGCGTGAAGTGACGTTCGCGGACTACCACGCGAAGCCCACACCGTGACGCAGGTGCCGGCTCCAGCCGGTACGTCGTACACCCCGGGCAGCGGCAACAGCGGCTACGGCGTCGACTCCTACATCCTCGACCTGCGCTACAGGGTGGCGACCAATCGGCTCGAGGCGACGGCCGTGCTGACGGCGACAGCGACATCCGTGCTCACGAAGATCGTGCTCGACCTCTCCCGCCTGCGGGTGAGCAAGGTGAAGCTGCAGGGCTCGCGCAGTACGCGGTTCACGCAGACCGCCAACAAGCTCACGATCACCCCGGCCGCGCCGATTGCGGCCGGAGCGACCTTCGTGCTCACGATCGACTACGCGGGGACGCCGGTCGCCCGGCCGAGCCAGTGGGGGCCCGTCGGCTGGGAGGAGCTCGAGGACGGCGTGCTCGTCGCCGCCCAGCCGAACGGCGCACCGACCTGGTTCCCCTGCAACGACGACGTCGCGGACAAGGCGACCTACGACATCCGGGTGACGACCGAGCAGGCCTACACCGTGGTCTGCAACGGCGTGCTCACCGAGCATCGTGTTGTCGCCGGGCGCGGCACGTGGCGCTACGAGCAACCCGAACCGACGTCGACCTACCTCGCGACGCTGCAGCTCGGCAGGTACGAGCGTATCGAGACGGTGTTCGGCACGGTGCCGGGCGTGCTCGTCGCCCCGCGCGCGCTGCGCGACAGGGTCACCGCGGACTTCGCACCGCTCGAGCGGATGATGCTGCTCTTCGAGGACCGCTTCGGCCGGTACCCGTTCGGCGCGTACACGATCGTGGTGACCGCCGATGATCTCGAGATCCCGCTCGAGTCGCAGGCGCTCGCGACGTTCGGCGCCAATCATGTCACCGGCGGCGGGGTCGCCGAGCGTCTCGTTGCCCACGAACTCGCGCACCAGTGGTTCGGCAACAGCGTCGGGCTCACGACGTGGAACGACATCTGGCTCAACGAGGGCTTCGCCTGCTACGCCGAGTGGATCTGGTCGGAGCACACCGGCGGCCCGAGCGCCGACACCCTCGCCAGACAGTTCCGCCGCTCCCTCGTGGCCAAGCCGAAAGACATCGTGCTCGGTGACCCCGGCGCCGCACTCATGTTCGACGACCGCGTCTACAAGCGCGGCGCCCTCACGCTGCACGCGCTGCGACTCACCCTCGGCGACGAGCGTTTCTTCTCGTTGCTGCGGGAGTGGGCCGCGGCGAACCGGTTCGGCACCGTGACCACCACGGACTTCCGTGAGCTCGCCGCGACGTTCTCCGAGACGCCGCTCGACACGCTCTTCGACGAGTGGCTCCTCGCGCTGCCCGTGCCCAGACTTCCCTAGAACGCCTCGGCGAGACTGATGGTCACTCCCGGCGCGAGTTCGATCTCGCTCAACTTGTAGCGCTCCGGGCGGTCCTCGACGAACCCGATCCCCCCGTCGGTGCGCACCGTCCTCGGGTCGACACGCAGCCCGCGGCCGTCGGCCTTGAGGATCGCCTCGACCCGTGTCCAGCGCGTGACGTCCCCGCCGCCCGCACCCTCGGCGCCCGCAACCTCGGCGCCCGCAACCTCGGCGATGGCAGCGAGGCGCTCGGCGGACTGCTCGGCGGGCTCGATGTCGATCCCGACGAGTGTTCGCGAGGCCGCGGCGACCACGACGCCATCGCCGTGGGACAGGCTCACGTGCAGCCCTGGCACCTTCGGCCGCCCGTGCGGCCCGCCGCAGTCCGGGCACATCGCGACGACCGTGATGGATGCCGCGGCCTCCCCGGTCACCTCCGCAACGAGTCGCCGCAGCAGCAGCCGCCCGGCGAGAAACCGGTCCCGCCCCGCGGACGGGGTCGCGTCGTACCTGGCCACTTCGAGCGGCGACAGCATGGCGAGCGCCTCGCCGCGGGTGGCGTCGTCGAGGTCGGTGCGCATCCACCGCAGTTCGGTCACCCGACCAATGGTGTCAGCCCGCGCGGACTTCGGCGAGCCGCCGCTCGATGTACTCGCGCTCCGGTGCCGTGCGCACGAGGGCCAGCGCCTCCGCGTAGTGGACGGCGGCGGCATCCAGCGCACCGAGCCGACGATGCAGGTCTGCGCGCGCCGCCGGCAGCAGCGAGTAGCCGGGGAGGTCGAGCCGCTCGAGCAGCTCGAGTCCCGCTGCCGGCCCCGACCCCAGCCCGACGGCGATCGCGCGGTTGAGCTCGATGACCGGGGACGGCGCGATGCGCAACAGCTCGTCGTAGTGCCGCACGATGGCGGCGAAGTCGGTGTGCTCGGCGCCGGGCGCGGTCGCGTGGTGGGCGGCGATCTGTGCCTGCAACCGATACCTGCCCGGCACCCCGCGAGCCGACGCAAGGAGGGCGGCCGCCTCGGCGATAGCCGCGGCATCCCACAGCGAGCGGTCCTGCTCCTCGAGCGACAGCAGTCGTCCCCCGGCGTCGACACGTGCCTCGCGACGTGAGTGCTGCAGCAGCATGAGGGCGAGCAGGCCCGTCGCCTCGGGCTGGCCGGGGAGCAGCCCCACGAGCACGCGACCGATGCGGATCGCCTCCTCGGCGAGATCGACCCGCACGAGGGTATCGCCGGACGACGCCGAGTAGCCCTCGTTGAACAGGAGGTACACCACCGCGAGCACGCCCCCGAGCCGCTCGCCGAGCAGCTCTGCCGGCGGCACCCGGTACGGGATGCCCGCCTTGCGGATCTTCGCCTGCGCCCGAACGAGCCGCTGCGCGAGGGTCGCCGTCGGCACGAGGAACGCGCGTGCGATCTCCTCGGTCGTGAGTCCCGCGACCGTGCGCAGGGTCAGCGCGACGCGCGCGTCGAGGGCGAGGGCCGGGTGACAGCAGGTGAAGATGAGCCGGAGTCGATCATCCTGAATCTCCGAAGGCGCCTCCGGGCTCCACCGCTCGAGCTCGTTCATGATGCCAACCTCCCTGAGCTTCGTCGCCTCGGATGCCGCCCGCCGCAGCCGATCGACCGCGCGGTTCTTCGCGACCGTCGTGAGCCACGCACCCGGATTGGCCGGGACACCGTCACGCGGCCAGCGCTCGAGCGCTCTCGTGATCGCGTCCTGCGCGCAGTCCTCGGCGAGCGCCCAGTCCCCGGTGATGCGGATGAGGGTCGCCACGATGCGCCCCCACTCCTCGCGGTGGGCGCGCGCGACGGCCGCCGCGGTGTCGGTCACCCCTCGTCAGTCCACAACTCGCGCACCTCGATCGCGCCGAATCGCGCCATCGGATGCGTCGCCGCGATCGTGATCGCCTCATCGAGATCGGCGACTTCCAGGATCGCGAAGCCCGCGATCCACTCCTTGCTCTCGGTGAACGGCCCGTCGGTCATGAGCACGTCGCCACCGCGCACCCGCACGGTCGTCGCATCCTCGACCGGCTGCAGTCGACGCCGGTGCAGCAGGATGCCTCGGCGCTCCTGCTCCGCATCCCACGCCGGCGCAGTGTCCTCGGCGTCGACGTACGGCTCGGCGTCGTCGTCCGACGCCTCGGTCGTCACGATGACCGACATCATCACGCGCATGGTCAGGCGTCCCCGCGCTCGTCCTGCACGAAGTCGAGCGGCCACGTCGGGCGCACCTCGATCCTGCCGAACCGCGCCATGGGGTGGCACGCCGCGATCGCGATCGCCTCGTCGAGGTCGGCGGCCTCGATGAGGTCGTACCCGGCGATCCACTCCTTCGACTCGGTGAACGGCCCGTCGGTGACGATGGTCTCGCCCGCGCGCACCCGCACGGTCCGCGCATCCTCGATCGGACGCAGCCGATCGCCGTGCAGCCGCTGGCCGAGCCCTTCGCGGTTGGCCACCCACTCCTCGATGTTGTCCTCCGCCTCGACGTACGGTTCGGCATCGGGGTCGGTGGCGATGAAGAGCATGTATTCCATTGGATCCTCCGGGGTGGGTGTGTGTGCCGTCGAGAGTGACGGTACGTGAGAACGACGAACGGGCGATAGGCCTTTTCGACAGCTCAGCGAGAATTTTCTGCGGCGTCGCTCACAGGGCGGCGTCGTTCACAGAATTCTGACGAAGACCGCGGCCGGGATGCCGTGCGCCGTCGTCGCGCGCTCCCGCTCGAGCTCGAGCTGCCGCTCCGGTGTCGGCGTGTTCGCGAGCCGCGCCGCCCGGATGATGCCCAGAAGCCGTCGCATGATGGTGCCCTCCCGTTCCGCCACCCGATCGGGTGGGCGTTCACGAGGGCGACGAACGGGCTCCAGCGAAATCGACAGGTCGGACGGAGATGCGTGGTCGGCGCAGCGGGATGGCGGCCGCGAGGCCTAGCAGCGCCATCAGCGCCAGGAACAGGATCGCGGTCCAGGCACCCCTCGGTGTCGTGAGTGCGAGCTCCGGCACGAACAGCGGTGCGAGGAGGAACAGGAACGGCATGGCGACCGGGATGACCGCGGCCGCGATCCGGGCCGCGATCGGTCCGCGCCCCGAGAGTGCGTACCCGCCGAGGAGCCCGATGAGCGCGACGGCCACCGCGCCGCCGCCGATTCCGGTCGTCACCAACGCCGCGAGCGCGCCGGGCATCGTCATCGGGGCGATCGCGAGCAACAGCAGCGACCAGTACACCCAGCCGCCCGTCGTGTCGCCGTCGGCACGACGCTTCGCGACCCAGCCGATCAGCACACCGCAGACGAGGCCTGGAAGCAGGATGGCCACGAAGGTGCCGTACCAGTCGAACGTCGAGTCGTCACCGGCGATCCCGACCATGAAGCCGCGGAGCGACGCCGCCCAGGCGACACCGAGCAGGCCGCCGACAGCGGCCCACGCGAGTGCCGACCGTGTCATGGCTCGCAGCTCCCTTCCGGACGGTGGCACCAATGGTGCTCCCGCGAGCGGGTGCTGGCAAGCGCTGGACTTCTAGCGCGGTGACGGGAGGTCGGCGTCGTCCGGCACGGATGGCGCGACGGCTGTCGCCAGACCGGCGCGCTGCGCCGACTCGAGCTCCTCGGCCTCGGCTCCCCCGATGGCCTCGCCGCGGGCGACGAGCCCGGCGACATCCGACAGCGGCACCTTCTTGAGGAAGAGCGAGAGCACAAACGCGATGGCGATGAACGGCAGCAGGTACCAGAACACCGGCGCGAGCGCGTCGGCGTATGCCGTCACGATGCCGTCGCGCACCTCGTCCGGCAGGGTGGCGAGCGTCTGCGGGTCGAGTCTCGCCGTGGCCCCTGCCGCGTCATCCGGACTCGCACCGGCGGCGGTGAAGACCTCGGTGAGGTTCGCCGTGAGGCGCGTGGTGAAGATGGTGCCGAAGACGGCGACACCGAGCGACGCCCCGACCTCGCGGAAGTAGTTGTTGGTGCTCGTGGCCGTACCGACCATCGACGGGTTCACCGCGTTCTGCGCGACGAGCACGACGACCTGCATGATGAGCCCGAGCCCCGAACCGAAGATGAAGAGGAACACGCCGATGAGCCAGATGGGGGTCTCCGCGCTCAGGCTCGTCATGCACACCATGGCGATGCCCGTGATGATCGTGCCGGCGATCGGGTAGAGCTTGTAGTTGCCCGTCTTGGAGATCGCGATGCCCGAGCCGATCGAGGTGAGCATGAGCCCGGCCATCATCGGCAGCATGAGCAGACCGGATGCCGCGGCCGAGGTGCCCGACGACATCTGCAGGAACGTCGGCACGAAGCCGATGGCCGCGAACATGCCGAGCCCGAGGGTGAGCCCGATGAGGGTCGCGTTGACGAACGTGGGGTTCTTGAACAGCGACAGTGGGATGATCGGGTCTTCGGCGTTGGCCTCGACGATCACGAACATGATGGCGGCGAGCAGCATGCCGCCCCCGAACAGCCAGGTCTCGATCGCGTCCCAGCCGTGGTCGCCGCTGCCCCCGAAGTCGGTGAAGAAGATGAGGCAGGTTGTGAACGCCGAGAGCAGGATGACGCCCATCACGTCGATCGGCTGGGTCGCCTTCTTGCTCGGCAGCCTGAGGGTGAACCAGGCGACGGCGAACGCGGCGATGCCGATGGGGATGTTGATGTAGAACGCCCACTGCCAGGTGAGGTGGTCGACGAAGAAGCCGCCGAGCAGCGGGCCGCCGACGGCGGAGAGCCCGAAGACCGCACCGAGCGGGCCGAGGTACTTGCCACGCTCGGAGGCCGGCACAATGTCGGCGATGATGGCCTGCGACAGGATCATCAGGCCACCGCCACCGAGACCCTGCACCGCGCGCCAGAAGACGAGCTGGGTGAAGTCGCCCGCGAAGGCACAGCCGACCGAGGCGATGGTGAAGAGCGCGATCGCGACGAGGAAGAGGTTGCGCCGCCCGAGCACGTCGCCGAACTTGCCGTAGACGGGCATGACGATCGTCGTCGCGAGCAGGTAGGCGGTGGTGAGCCAGACCTGGTGCTCGACGCCGCCGAGCTGGCCGACGATCGTCGGCATCGCGGTCGACACGATCGTCTGGTCGAGGCTCGAGAGCAGCATGCCCGAGATGAGGGCCGCGAAGATGATCCAGATGCGGCGCTGGGTGAGGAGCATGGGCCCCTCCGCGGGTGCCGTCTTCCTCGGGGTGCGGGGTGTGCTCACTGTGCTGCCTTTCCGGTTGCTGCCGTCACGGTGCGGATCGCGGCAAGGCGTTCGCGGACGATGGTGGAGAACGCTGTGGTGGTCGTCGGCTCGAGGTACTCCTCGACCGAGCCCTTGATGATCGCGGAGAGCAGCGAGATCGCGGCCTGGGCCCGCGGGTCGTCGACGCCGACGCCCTCGCGGTGCGCCACGAGCTCGAGGGCCTGGCGGTCGCGCTGCCGGGTGACACCCATGAAGCTCAGCAGCAGTTTCGGCTCCCGCTCGATCGCCGCGTGCAGCGCCCGGTGCGCATCCTGGTCGACGCCCGCATTGGAGAAGTGCTCGATCACGAGCTCGGTGAGGTCGTCGAGCACCGCGCCCCAGCCGCGCGACCCGCGGTCGAGGAAGTCCCTCGCGAAGTGCTCGGCATCCTCGGCGGGGTCGACCCCGAGGATCGCGTCCTCCTTCGTGGGGAAGTAGTTGAAGAACGTGCGCCGCGAGACATCCGCCTCCTCGCAGACCTCCTCGATCGTGAAGCCGGAGAGGCCGCGCTCGGCGGTCAGGCGTCGCGAGATCGTGGTGAGACGCTCGGCGGTGTCCTGCCGCTTCCGCTCACGCCGGTTCAACTCTGCACTTTCAATCACAAGGTGCAATTATGCACCCAATTGTCAAATGTGCAAATTTTCCGATCAGGCGCCGAGGGATGCCCGCAGCGCGTCGATCACGCGTGTCGCCCTGACATCGTCGATGGCCTCCATGCGGTTCGTGATGAACGCGAAGCCGATGCCGGATGCCGGATCGGCGAACGCGGACTGGCCGCCGGCGCCGTCGTGGCCGTAGCCGCTCGCCGTCAGGTACCGTCGCGCCTCGCTGTCGAGCTGGAGCCCCACGCCCCAGCGCGGCCACGGCCCGGGAACGTCCCATACCGGCGGGCCCTCGCTCTGCAGGCTCGTCGCGAGGTCGAGCGTCGCGTCGTCGAGCAGCCGGATCCCGTCGGTCTCGGTGAAGGTCGCCGACCAGATCGCGGCGAGCGCCCGCGCCGTCGCGATGCCGCCGGCGCCTGGGATCTCGGCCTGCTGCACTGCGGGGCTGTTGAAGCCCTCGTCCTCGGCCGGACCGATGAGCTCGGGTGCGAGCGCACCCCCGAGCGTCATCGCCCGCTCGCTCCAGTCCACGACCCCGGGGGTTCGTGCGGCCGCCTGCACCCGCGTGAGCTCGGCGAGCGACGAGCCCACCTGCATGTGCGCGACCCGATCGAGTTCGGCGGCGGGCATCCCGATCCAGGCCTCGACGCCGAGCGGTCGGGCGACGGTCTCGGCGAAGTGCTCGCCCACGGTGCGCCCGGTGATGCGCCGGATGACCTCGCCGGCGAGCCACCCGTGGGTGATCGCGTGGTACGCGTAGCCCGTGCCCGGCTGCCACAGCGGCTCCTGCGCAGCGAGCCGTGCGGTGACGAATTCCCAGTCGAGGATCTGCTCGGTGGTGAGCAGCTCGCGCGGTGCCGAGACTCCCGAGCGGTGGGAGAGCAGGTGCCGCACGAGCACGGCCTCCTTGCCCGTCTGGGCGAACTCTGGCCAATACTCGGCGACCGGCGCGTCGTAGTCGAGGCGTCCCTCCTGCACGAGCCGGGCGGCCAGGATCGAGACGAGCCCCTTGGTGCAGGAGAACACCACACTCGGGGTGTTGCCCTGCCAGGCGCGACGCGACCGCTCGTCGGCGACCCCGCCCCAGAGGTCGACGACCTGCACACCGTGGTGTCGGACGGCGAGGGCGGCCCCCATGTCGGGCTGGCGCTCGAAGGCGGCCTCGAAGGCATCCCGAACCGACTCGAAGCCTGAAGCGACCGTGCCGTCGATGCGCGTCATCGCTCCCCCACCTCGATCAGGGTGGCGCCGCCCAGCAGGATCAGTGGCCCGCCGCCGCCGTCCCAGCCGACGGGGATGGGGTCGGAGAGACTGCCGACGAACTCGCCGTCGGTCGAGGTGTTCTCGAAGGCCAGCAGCACCCAGGCGCCGGAGCGGTTCTGCACGGCACGACCGGCGTAGAGCGCATCGGTGGTGAGCAGGGTCGAGCGCGCGAGGTCGAACGGTCCAGTCGGCGACTCGATCTCGAGCGCCCAGACGCCGCCGGTGGCCCCGGCGCGGGTTCCGGCGAGCGCTGGGGAGTCCGCCGAGAAGAGCAGCACGGTGCGGCCGTCGATCGTGACCACCTGCGGCACCTCGAGGTGCACAAAACCCGCACCGGGTTCGCTGAGCGGTGGCTGCACGGTCCAGTCGACGAGGTCGGCGGAGGTGGCGTGCCCGATGACCCCGCTGTCGCGGCCGTGCGGCCCGGTCGCGCGCGCGGTGACGAGCATGTGCCAGCCGGCGCCCGCCGGGTCGGCGAAGACCCACGGATCGCGCCAGGCCTCCTCCGGCCAGTCGGCGTGACCGAGCGTCTCGTAGTGGTGCGGGTCGGCCCTCGTGATCGGCCCCGGGTGCTTCACCCACGTGTGGAGGTCCGCCGAGGAGGCGACACCGATCATCTCGACGTTCGTCGCGGTCTCCGGCGAGAGGAACCTCGTGCCCGTGTAGAACATGCGCCACGTGCCATCCGGAGCCTGGATGACGCTCCCGGTCCAGGTCGCCGACTCGTCGAACTCGCCCGGACCCCCGGGTTCGAGCACCACCCCGAGGTCGGTCCACGAGACGAGGTCGTCGGAGACCGCGTGGCCGATGCGCGCGTTCCGGTGCCGCAGGTGCTGGTCGCCGAGCGATCTCGGTGCGTGCAGGTAGAACAGGTGGAAGGTCTCGCCGTCGTCGGCGAACCAGAAGTCCCACACCCAGTGGGTGTCGAGGGTGAAGGTCATGAGCGTTCCAAATCGATGGGCGCGACGCCGCAGGGCGCCGCGGGAGCAGGAGGGGGCCGGTCTTCGGGCTGCGGGTCAGCCCTTGACGGCACCCTGCAGGAGCGCCTGGATGAACTGTCGCTGGAAGATCACGAACACGAGGATCGTCGGCACGATGATGATGAGCGCGCCGGCGTTGAGCAGCGGGATGCTCGACGAGTACTGCCCCTGGAAGAAGGTCAACGCGCCCGCGACCGTGCGGTTGAGCGGATCGGAGACGAGCACCACCGGCAGCAGGAACTGGTTCCAGGTCCAGAGGAACAACAGGATCGCGAGCGCCGAGAGGGCGGGGCGGGCGAGCGGCAGCTGGATGGAGCGGAACTGCTGCAGCGTCGTCGCTCCGTCGACCTTCGCGGCCTCCGCGAGCTCCTGGGGCACGCCGATGAAGTGCGCGCGCATCCACACGACACTGAACGGCATGTACAACCCGATGAGCGGCAGGATGATCGCCCACTGGGTGTTGAGCACTCCGAGGCCCTGCATCTGGTAGTAGAGCGGGATGATGAGCGCCTCGAACGGGATCGTCAGGCCGAGGATCAGGAAGATGAAGATGAACCTGGATCCGCGAACCCGCAGGTTGCCGAGCGCGTAGCCGGCGAGCGTTGCGAACAGCAGGCTGATCGGCACCACGAACACGACGATGAAGAGGCTCGAGCCCATGAGGCGCAGCACGTTGCCGGTCTCGAAGGCGGTGACGAAGTTGCCCCATTGCGGGTCGGTCGGCCAGGTGAGCCCGGTGGGGTTCTGGTCCGCCGGCTGCAGCGCCGCCGAGAGCATGTTGACGAGCGGGATGACCGTGGCGACGAGCACCACGACGAGCACGATCCGGCCGATGACGACCTCTGTTCTGTTGACGATCATCGGTCTCTCACTCTCGCGAGTCGCTGGATGGGAAGGACACACGCGAGCACGAGCACCATGAGCACGATGCCGAACGCCGAGGCGAGCCCGACCTCGCTCTGCGTGAAGCCGATCCGGAAGATGGAGATACCCGGCACGAGGGTCGCTCGACCCGGCCCGCCGAGCGTCGTCGTGTAGATGATGTCGAAGCTCGACAGCGCGGCGATGATCGTGATGGTCACGAGCACGGCGATCTCCTGGCGGAGGCCCGGGATGGTGATCGTGATGAACTCGCGCCACCAGCTCGCGCCGTCGAGCCTGACCGCCTCGTAGAGCGACTGGTCGATCTTGCCGATGCCGGTGAGGAAGAGCACCGTGCAGAGTCCGGTCAGCACCCACGATCCGATGAGCCCGACCGCCGGGAGCGCGGTGTCGAAGTCGCCGAGCCAGGCCCTGGTGATGAACCCGAGCCCGATCGCTTCAAGGATCTGGTTGATCGCACCGGTCTGCGCGTACATCCACGACCAGGCGATACCGGCGGCGGCGAGCGGGATGATCTGCGGCAGGAAGAGGATCGTCTGTGAGGCGCTCGACATGAAGCCCGGCCGCATCGTGCGGATGAGCGTTGCGAGCACGAGACCCGCGCTCACGGGAATGATCGTGAAGAAGGCGATGAGCACAAACGCGTTGCGGATGGAGCCGAGCAGGGTCGGATCGGTGAACACCCGCAGGTAGTTCGCGAACCCGACCCACTCGGAGGTGCCGACGCCGTTCCAGCGATACAGCGAGTACTGGATGCCCATGATGAGCGGGTAGATGACAAAGGCCGAGTAGACGGCGATCGCGGGGAGCGCGAACAGCCAGCCGATGAGGGTTCCCCGTCGGGCCGCCGCTGTTGCGGCGGCCCGACGAGGGGCAATCGAAGTCGTCACTCCGTTGGTTCCTTACTGTTCCAGGCAGACAGCACGTCGCCCACGGTGTTCTCGTTTCGATTGCGGTCCGTCATGATCAGCCGGCGAGCTCCTGCTCGTAGAACTCCTGCACGCGCGTGACGAAGTCCTTCCCGGTGATCTGACCGGTGACGAGCAGCTGGGATTCCGGGATGATCGAGCCGGCGTAGATGCCGGCGGTCGCGTTGGCCATGAAGTCGACCTGGCCGTTCTCCGCACCGATCTGCGCCGACATCGCGAGCGCCTGCTCGATGAGGGAGCCTGGGGCCACCTCGGGCAGTTCCTGCGCTGGGTCGCCGCCGGGCGAGGCGCCCGTGACGTCGGTGACGATCTGGCGAGCGGTCGGGTCGGTGTGGATCCAGTTGAGGAAGTAGACGATCTCGTTGAGGTTGTCGGATCCTGCGGCGACCGAGAACGAGTTCGCGGCACCCATCGCGACGTGGTCGCCGCCCTCCTCTGCCGGTGGCACGAGGAAGTACTCGACGTTCTCGCCCATCTTCGCCTGCGTGTCGGCTGCCGCCCAGTTGCCGTTGAAGGTGAACAGCCCCTCGCCGCCCTGGAACCGGCTCACGAACGACGCGTAGTCGATCGCGTTGATGTCGGTCGGGAAGTATCCGGCGTCGGCCCATGTGCGAATCAGATCCGCGCCCTGCTCGTTGCCGGCGGTGTCGTAGGTCGCTCCGGGCACGTTGAGGATCCAGTCCATCATCTCGGCGGGGTCGGCGTACTGGTTCATCGCACCCTGCACGACGAAGTTGACCACACCGTCGAGGTCGCCGGCCATGATCGGCAGCACGCCGGCGGCCTTCGCGGTCGCGAGGTCCTCCTCGAGCTCCGCGATGGTCTGCGGGGTCGAGTCGATGCCGAGCTCGTCGGCGATCGTCGTGTTCATGTAGATGCCGGTGATGCTGTAGCCGAGGCCGAGCTGGTAGAGCGAGCCCGAGCCGCGCACGCCGTCCTCCGCGACCCGCAGCGGTGAGAGCTGCGCCTCCGACCAGGTGTCCCAGCCGTAGGCGTCGTAGTACGGGTCGAGGTTGGCGAGCAGGCCGTCCCGAACCGTGTCGCCGATCGTCGGGAGGCGGATGAGGTCTGGCGGGTTGTCGCCGGCGAGCAGCTTGGGCGCGTTGGCCGTCAGGTTCTGGAAGGTGTCGCGCGTGACGTTGAACGTCACGTTCGGGTACTGGCGGGTGAACTCGGCGGCGAGCTCGTCGGTGAGGGGGAAGCCCGTCTCATCGGCGATCGTCAGTTCGACGTCCTCCGTGGTGAGCTCGGTGCTCACGTCCACTGCCGCGTTCTCTGCGGGTCCCGAGCCTCCGGGGGCGCAACCGGCAAGTGCGAGGGTGGCCGTCGCGGCGATTGCCGCGAACACCACGGGGCCGCTCCCGAACCGGGTGCGAGGTCGAGAATTTGCCATCTCGTTGACTCCTTTGTCGTTGTGATTGGTGCAGACCGTCGGCCTTCCGTCGTCATCAGGATGACTCAGGGCCTGGGTGTCGGGCCGGATGCCAACAGATGTTTCGCTGGCTGGTGCGTGCTAAATGGGTTTAGCATGGTCAATAGTGAGCGCAGCATCCCATATTGTCAAGCGAGAGCCCGAACATCGTTCGTTCGGTGGCCACGACACCCGGAAGGATGGACGTATGTCGAGCAAACGCGCAACGCTCGCCGATGTCGCCAAACTCGCCGGCCTGTCACCGACCGCCGCGTCGATGATCCTCAACGGCCGCCCGGACACCCGGCTGTCGCAGGACGCCCACGACCGCGTCAATGCCGCGGCCGAAGCCCTCGGCTACCGCCCGAACGTCGCGGCGCGCGGACTCCGCACCGACAAGACCCTCACGATCGGCTTCATCTCCGACGTCGTCGCGACCACCCGCTTCGCGAGCGGCCTCATCAAGGGCGCACTCGCGGCTGCCGAGGCCGCCGGGCACGTCGTGCTCGTGCTCGAGACCGGCGGCGACCCGGCCCGCGAGACCGAGGCGATCGCGGCCGTGCTCGACCGCCAGGTCGACGGCATCATCTTCGCGACCATGCGGGCCCGCGAGCTCTTCGTGCCCGACCTGCCGAGGGGCACCGCGGTCGTCATGCTCAATGCCACCAATGCCCACCACTCGACGGCGGTGCTGCCCGACGAGCTCACCGGCGGGGCGCGGGCGATCGACCTGCTCGTCGACCGCGGGCACCGCGAGGGCATCGTGCTGCTCGGACAGAACGACGATGTCGAACGCGACGTCTTCAGGTCGGCGACCGTCGCACGCCGGGTGTCCGGCATCCGCAGCGCGATGGCCGGGCACGGCCTCACCTTCGCCGCCGAGGAGTCGATCTGGCTCTGGGAGCCCGAGGAGGGCTATCGCGCGACGAGCGAGCTGCTCGCGCGCGGGGTCGACGTGCGGGCGCTCGTCTGCATGAACGACCGGATCGCGTTCGGCGCGTACCAGGCCCTCGCAGAGGCCGGCCGTTCGGTGCCGGGCGACGTGTCGGTCGTCTCCTTCGACAACGACGAGGTCGCCGCCTACCTGCGCCCCGGGCTCACCACCGTCGCGCTCCCCCACGAGGCCATGGGCCGACGCGCGGTCGAGCTGCTGCTCTCCGGCGGGGCGCCGGGCGAGACGCTTGTGCCGATGCCGGTTGTGCAGCGCGCCTCGATCGCCGACGCCGTCACACCTCGCCCCTGAAGCGATACCCCATCCCGGCCTCGGTCAGCAGGTACCGCGGTGTGGAGGGGTCGGGCTCGAGCTTCTTGCGCAACTGCGAGAGGTAGAGCCTGAGGTAGCCGGTGTCGGTGGTGTACTGGGGACCCCATACCTCGGTGAGCAGCGTCTCCCTCGAGACGAGCCTGTCGTGGTGCCGCAGCAGCACCTCGAGCAGTCGCCACTCGGTGGGGGTCAGCCGCACCTGGGCGCCGGCGCGCGTGACGACCCTCGCCGAGAGGTCGACCGACACATCGCCGAACGACACCACCGGCTCGTCGGCGGCCGCCTGGGTGCGACGGGACAGCGCCCGGATCCGCGCAAGCAGCTCGTCGGCGGAGAACGGTTTGGTGACGTAGTCGTCGGCGCCGGCGTCGAGCGCCTCGACCTTGTCCCAGCTCTCGCTGCGCCCAGAGACCACGAGCACGGGCACCTGGCTCCAGCCCCGGATGGCCTCGATCACCTCGATGCCGGTGAGTCCCGGCATCCCGAGGTCGATCACGACGATGTCGGGGTGGGTGCGGATTGCGGCGTCGAGCGCTGCCCGGCCGTCAGCCGCCGTCTCGACCTCGTACCCGCGCGCGGTGAGCGTGATGCGCAGGGCGCGCAGCATCTGCGGATCGTCGTCCGCGATCAGGATCCTCATGGTTCGACGTCCGGTTCGACGTCCAGTTCGATCACCATCGTCACACCGCCTCCAGGCGTGTCCTCGACGACGAGCGTTCCGCCCATCGCCTCGATGAAGCCTCTCGAGAGGGCGAGGCCGAGGCCGACCCCCGTCGTGTTGTCGGTGTCGCCGAGCCGCTGGAACGCGACGAACACGCCCTCCCGCTGCTCGACCGGAATGCCGGGGCCAGTGTCGATCACGCGCACCTGCACGTGCTCGCCGAAGGCGCTCGACGCGACGACCGGCGGCGCGTCCGACCTGGCGAAGCGCATCGCGTTGGTGAGCAGGTTGACCACCGCACGCTGCAGCAGCACCGCGTCCGCCCGCACCGGCGGCGTCTCGGCGAGCTCGAGCCGCACCTCGCCCGGCGCGAGCCCGAGCTCGTCGATCGCTCCGAGCACCACGGCGTCCACCGTCGTCGGGGCGAGCTCGACGCCGAGCACCCCCGCCTGCAGTCGACTCGCATCGAGCAGGTTCGTGACGAGCACGGCGAGCGCGTCCAGGCTCATCTCCGCGGCCTCGAGCAGCTCGCGCGAATCGGCCTCGCTGAGCTGCACGTCGCTCGAGCGCAGCGCGGTGACCGCCGCGGTCGCGGCGGCGAGCGGTCGCCGCAGATCGTGGCCGACCGCCGCGAGCAGCGCCGTGCGCAGCCGGTCCGCCTCGGCCGCCGGGCGCATCCGCTCGGTCTCGGTCGTCAATTCGCGCTGCAGCAGTCCGGCCTCGATCTGGGAGCGGAAGGCGCCGAGGATGCGCTGCTCGGATGGCGCGAGCGCGCGACCGCGCAGGTAGAGGCTTGCGTGATCGCCGATGGGCGATGTCGTCTCGAGGTCGTCGTCTGCCGCGACCCCGGCGTCCGCGGCTGAGTACAGCACCTCGCCGTGCGACAGCAGCAGCACACTCGTCATGCCGAACGACTCCCGCAGCCGCGAGACGAGGGCCTGCAGGGCGTCCTGCCCCGAGAGCACTCCCCCGGCGATGTTGGCGAGAGCACGATCACAGTCGCTCGACCCCCTTGGCGACAACGGCGACCAGTGCGACGAGCGCGAGGATGCCGACGATGAACACGATGTCGAGCACGACAACTCCATTCGGGAACGCGACCCGCACACCGGCGGGTGTGGCCGCATGGCCACCGAAGGAAGTCAACGCGCGTGAGAACCCGCTCTCGCGGATCCTCACGAAATCCTCACGCCCGGGAGGGGAACCCTCACGGATTCCCTACATCAGGCGCCGGGGTTCACACGCCCAGGAGCGATGCCAGGTGGGTGTTGCCGAACTTGCCCGCGGGGTCGCGGCGCGCGACGAGCGCGCGGAAGTCGGGCAGGCGGGGGTAGAGCGACTCGATGGTCGCGGCATCCACGGCGTGCACCTTGCCCCAGTGCGGGCGGGCGGCGAACGGCGCGAGCGCAGCCTCGATGTGCGGGATGACGGCGTGCACGGCTTCGGGGAGGTTCTTCCAGGTGAAGTGGATACAGAGCGAGTCGCGACCCGTCGCCGTCGAGAGCCAGAGGTCGTCGGCCGCGACCGTGCGCAGCTCCGAGATGAGGAGGGCCGGGGCGATGGATGCCGCGAGCGCACGGACTGCGGACAGCGCTGCCGCGGCGTCCTCGAGGGCCACGAGGTACTCGGTCTGGATCTCGTCGCCGTTGCTCGGCGTCGCGTCGATGCGGAAGTGCGGCAGGCGCTCGGACCACGGGCCCGGCACGCCGCCCTGCACGGTCATGTTGTCGACGCCGTCGAGCACGTTGCGCTGCCCGGTCTCCCTCGGCGCTCCGAAGAGATCGTCGGCGACCGTCGGGTCGTCGTCGAGCCGGGTCTTCACCCACACGTTCGACTGCTCGCTCACCCAGTCGGTGAACACGCTCACGCTGTAGCCGGTCGAGAACACCGCGATCGGGTCGGCGAGCAGGGCGTCCCAGGAGAGGCCGCGGAAGGTGTCCTGGCGCACGAGGTACGACGGCTGCACGGCGAGGGTCACCCTGGCGATCGGGCCGAGCGCCCCGAGCGCGACGGCGGCACCCGCGAAGTCCGGGTCGTCGCTCGAGATGGTCTCGAGTCCGCCGTCCGGGGTGATGAACTCGAGCGCGCGGATCGCCGTCGACAGGTTGCCGAGGGTGACACCGGAGCCGTGGGTCGCCGTCGAGGTGGCGCCGGCGACCGAGATGTGCGGCAGCGAGCCCATGTTGTGCAGCGCGAGCCCGCGCTCCTCGAGCCACGAGGCCACAGCCGCGTACTTCGTGCCGCCGGTGACGGTGACCGTTGTGGCGTCGCCGGTGCCGTTCACGACGGCCTCGGGCGCGACATCCACGAGCGACAGCAGCTCGATTCCGTCGGCGATGTCGTTGAAGGAGTGCCGCGTGCCGAGCGGACGGATGCGGTCGGCCGCGGCGACGATCGCCCTGGCCTCGTCGATCGACGTCGGGTTGTGGATGACAGCGGCCGCGAAGACGTGCGTTCCGGCCCAGTTCGTCTCGACTCTGCTTGATTCAGTCATGCGTGATTCGGCCATCGGTCAGTTCCCCTCAGCGACGAGCATGACCTTGACGGTGTCGCCGGCGAGGTCGGTGAGCGCTGCGGGCAGGTCGGCGAACGAGTGTCGACTCGAGATGAGTCGGTCGAAGGGGAGCTGTTCGTGTCGTGCGAGCAATGCCATTGCCTCAGAGTACGACTGTGGCGGGTTCGCTGCGACTCCGAGGAGGCGCACGTTCTTCTGGCAGATGTCCTCAGCCGGGTCGATCTCGATCCGCTTGCCCTCGCTCACGATGTTGCCGACCTCGACGACGGTGCCGAGCCGGCGCACCAGGCCGAGGGCCTCCCCGAGCGAGGACGGCTGGTTCGTGGCATCGATGACGAGGTCGGCGCCGCGACCGTTGGTGCGGTCGAGCACGTACTGCCGCCGCTGTGCGGCATCGAGCTCGTTGATGTCGAGCACGCTGTCGCCGACGATCTCCCCCGCGAGTCCGAGTCGGGATGCCCGCGAGCCGCTCACGATGACGTCGGTCACGCCGGCGCTCTGCAGCACCATCGCGGCGAGCAGGCCGATGGCGCCGGCGCCGAGCACCACCGCCGTGGAGTCGGGTCGGATCACCTCGTCCCACGTGCCCGGTGCGGTCTTCATGACGTCGACGCTGCGC
>Ga0247804_10000360_pt1 | contig 21001 bp, 19 predicted proteins | sample UWRJL029104C1_FD_181142 | JGI IMG/M metagenome (GOLD analysis project Ga0247804, IMG submission 181142) | Plant litter microbial communities from Arlington Agricultural Research Station in Wisconsin, United States - UWRJ-L029-104C-1 | ecosystem: Environmental > Terrestrial > Plant litter >...
TTGAAGAACGCGGGCAATACACGGTATGGCGTTACCGAAGGCAATTACATTTTTTTGAAAGACGACCAGGCAAGGGATGTGAACGCCATCAAACGACTGCTGGCACAGGGATACAAAGCCATCGCCGTTGGCTATACCGTGCTGTACCAACCTTACTGGAGCAGTTATACGCGTGGTGTGATCTACCCCGAACAGGGATTTTCTTACGTGATCAACAAAAAATCCTATAATTATTTCGATGCTAAAAGGCTGGACCCGAACCTGGTGGATAATTTACTAAACGGTACACATACCATTACGCAAACGGATAGAAGGACCGACCGCACTTATTATGGCGGCCATGCCGTTACCATCATCGGTTACACCGATAAAGGTTTTCTCATCAAAAACAGTTGGGGCAAAACCTTTGGCATGGACGGCTACGGCGTAGTGAGTTTCGATTACCACCGGTTATTTTGCGACGAAGCGCTCGCGATCAACGCAGTGAACATCGGCAATGGCACCCCGGATCCTGCCGTTTACAACCCGCGCCTGTATCTTAAAACAAGGCCGCAGCAAAACGGCAATAAAAAATACCTGCGGCTGTCGCTGTTCTGCCCGGATAAAGGCGGATTGAGTTCGTTGAACGAAGTGGCTTACGAAGTGTATGATCAAAACCCCAATGGAACCCGCGGCAGGCTGCTGGGCATACACGGCCCTTCTTTGTTCTCCAATAACCGTACGGCTTTCTTGATGGACGTACTGGAAGATCAATTCAATGCGGCCGTTATCATCAACCGGAAATTCTGGATACAGGCTAATTATACCATGGGCTCCGCCGGTCAAAAAAGGGTGAAGGTTTTTAATAACGTGGTGTGCGGGACGAATGAATACAGGGGACAATGATAAACTGAATACTGGGTGCTGGAATAAAAGCGCTGACGTAATTTGTCATTGGTAATTCGTATTAGTTTGAGCGGCACGGTTTTGGTTTCTCAATCTCTTATAAAAGCATTTTTATGGAAGCCAAATTCAACGAAGCCACCAATAACCGTCCCGAGGGCGACCGGATCATCGACGCGCCTTTTGTATTCACAGATATAGAAAAATACCACCGCCAGTTGCTGGAAGAAGAAGCCTGGCAAAAGAACGACCGCAACGGCATCACGGTATTTAAAACGGCAGGATGCACGATCGTATTGACCGCTTTCCACGCAGCGGCAGAGGTTCCTGAAAACGACGTAAAAGGTATTACCAGCATACAATTGCTCCAGGGCAAGATCAACGTGCGCATCAACGGGGAAAATATACCCCTGAAAGCCATGGAGATCATCAGTATTCATGCTGGTATTTCCCACGGTATCAGTGCGGAGGATGACAGCCTCGTGCTGATCACTACGATCATTTAATTACTAATGACCAATTACTAAGGGCGTTCAACCTGGTAGATGTATGCCTGTATGCCATTGTCACTTTTTCAAATTTTCACATCATCACATTAAAAAGCCCCGCCATTTGCATGACGAGACTTTCCTTAATCGTACTCCACTATTTTCCTGTTTCAAACTTTTTGAAGATCGATTTCACATTGTTATCGATCTGCCTTTCGCTCAGGTTGCCGCGACTGATGTCGTTGGTAGCCCAACCCTGGAACACCGTACGGTCAGTTTTGTTATCGATCATGGTGATCGTAACCGTTCCTTCCCGCACTGTTGTGGAATAGCTGTCGTACCCCATAAACTGCGAAGGATAATAGAACGTGTTGTACCTTCCGGTGTACCTGTTGAAATAACTGCGGGTGAAAGGTTGCGAATAAACCGCGTCGCGTTGTTCACGCTGGTTCTTTTCAACCAACAATTCATAATTTACCAATACATCGGGATTGGATTTGCTTTCCCGCCAACCATTCTTTTGTAACTGTTCGTCCACCGAAGCGCGAATGTTCTGTTCCGTGATGTTATGCCTGCGGTTAGCTTTATTGGCCTTGCTTTCGGTTTTTTCTACCCAGGCATAGGTTTTATACTTACTGAAATCGGCGGATTTGTCTTTCTGCACGTGTGCGGTAGCCGCACAGCCGGTGGTAAAAAGAGCGATCCCGATCGCAAATGCACCCATCCAACTTAATGACGATTTAAGTGCCATGTGTTACTCCTTTTTGTTTTGATTTTTAATAAATGATCTACTTTTTATAAACGCAAAAACTATGCTTATAGCGTGAGCAGTTTTGTGAAAGTTTAGTGAAAGAAAATGTTATAAAATATTCAATTCTAAACTACCTCAACCGCCTAAATGCTTGTATAATCCAACCTCTAAATCCAGGATCCCTAAACTTTTCTATCCACCTCTTCGACCCCGGTATTTTGTTAACTTTTAAGCAATATCTTTAACAAAAACTGCTATATGGCTATCAACTGGACGGGCGTATTCCCGGCGCTCACAACAAAGTTTACTACCGGTGATCAACTCGACCTGCCACTTTTTAAACTTAACCTCGAAGCGCAACTCGCGGCCGGCGTTAACGGCATCATACTCGGCGGCACCCTGGGCGAAGCAAGCGTATTGAGCATTGAAGAAAAAGAACAGTTGATCCGCTTTGCCGTAGAAGCCTGTGCAGGAAAAGTGCCGGTGATCCTGAATATTGCCGAAGGCGCCACCCGCGATGCTTTGAGGCAGGCAGCATACGCAAAAGCATGGGGCGCCGGAGGATTGATGGTCTTGCCGCCCATGCGCTACCGCACCGATCACCGCGAAACCGTTACTTATTTTACGACCATCGCCAATTCCACCGACCTGCCGATGATGATCTACAACAACCCGGTGGATTATAAAACGGAAGTGACACTGGACATGTTTGAAGAAATCATTGCCTGTTCCAATTTCCAGGCCATCAAGGAAAGTACGCGGGATGTAACCAATGTAACGCGGCTGAAAAACCGCTTCGGCGACCGGATAAAAATACTTTGCGGTGTGGATACCCTGGCGATGGAAGAACTCTGCCTCGGCGCCGATGGATGGGTAGCAGGATTGGTCTGTGCCTTCCCTGCAGAAACAGTGGCCATTTACAACCTGGTAAAAGCCGGCGATCTTGAAAAAGCGCGTATGTTTTACCGTTGGTTCATGCCTTTACTGGAACTCGACATTCACCCGAAGCTGGTCCAGTACATCAAGCTGGCCGAAACGCAGGCCGGCATTGGTTCAGAACACGTGAGGGCGCCGCGGCTTACGCTCACGGGTGAAGAGCGCATTGCCGTGCTTAAGATCATCGATGACGGCATTGCCACGCGTCCCAAACTTTAATTCACTCAACAAAATTATTATGTTTCCCGATACAACAGTTGCACAGGTCAATGACATTCTCCGGCAGGCCTGGAAAGCCTTTCATATTTACCGGAAAGGTTCTTTAAAAGAACGCGCTGGCTTCATGAAAGCCATAGCCATAGAACTGGAAAATGCCGGTGACGAATTGATACATATCGCCATGCAGGAAACCAATTTGCCCGAAGCGAGGTTACGCGGCGAAAGGGCCAGGACCATTTTCCAACTCAACAGTTATGCAGCAGCATGCGAGCGCGGCGATTGGCTGGAAGCCAGGATTGACACCGCCATCCCAGGTAAAACACCGCCGAAACCCGACCTGAGAAAAATGCTGGTACCACTCGGGCCGGTGGTGGTATTTGGCGCCAGTAATTTTCCCTTTGCCTATTCCACTGCCGGTGGCGATACGGCCTGCGCTTTTGCAGCCGGGTGCCCCGTAATCGTAAAGGCACATCCTGCGCACGCACAAACAAGTGAGCTGGTAGCCAACGCTATTTTAAAAGCAGCGAAAACGACGGGGCTGCCCGATGGCATTTTCACGCACTTACACGGCGCTGTGGAAACAGGCAAGGCCCTGGTGATGCACCCTTTTACCAAAGCTGTGGGCTTTACGGGTTCTTATACCGGCGGCAAACATTTGTTCGACTGGGGTAACCAGCGTGCGCAACCGATACCCGTATTTGCGGAGATGGGCAGCGTAAATCCCGTGTTTCTTTTACCGGGAAAATTAGGAACAGGAGCTGAAGATATTGCAAAATTATATGCAGGATCCATCACGCTGGGCGTTGGACAATTCTGTACCAATCCCGGGCTGATCATCGGGATCGAATCGCCTGCGTTGCAACAATTCATCGATACATTAGGAGCAGCAATAAAAGATATTCCACCGGCAAAAATGCTGCACGCCGGCATTGCCAGGGCTTTCGCCGAACATAAGAACGATGCGTTGAAACAGGAGGGCGTAACGCTGGCAGGCCACTCGTCAACAGAAATAAATGATGAAAACATTGAAGCAGCCGCCAGCATTGCTGCGGTCAGCGGTAAAAATTTCCTGTTGAATCCCCTGCTTGCCCGCGAAGTGTTCGGGCCTTATTCCATCGTTGTGCGTTGCAGCGATGCGGAAGAAATGCTGACCGTAACGCAGCAACTGGAAGGGCAGCTAACCGCCACCGTTATGGCAACGAATGATGACTTATCAACCCACGAAAATTTATTGGAATACATCAAAAATATTTGCGGCCGGTTCATCCTCAACAGTGTACCTACCGGCGTGGAAGTATGTTTAAGCATGCAACACGGCGGCCCGTTCCCGGCTACTACCGATGCGCGTTTCACATCCGTTGGCGCCGACGGCATCAAACGTTTTGCAAGACCCGTAGCTTTCCAGAACTGGGACGATGCACATTTACCTGCCGAACTGCAGAATGGCAACCCGCTTGGCATCTGGAGAACGGTGGACAATGAACTCACAAAAAATGCTTTATGAGAAGAATAGCTTTGCTCTTTTTATGCGTGGCGGGTAGCATATACATCAATGCACAAACGACTTCAGCAATGGATACTACGCTGGTGAGGCTGTTAAAGTCCATCGATGTTTTCCAGCAGGGCGAAGCCAGGCTCGACAGCATTGCCGGTCACCCGCTGGGCAATCATTATGAAGCAGACCTGCGGCGGCGTTATAATTTCTACATTGGCGTCTATGCTGAATTGTATGGCATTGAACCACGAACGTATGCAGACAGCATCAATACAGATTTATTAAAGTATGACGTAAAGGAAGAACTTTCTTACTGGGAATATAAAATGTACCTCAACCCCATCCTGGCGGATGAAGGTTTTCATACCGGCCTTGCGCAGATGGGTAACGAGCACCCGGCAACAAAAAAAGATTTTGATCGCTACATCGGCAGGCTGAAAGATATGCCGCGCTATGTAGAGGAGCAACTCGATTACATGCAACAGGGACTTGCGATGGGCATCAGCCAGCCTAAAGCCATCCTCGCCGGTTTCGACAATACCTATACGCGGCACATTGTAAGCGATTACACGAAAAGCGTTTTCTTTAAACCGTTCCTAACAAAACCCGTAAGCATTTCCGAAAGCGAATGGCCGGCCATCAGGGCCGCGGGGCAGGCAGCCGTAGAGCAATACGCCATTCCTGCGTACAAAAGCATACAATCTTTTTTTGACAAAGAATATTTAGTAAAAGCGCGAACTACGATCGGCGTATCGAATTATCCTAATGGGCTGGATTTTTACCAGGACCGGGTGAAGCATTACACAAGCACAGACCTGTCGTATGAATCGATCTACCAGTTAGGGTTAGACGAAGTTGCCCGTATTAAGAAAGAAATGCTGGAGGTATTGTCCACCATCAATTTTAAAGGCAGCTTGCCCGATTTTATCAACTGGTTAAGAAAGGCGCCGCAGTTCTATGCAACAACAGCAGAGCAGCTTTTAAAAGAGGCATCTTACATTGCGAAGAAAGCGGATGGCATGCTGCCTGCTTTCTTTGGAAAGCTGCCCCGCCAGCCTTATGGCGTGGATCCTGTACCGGAACACCTGGCACCTACTTACACCGCGGGTCGCTATGCCGGCGCTTCCATTTATGGGAAGAACGCGGCGCATTACTGGGTAAATACCTACCACCTGGAAAGCCGTCCCTTTTATAATCTCGAAGCGTTGACGATGCACGAAGCGGTGCCGGGGCATCACCTGCAACTGGCGCTGGCGCAGGAATTGAGCGAACTGCATCCTTTCAGGAGGAATATCTATGTAAATGCTTTTGGCGAAGGCTGGGGCTTGTATGCAGAGTGGCTGGGCACGGAGATGGGATTTTACAAAGACCCGTACAGTCATTTTGGGAAGCTGACCTACGAAATGTGGCGGGCTTGCCGGTTGGTGATCGATGTTGGATTACATACCAAAGGCTGGACAAGGGAGCGGGCGGTAAAGTATTTGTCGGATAACACGGCGCTTTCGCTGCATGAAGTGAATACGGAGATCAACCGGTACATTTCCTGGCCGGGACAGGCACTGGCGTATAAGATCGGTGAACTGAAGATCAGGGAGTTGAGAAAAAAGGCGGAAGCAGCACTCAAAGAGAAATTTGATATCCGCGAATTTCACGACCTGGTATTATCGCAGGGATCCGTTACAATGAAGATCCTGGAAAGGATGGTAGAGCGATATATTGAGGGAAAGAAGTAGGGCTTAGGGGTTTAGAGGTTTAGATAGTTTAGGAGGTTAGAAAGTTTAGGGAGGAGTTGAAAATTGTTGAATGTTGTTTAAAATAGTTGAAGAAGTTCTTTAGTTGGGGTCTTTTAAATTTAGCAAGCTTCGCTAAACCGTAGGAAATATTCAATATTACATCTTCAATATTAAATTCCCCTTGCGTTGGTAACTCATATAGCCTGCAACAAAAAGCGACAGTCCACAATACCCCGCAACTGCATATTTAATACCCGGTACATAGTTTCCGGCGCTGAACCAGTCGCCGAAATAGAGGACTACCCCCAACGCGTAAACGCACTTTAACAATTCAGCTACGAAGGCGTACTTGCTGCCATCCATCAGCTCGGTAAATGCGTACACCATGAAGAATATGAAGCCCCCATAAATGAAAATACCGGGCTTGCCGATGCCGGCGATATTGCCGAACAGGTAACTGATGAACGCCAGCAGCAACAGCAACTGCATCCACGACCAAACGATCAGCAACTTTGAAGCCTGCGGATCGTAGCGCTCGAAATTATATGGGTCTTCAATCTTAAATACGGGGTATTTTTCTTCCACATCTGCGGGCCTCCAGCCGGTAGGCATGATCCAGATTTTAAACTTGTCTTTCCAGTTGCGCGCCCGCCAGGCATCCTGCGCCAGTAAAGACAGGTGCTGAAAATTTATTTTAATGGGATTCCAGGTGCGGACCGGCCGGGTAATACCGTATACCGGTTTTACGCCTGGCAGTTCTTCCTGGAAAGTGCCGAAGAGTTTATCCCAGATGATGAATATCTGTCCATAGTTTTTATCGATGTATTCTTTGTTAAGCGCATGGTGCACGCGGTGGTGTGAGGGCGTAACAATGATCTTTTCAAGCAAACCCATTTTTTTGATGTGCTGCGTATGGTACCAGAACTGTGCAAAGAGGTGCAGCGGCGCTACCACGGCGATCACTTTGCCATCGATGCCCAACACTGCAGCGGGTAACAGCAGGATCACGAACATCCGTACAAAAACAGAAATGCTTTGTCGCAACGCACAGGCCAGGTTAAATTCTTCGCTGCTGTGGTGCACGAGGTGACTGTTCCAGAAAAAATTCACTTTATGGTCAAGCGCATGTACGGCGTAACCGGCAAAATCAAGCACAATGAAAACGATCACATAAGTAAGCCAGGTGGTTTCGATGTGCGTAAAGGCAACTTTACCGACCAGCCATTCGTAACTAATGAGCGCGAGGCTTAACCCCAAAACATCTTTGGTTACATTGGTAACGCCGGAGCTGAGGCTGGAGATCATGTCCATCTGCCGCACCGTATCGTTCCCTTTGCGCCGGCCATACCATTTTTCAAATAGTACCAGCAATAAGAAAATGGGCATGGCGATGAGGAGGATCTGGCCGTATTGTGCCATATAGAAAGTGTTTTGTGCGTACGGACAAATTTAGGCAAAATAAACTTTGTCAAAGTTTAAAGCTTTGGCAAAGTTATACGGGGACGTCTTTTTATTTTTCCGAAAAAAACGTCCTTTCACCGGTGTTTTTCCCCTCGCCAGGTAAACAAATCAAGCCACCTTTGTTAACATGTTACCGGGTAAATTTTATCATGTTTTCAACCACGCCAACGGCAATGAAAACCTGTTTGCCGAAACCAGGAACTATCATTTCTTCCTGAAAAAATTATGTTATCATATTTCACCGGTTTGCCGCATTTATGGCTATTGCCTTTTGCCCAACCATTTTCACTTGTTGGTATCCACCAGGGAATGGGAAGTGTTGCAGGACCTGTGGTCAAAACCAGGAAAACAACTATCTCAAAAAGAAATCGAATTAAAAGTCAGCAAGTCCTTCTCCAATTTTTTCAGCTGCTACGCACAGGTGTTCAACAAAGTGTATCAACGCAGGGGCAGCTTATTCATACCAAGCATGAAATGCACTGAAATAAAAGACGATGCTCATTTTTGCAAAGCGCTCCATTACATACATGCCAATCCTGTTCATCATGGTTTCACGGGGGATATGGAATCCTGGCCCCATAGTTCATACCGGCATTTGCTTTTTGGCTACCCAACCTTCCTGGAACAGGAATATATATTTGAAATATTGCAACAAGGAAGGTTTCACCCGTTTTCATCAACAACCAATCGGGATAAAGTATAAATTCACGGAATAAAACCGGTTATGAAATACGTATTTACCTGCATCGACGCGCATACCTGCGGCAATCCCGTGCGCCTGGTGAAAGCTGGCGGGCCGTTGCTGGAAGGCAGCACGATGAGCGAAAAACGGCAGCATTTTTTAAAGGAATATGACTGGATTAGAAAGGGATTGATGTTTGAACCGCGCGGGCACGATATGATGAGCGGCAGCATTTTATACCCGCCCCACGATCCGCAAAATGACGTAGCCGTATTGTTCATCGAAACGAGTGGCTGCCTGCCCATGTGCGGCCACGGTACCATCGGCACCATCACCATTGCCATAGAACGCGGGCTCATTAAACCCAAAACCCCCGGCATCGTAAGGATGGAAGCGCCCGCAGGATTGGTACTGGTCAGCTACACGATGCAGGCCGACAAAGTAAAGACCGTGAAATTGACCAACGTAGCTTCTTACCTGGCGGCAGCTGATCTTACTGTTGATTGCCCCGGAATCGGCGAAATAAAAATTGATGTTGCCTACGGCGGAAATTTTTATGCCATTGTTGACGTGCAGGAAAAATTCCCCGGACTGGAACACTACAGCGCCGGACAACTCATTGCCTGGTCGCGGCAACTCCGTTCCAACATCAATGACCGGTACGAATTTGTACACCCGGAGAACGATACGATCCGTGGCTGTAGTCATGTATTATGGACAGGTGCTGTATTAGACAACCATTCAACTGCCCGCAACGCAGTTTTCTACGGCGACAAAGCGATCGACCGCAGCCCATGCGGAACCGGCACTTCGGCCCGCATGGCGCAATGGTATGCCAAAGGGAAATTGAAAAAAGGAGACTTGTTCATACACGAAAGCATCATCGGCAGTAAATTTACCGGCACCATTGAAGACGAAACGATGGTAGGCGGAAAACCTGCTATCCGCCCCGGCATTGAAGGCTGGGCAAGGATCTACGGGGAAAATACAATTACAATTGATGAAGAAGATGATCCGTATGCTTTTGGGTTCCAGGTCATCTAATAATTATGAGTTATGAATTATGAATGCATTACTCTTTTTTGCTGGTGAGAGGTTTTGACTAAAAAATTTATCAGGAGAATCACTTTAATCAGCACTAATCACAATTCAGGCAATTTAATCAGGTAAATCTTGGTCATGAATACAACCATCATCGGCGGCGGCATCATCGGTTTGTGCAGCGCTTACTATTTACAAAAAGAAGGACACGCGGTTACCGTGATCGACAAGAGCGATATCACCGACAATTGCTCATTCGGCAACATGGGTTACATGTCGCCCAGCCATTTTGTTCCGCTCGCTTCGCCGGGCATCATCGCCGAAGGGTTGAAACACATGCTGAGCAGCAGCAGCCCGTTCTATGTAAAACCGAGGCTCAACCTGGACCTTATCCGCTGGGGTATGAAGTTCTGGAAAAGCAGCAACGCAAAAACGGTCGCAAAGAACGCACCTGCGCTCAATGATATTTTACAATTGAGCCGTGCGCTCATTAATGATATACGTACCGACATCGGTGATACTTTTTTAATGGAAGAGATCGGTTGCCTGATGATGTGCAAAGAGCAAAAAACACTGGAACATGAATTTCATTTGGCAGATGACGCGGAAGCATTTGGCTTGAAAGTAGATCGGTTGAACAAGGATGCCGTGCAATCACTCGAACCCAACGTGGAACTCGATGTAGCCGGCGCTGTATTGTTTAAAGACGATTGCCATTTCCACCCGGGCAAAATGATGGTCGCGCTGAAAAATTATTTGCAGGACAAAGGCGTACAATTCAAATTCGATCATACCGTATCCGGTTTTGAAAAACAAGGCAGCAGCATCAGTGCCGTAATTACAGATAAAGGAAAAGTGAGTTGTGAAAACCTGGTGTTGGCCGCAGGTAGCTGGCTGCCGGTATTGTCGCGCATGATGGAAGTTGATCTTTTGCTACAGGGCGGGAAAGGTTACAGCTACACCTACCCGCACGTTGAAAAAAATATAAAATACCCGGCGATACTCGTAGATGGCCGTTGCGCCATTACGCCCTGGGGACATCAACTCCGTATTGGCGGCACGATGGAGATCAGCGGCCTGAACAACAAAGTATTGTTCAACCGCATGAAAGGCATTTACGATTCGGCGAAAGCCTTTTACCCCGGCCTGCAGATCGACCTGCCGCCAAAAGAGAAGGTATGGAATGGATTAAGGCCCGTAACACCGGACGGCTTGCCCTACATCGGCCGGCCGCAAAATCTTGATAATGTGATCATCGCCGGGGGGCATGCCATGCTCGGCATTTCACAAGGGCCGGGAACGGGCAAACTCGTAACCGAACTGTTGCAACGAAGAACCACCAGTATTAAGATTGAGCATTTTGGGGTGGAAAGATTTAAATAAATTATGAGTTATGAACCTGCCTATTGGCAGACAGGTTATGAGTTACGAATGCAATGCGGTTGTACCTTCAGTGATACTACTTTGTATCAAGTATCAAGTATCAAGTATCAAGTATCAAGTATCAAGCATCAAGTTCGGCCCGCCCATTTTCACATTTTGATATTTTCAAATCTTCACATTAATCCTTCTTACCAGTATCTGCTACAGGTTTATTCTTCTTCTTCAAAAATCCATCTAAAATTCCTTTTACGGATTCAATTGGTTTTGGCTGCACGGGTTTTGGAGCGGTACCGGTATCCTTAACTGTTGCAGTATCTTTTTGCTGCCGTATCTTTTTCGCCAATTCTTCTTTGGCCTGTTGCAGTAAACGTTCCCTGATATTGGTCAATGTATCTTTTACCGTTTGCTTTGCGCTGTCGATCTTGGCCTGCACAAAATCTTTCACCTGTTCTTTTAATTGATCGGCAAGGTCTTCGCCGGTTTGTTTCAGGTCAACCTTTATGGTCGGGCTGCTGAAAGTACCGCCCAGTTTGAGACTCAGGTTCACCGTCTCCCCTACCTTTAAAGGAATGCCCTTTTTGTTCACCGCCGCCGCCAGGTTATTCACCAGGTTATTGCCCTGCGATCCCATCAATGCCCGCGGCAATTTCATGTGTATCACGTAATCCATTGTTTGATCGAAACCCTGCAGCCCGCCGATCTCCATGCTGATGTCTTTTACCTTCAGCGTAAATGGTTTCACCAATAATTTACCATTCGAGAACTGGAAAAAGGTCTTCACATCTTTCAAAGAAATATTTTGCAACGCCTGCACATTCAGTACCGAAGCGATCTTATCCAGCGGCGCAAATTTGCTCAGGAAACCTTCAATGAGGAACACATTGCCATTACCAGACAGGGAAGAAATATCGGGCATCATGTTCTCCCCCAGTTTACCGTTAGCAGACAATACGGAAGTTAATTTCCCTGATAAATATTTACCGATCGGCATCAGTTTCTCCGCCGTATTCAAAGCATAAAATGTTTTTTGGATGTCGAGGCCGGCTACATCGTAACTCAATGCGATCGCGGGTTTCGTTTTACTGTCTTTCGTACTATAAGAGCCGTTGATCTTCATCGTGCCATCCAGCGCATTGGCTTTTACATTATTGAATATAACTGCTTGGTCGTTCAACTGCAGGTTACCATCGAGGTTCTGCAGATCGAGTTTATCGTATTTCAGTTTGCCCACTTTCGTATTCAGTGATACGTTGAGGTTCGCAGGCACAACGAATGCGGATGTGGAAGATGCGGTGGTGGCTGGTTTTGTAGCGCCGGTAGTTGTGGCTGCCGATGTGGTTCCCATCCAGTCGTCCAGGTTCAATTGGTCGGCGTTGATGTTAAGATTTGCACGCAGTGGTTTTCCATTGAGTACATAGCTCAGCAGGTTGTTGATGGAACCGTTGCCATTAAAATTGGTACCCATGTATTGCCCGCTCAATGTCGACACATCGATCTTCGAGGGCGTAAAGGCCGACATCGCCCGCGTGATGCGGATGCCGGTTGGATAATCGGGCGTTATGTAAATAAAATCATTTACGTCCACGGTACCTGAAGCATCAAATTGTTCATAGCGTTGCGCCTCCATGTCATTTACATTTCCTTTCATCGCTACATCGGCGTTGATGAGACCGGCCAGTTTCGTGCCTTTGTCGAGTTTCAAAAATCCTGAAACCTTCGACAGGTCGATTTTTCCTTTGGCACCCGCATCTACATACATATTACTTATGGGGTGATTTACCAACACGCGGAAATCAAAAGGATCATTGTCCATTACCAGGTGACCGTCCTGCACGTTCACCACCAGGTTGTCGGGCTGGCCGTCTTTATTATCCACCTGCGCTTTAAAATTAATGTCCTTCACCGGCTTCGGCAGGTCGGTGTATTGGAAGGAACCGTCTTTCACTTCCATCGCCAGGTGGTAGGCCGGCATCGTGCTGTCGTTATAAATACCTTTTACAAAACCCTCGAAGATGCCTGAGCCACCGGCTTTTATTTTTTGGAAATCCTGCTGGTAGATCAGCGGTACCAGCGATAATATATTTTTAAATTCCGTGGAAGGCGCTTTGAATTTAATGTCCATATCCATGCCCGCCGGTACCGACCGGATTGCCCCATCACCAGTCACTTTCAATTCATTCAGGCTGATGTTACCATTGCTGAAACTGTAAGTACTGTTCTTATTGTCAACTTTTATATCCGCATCCACCATGGTTTTAGCATCTGCCAAAAACGGGATATTGCCATTGGTGAAACTCACGCTGGCGGCATTGGTGCGGGTGCTCAGGGTAAATACATCCGCGGTAAAATCGCCTTTGCCTTCGTGGTTAAGGCTGTCGATCACGGCGTTCATTCCCGCCGATGCATTGTCAAAACGGATGTACGCATTACTTACCGAATATTTTTGCAGTTCCAGTGAAAAAGTTTTGCTGTCGTCCACCTTTTCTATTTTCGCTATTTCTTCCTTTGTTTTTACAATGTCCCAGTTGGCAAAGCCTTCCTTCAAACGAATGAGGTTGATGCGGGGCGATTCCAGCGCTACGGAATATACCGTCATGTCCTTCGCCTTGATGATGCTCATGATGTCCACCGATGCATCCAGCCGCGGCGCCTGCAATAAAGTATCCGCTACAAATACATCGTTGCCCGTAACCAGTATATTTTCCAGCGCCACCGATACTTTTGGAAAACTGCGGAAGAAGGAAATGTTGACATCCTCAAAATCCACCTTTGCATTTAAATTCTTGTTGATCTCTTTCTTCACCCGAGCGATGATCTTGCCCTTAAAAACAAATGGCAAGGTGAAGAGCAGGAGGATGATCACGCCCAGGGTGATGAAAGTGAACTTCAATATTTTTTTTAAAATTCGCATAAGGGATGTATGATTTTAGATGTAAGATTTAAGATTTCTTCTAATTCAATAGAATTTTAGTTCACCCACTTCCCCCATTTCTAATTCCTAATTTCTAATTCAATAGTAATTAGTCATTCGTAATTGGTAATTATTAAGTCAACCCTATTTCATAGTGCCTTTCCGGTATCGTAATATCTATAAAGCCTTTGTTCATCAGCCGCGAAAGGAATGCCTGCTGCACTTCATATTCGCCGTGCACCAAAAACAATTTTGATACCGCTTTTGGATCCTGGCAGGCGAGGAACTGGCTCAGGTCTTCGTAATCGCCGTGGGCGCTCATGCTGCGGATGGAACCGATCTCTGCATTCACTTCATGCGGCACACCGAAGATATTCACTTCTTTGCGGCCATCCATTAGTTTGCCGCCCAGCGAGCGCGGTTCGCAGTAACCGGTAAATAAAATAGTGTTGCGGCTGTTCTCGATGTTGTTGCTGATGTGGTGTTTCACCCTACCCGCATCGGCCATCCCGCTGGCAGAAATGATGACGCAGGGTCCATTGCGGAAGTTAAGCAGTTTCGATTCTTCAACAGAACGGATCAGTTTCAAACCTTTAAAAGAAAAAGGATCGCCATCTGTAAGCAATACTTTCTGGATGGCACGGTTGAAGTACTGCGGGTATTGCTTTACCATTTCGGTGGCTTCCACGCTCAGCGGGCTGTCCAGGAAATAATCGATGTCCGGCAGCCTTCGTTCTATTTCCAGCTGGTTCAGCGAATACAATATTTCCTGTGTACGGCCTACGCTGAAGGCCGGCATGATCAGCTTGCCTTTCTTTTGCAGGCAGGCTTTTTCTATCCAGTGCAATACCTGGTCGGGTGTGGTGGTTTGTAATTCATGCAGGCTGTTGCCATAGGTGGATTCCAGCAGGATGTAATCGGCCTGTGGAAATGTTGCAGGTGAGCGCAGGATGATGTCGCGGTAACGGCCTACATCACCGCTGAAGGTCAGCCGCTTTTCTTTCCCGTTCTCTTTTATTTTTAAATGTACCGCGGCACTGCCGATGATGTGGCCGGCGTCGGTGAACAATACTTCTATGTTTTCGTCTATGCGGTAGGGTTGTGCGTATTCCACTTCCACGAAATGGTCCATCGCTTCAAATGCTTCCGTCGTGGTGTACAAAGGTTGCAGGTAAGGCAGGCCCTGTGCGGCCCTTTGCTTGTTCTCATACTTTACATCGTTGGTCTGTATCACCGCGGAATCTTCCAGCAGGATGGCGGCCAGCGCTTTGGTGGCAGGCGTGCAATATATTTTCCCGGCGAACCCATCTTTTACCAGTTTTGGTATCAGCCCGCAATGATCGATGTGGGCATGCGATAAAATGAGGTGCGTTACGGCAGCCGGCTCAAATCCCCATTCGCGGTTCATTCTTTCGGTATCCTTACCCATGCCCTGGAACATACCGCAATCGAGCAGGTATTGCTTGCCATTGCTAAGCGACAACAAATGTTTTGAACCGGTAACCGTGCGCGCGGCACCGTGGAATGCAATCTTCATGATAAAAGAATTTAAGACTCAAGGTAATTACTAATTGCGAATTACTAATTACTAACAGTGCCAGGCGATATTAAAGCAAGTCCAAACATTTTACTGTAATTCGTGCAATTCGTGCCTAAAATCGTGTAATAAAAATCTGTGTAATCCGCCCAATCCGTGTCATAAAACAAAAAAGATTTGGAACATTAAAATAAAATTCTACATTTGCAGTGTACTACATCATTAGTACACTAAAACATAGCAACATGATCAGGATCAAAAACCTTCATTTCAGTTACCGAAGCAAAAAAGTGCTGGACGGCCTGGACCTGCAGTTGAGCCCGGGACATATCTACGGGCTCCTGGGAAAGAATGGTGCGGGTAAATCTACGCTGCTGCGCAACCTGGCCGGCCTGCTGTTCCCCGTGGAAGGCAGTATCGACGTGATGGGCCATGATCCCAGCCATCGCAGCCCGGCATTTTTACAGGATGTATTCATCGTCCCCGAAGAGTTTTACCTGCCCAACCTGCCCGTGAAAAAATTTGTGCAATACAATGCCCCGTTCTACCCAAAATTCAACCATGCGGGCTTTGAACAATACCTTAAAGAATTTGAGATACCGGTAACCGACAGCCTGCAGAATATGAGTTATGGCCAGAAGAAAAAAGTGCTGATCAGTTTCGGGCTCGCCTGCAATACTGCGTTGCTGCTGATGGACGAACCGACGAACGGTCTCGATATTACGAGCAAAAGCCAGTTCAGGAAAGTGATGGCGGCCCGTATCGACGATAACAAATGCATCATCGTGAGTACCCACCAGGTAAAAGACCTGGAAAGCCTTATTGACCGCATCACGGTCATCGAAGAAGGAAAGATTTTATTCGACCAGGATGTTGACAGCATCAGCCGCCGTTTGAGTTTTAAAATTTCTTACGACAGCATGGAAACCGCTGCGGCATTGTACAGCGAATCTTCTTTAAAGGGCAATTCCATCATTACCTATAATACCAACGAGGAAGAAAGCCGGCCCGACCTGGAGATGCTGTACAAAGCGATCCTCAATAATCAATCCGCCATACAAAACGTATTCAACCAATAACTTTTTTAAACATGAACAATCATTTTAGTTTTAACCGTTTCGGGTTGCTGGTTAGAAAGCAATGGGGTGAACACGCAAGGCTATACGGGCTGGGTATGATCGCTGTTACCGGCCTGTTGTCGCTCGTTTTTTTCCTGTGGGTGGTGGGGCATGGCGACGACAACCATTTTGATCAAAGCAACTTTTACCTCTTTGGCGTGATCGGCTTTTTTATTAGCGGATCCATCTTTGCCAGCATCCAGTTCAGCAGCCTGGCCCAGAAAGATAAAGCATTGCAATGGCTCAGCACACCGGCTACGCACTTTGAAAAACTGGCCTGCAGTGTCTTCTTTTCTTTGATCGTTTTCAACCTGTTCTACGTTCTTTGTTTCCTGCTGATAAAGACGCTGGGCTTCTACATACTTGGACTGGATGCAAGCAGGGAAATAACAGGCATCGACTGGGACCGCGACAATACCAAAACGGTTTTTCGTTATGCAGGACTTGGTTACATTGCCATACAATCCATTTACCTGTTGGGCTCCGTTTACTTCAGCCGCTACTCGTTCATCAAAACAACGATTGCCGGGTTGATCATTTTTGTAGCCTTTCTTCTCTTCATCAACAATGTGCTGAGGCCCGCTTTCCTGCATGCCGGCAATTTGTGGAGTTTCGCCAGCTTCAGGACCTGGCAGGAACAGGAAGGCGAAAAACTATACAGCCTGCCGGGCTGGATAGAGCATACCATGCAGTTCATCGCTTATTATGCCTGGGCCCCGGTATGCTGGACCGTTACCCTGTTCAGGCTGAAAGAAAAAGAGGTATAACGCTAACGATTAAACGAAGTAAATCATGCAATTCAACAATACACAAGCCATCTACCTGCAGATCGCGGATTACATCTGCGAAAAGATCCTGCTGAAAGAATGGCGGGCCGAAGATCGCGTACCAAGTGTGCGGGAACTGGCCGTACAGCTTGAAGTAAATCCCAATACGGTGATGCGCACTTTCGAATACCTGCAGCAGCAGGAGATCATTTACAACCAGCGCGGCGTTGGTTATTTCGTTTCGGCGGCTGCATTGAAGAATACGATGGCATTGCGCAGGGAAGCATTTTTGGAGCGCGACCTGCCAACGGTATTCCGCAACCTGCACCTGCTGGGCATGAGCCTGGACGAACTGGCCCCGCGATTCGATCGTTTTGTAAAACAAAATTTTTCCAACAACTAATTATACTGTTATGAAGAAGAGCAATATCATATTGTTGTCGTTCATCTGCTTCCTTTTCCTTTCTGCCTTCGCGATCCACGTGGGGCTCGACGCCCAGTATAAAAAAGGCAGGTTTACAGCGATTGACAGGAGTTCCCAACAACAACCGGAGAATAACTTCAACGAAATTTCACTTACGGCATCGTTCAGCAAAGTAGTGATCAGCGGCGTAGCATTTAAAGAAAATGAAGAGCACGACAATTTTTCAATACTTTATGATTCGGCGGCAAAAAATACTTTGTTCACCGACAAGGACCACCCGGCAAATACAACTTACCGCATTCAAAACGACACGCTTTTCCTCGACATAAAAACCAATGGAAGCGCGATACCGGCGAAACTCACGTGTAACAATATTTCCTATATCCGCTCGGATGTACCTACAATGTTACTTTCCGGTTCAGCATTCGATAGCCTCGGCATCCGGTCGTCGACCAGCTTTTTTACCGATGACCAGTTGCAATGCAAACAGCTTTCCGTATCCCTTACCGGCAATGGTCATTTCAACCTCAACAATATCCGGGAAGTAAATGAACTTTCACTCGACCTGCAGGACCAGGCCATTTTCGAATCGGACAACTCAACTTTTAATTTAAAAAATGCTTCGTTCCGCGGCAACAGTTCGGTTGACCTGAAAGGAACTTCGCTGCAACATTTTTACGGGAAGCACCCATAATCATTACATATAGCCATGAACTTTCCAGGCGGTATTCATCCTAAAATGGATACCGCCCTGCGGAAGCCTTGTCTTCAAAAAAATAAATACTATGAAAAAGATCATCCTCTTCCTCCCTGTATTGCTCTGCTGCCTGCTGGTGACGGGCTTTTCAGGCAACACAAAAAAGTCAATACCCAAATTACCTATAAGGGAAAGCTATAGCACCGAATTGCTGATGTGTCCCGGCATTTTTGAACCCATGTTAAACAGTTAAGCATTCCTTTTTAGAGGTTACGGGGTAAATACATCTATCCTAATTAAATAAAGTATAGCCATGAACAATTTTTTAGTAGAAACAACATCGCTGGATTACAGTTTCAGCGGTAAGGACAAAACCCTGCAGCAACTTTCCCTGCAGGTGCCCGCGGGCTCCATCTACGGGTTCCTTGGGCCTAACGGTGCCGGTAAGACGACGACGCTCCGCCTCCTGCTTGGGCTCCTGAAAAAACAGGCCGGCACGATCAGCGTTTTCGGAAAAGAATTCTCAAAGAACCGGGTTGATATTTTACAGCGCACCGGTTCGCTCATCGAACAACCGTCGTTGTATGCACACCTTACAGGCAAAGAGAACATCGAGATCTACCGCAGGATCTATCAATGCGACAGGTTTTCGGTGGAGAAGGTTTTACAAACTGTGGGACTACAATCCGCCGCCGGCAAAAAAGCCAAAGCCTATTCGTTGGGTATGAAACAACGGTTGTCGCTTGCCATTGCATTGCTGCACCAACCACAATTGCTGATACTCGATGAACCTACCAACGGGCTCGATCCCAACGGCATCATCGAAATGAGGGAACTCATTAAAAAACTCAACCGCGAAGACGGTACTACCATCATCGTATCGAGCCATTTATTAAGCGAGATAGAAAAACTGGCTACGCATGCCGGCATCATCAACCACGGCAAATTCTTATTCCAGGGGAGCTTACCCGAACTGAACAAACTGAAAACTTCTTCTTCTTTTATCGAAATAGAAACGAACGACAATACTGCCGCCGCTGCGCTGTTGATGGAACAGGGATCAAAACTCAATGAGAACGGTTCGCTTATCCTTCCTTACTATGATAAAGAACAAATGGCCGTCATCAACCGCAAACTGGTGCAGAACCAACTGGATGTTTACCAGCTTTTCCTGCGCCAGATAGAACTCGAACAATTATTTCTTCAACTAACCGCTGCATAACCATGAACCTTTCTTTTATAGCTGTAACCAAAACCGAATGGTTGAAAACAAAACGTACCGCCAGCGTTTGGCTGACCGTACTGGGCGCAGGATTCATGCCTGCCCTGATGTTGCTTATCTATATTTTAAAACCGGCCACCAATATAAAACACCTGGGTGCCACGCCCTGGCATATTCACATTAGCGAAGCCTGGCAGGTTGAGAATTTCTTTTTGTTCCCCATGTTCGTTATCCTTATCTGCAGCCTCATCACGCAGGTAGAATACAAGAACAATACCTGGAAGCAGGTGTACGCTTCGCCGGTAAGCATTGCGCAGATCTATCTTTCCAAACTCGCGAACATATTGATGATGGTGTTGCTATTCTTTGTATTGATGAATATCTTTTTGATTGGCGCCGCGTTGATCGTGAACCTGGTCAATCCAAAATACCTTTTCCTCAGTACGCCTTTTCCATGGAAGCCATGGCTCAACATCAACATTAAAAGTTTCATTGCCGTGCTCGGCATCGTATCCATACAATACTGGATCAGCATACGTTTCAGGAACTTCATCCTGCCTTTAGGCATCGGGCTGGCCATGCTGATCATTGCGTTGGTAGGACAGGAAAAGTGGGACGGTGAATACCTGTTCCCTTATGCTTACCCTATCCTTACATTAAAAAGCTTTATGACGCCCACGGATTATTTTTTCCAACGGCACGAATGGCTATCGTTGTTGTGGTTTGTTGTGATCACTGCCGCAGGATTGATCGATACGCAAAGGCGGAAGGAATACTAAGCAATTATGAGTTATGAGTTATGAATTATGAATGCAATGATTTTTTTAAATTCATTGCATTCATTATCATTTTGCGCAGCAAAAGAAAATAAGCCAAGGTAAATACTGCTATGAATTCAAAATCCCTGTGAATTCATAACTCATAACTCATAACTCCTAATTAAGCCTGCGTCGCAAGCCAGGCCATCATCCCCATCCCAATTTCGATGGCGCTTTCATCAATATTGAAAGTGGGCGTGTGTACGCCGGAAGAAATACCTTTGGAAAGATTGCCGGCGCCGAGCCTGAAAAAGCAACCGGGTACCTGGTGCGAATAATAGGCGAAATCTTCCGCGCCCATGCGCAGTTCGGTGGTATCCACGTTTGCAGCACCTACATATTCTTCGCCCAATGCACGTGCTGCCTCATTCAATGATTCGTTGTTGAGCACGAAAGGATAACCCACATCAATGTGTATGTCGGCATGCGCACCCAT
>Ga0247804_10000361_pt1 | contig 20977 bp, 19 predicted proteins | sample UWRJL029104C1_FD_181142 | JGI IMG/M metagenome (GOLD analysis project Ga0247804, IMG submission 181142) | Plant litter microbial communities from Arlington Agricultural Research Station in Wisconsin, United States - UWRJ-L029-104C-1 | ecosystem: Environmental > Terrestrial > Plant litter >...
AGGCCAGATAGCCGAGGAATGTCGCGATGCCGCTCGTGACGAGCGCGATGACACGAACCGACCGGCCGATGGCGATGCGTCCGCTCCTGGCGGCGATCACCGAGAGGGCGACCGCGAGGGCGCCCAGCAGCAGCCAGCCGCCGACGACGAGGGCGACGCCGCTGACTATTGGCACGGCGAGCACCAGCACGATCGAGGTCATCGCGACGATGGCGGTCGAGCGCTCGCGCCATCGGCCAACAACACCACTCGAGAGGGCGAACAGCGCGGTGGTGGCGGCGAGGGTGACGACCGAGAGCACGAGCTCCGTGAGGGGAGCGGCGATCTCGTCCGTCGCAGCGAGCGACCAGGCGGCGCGAGTGCTGCCATTCACAGCGGTCGATGCCGCGACGAACAGTGCGATGCCGACGGGCGTCAGCAGCGCGAAGCCCGCGACGACGAGCGCGGCGAGGCGGCCGGCCCGAGTGGATGTCGCCGCGCGATGTGTGTGGATGCGCCGTGCGAGCACGTCGAGCGACAGGGTGACGACGACCGCCGCGAGGGTCGGCGCGATGATGGCGAACTCGAGCGTCCCGGTGCGGAGTGCGGCCGGGGCGAGGGATGCCGCGGCAGCGACACCGCCGACGCTCGCGATGACGTTCGCGAAGCCGGCGACAGCGCGCGAGTCGAGCGTCGACCTGGCCGCGACGACGACGTGCACGGCCGCGATCGCCGCGACGACGATCAGGCACACGGTCCCGGCCCAGACGGCGTCGTCGAACACGGTGAACGACGTGATGCCGGCGCCGACGAGGGCCGTGGCGGCGATGGTCAGCAGCACGATCCGCTCGGGTCGACCGGTGTGCCCGGCCACGGTGTCGGTCGTCCGACGCCCGGCGAGGGGATGGATGGCGGCGACCACCGCGGTCACGGCGAAGGCGATGAAGGATCGCGCCCCGGCATCCTGCAGTGCGGCGCTCAGGCCGTACGCGAGCAGGCCGGCGCCCGGGGCGACGGCGGCGAATCCGGCGACGCTCGCGACCCGCAGGCCCGAGAGGCGGTGCCAGACGATGAAGAGCACCGCGGAGACGAGCAGGGTTGCGCCCCAGTACACCTGTGGATGGGTGTTAGAGGCGCCGAAGAGGTCGTTCGCACGCACGGCGAAGGCGTCGAGGTACACGAGCACCACGGCGAAGACGGCGATGCCCTCCGCTGTGCTCGCGAAGTCCCGGCGGCGCAGCCAGGAGGCGATGACGAAGGTTGCGACCGTGAAGGTGGCGATGATGGCGCTACGCCACTCGATGCCGTAGTTGATGAAGGCATAGACGAGGAAGGCGATGGCGGCGGCAGACAGCAGCGTGATGCCGCCGATGAGCACGAGCACCTGCACACTCGAGCCGCGGCGCGTCGGGGGCGTGGTGGATGTCGCTGGCGCGACACTCGGCGTCACCGGGGGTGCCGGCGGAGCGAAGGTCGGCGACGGCACGGCGGGAGCGGCAACGGTGGTGGGCTCCGCGGCGGCAGCGACGAGCACAGGCGCGGGAGGTGCGAAGTGCGGCTGGGCAACCGGAATCGCCGCGCGCTCGGCAGCAGCACGCTCTGCTGCCAGACGCTCAGCCGCGAGCTGCTCGCTGAGGGCCGTGGTCTCGAAGCGCATGCGGCCGATCAGCTCGGTGCGGGCCTCGATCAATTCGGCGGTCTGGCCGGACAGGTGCGCGAGCTCGCCGGCCGAGGGGTGGTTGAGGTCGAGGGCACACGTCGAGCACACGGTGCTCGAGAGCGGTGCGAAGCACGCAGGGCAGTTGGCGGTGCTCGTCAGGTCGGTGAGCGTTCGCGGGAACAGGACCTGCCCCGCAAACTGCGCGAAGGACTTGGGTGAATCGGTCAACGTGGAGCTCCCCTGATCGGTCCTGCTCAGGGTAGCGGCAATGTCGAGTATCCCTCCATGGGCACGGGTACCCCGTGGGTCGTCCCGCGTGTGGAGGGAGGGAGTCCGACCCGGCCTGTGGACGCGGCCGACGCGCGTCGGCCTGTGAGGAGGACGATTCGAGCGAACTCGAGGAAGGCGCATCCATGACGCAGAAGACCGCCGACCGTCGACGTGCCCGAGCGGATACGGCGGCACGGATAGCCGCAGGACTCGTGTTCGTGGCGCTCGCCGCGGTGATCGGGATTGCTGCGCTCGCCGTCGACGAGGAGGAACCGTCCACCACGACCACCGTCGTCGAGCTGGTGCCGGAGCAGCCCGAACCGTCGATTGCGACCGAGGAGGCGACGAGCACCGCGACCCCGACGCCCCAGGGCGGCACGGGTGGCGTGTCCTCGACGACCAAGCAGACGACCACAACCGAACCTGTCGCCGGTTCGACGGAGACGACGACGGTCACGACGGAGTCGGGCACCGATGCGTCCTTCTGGGGGCGGATCTGGAGCAGCCCCGGTTTCCTCATCGGGGCGCAACTGCTCGTCGCCGTGCTCGCCGCGTTTGTGGTCGGCGGCCTCGTGCAGCGCGCGTGGCTGGGGGTCTTCGACATCGCACTGAGCGCGAGCGGGGTCGAGCTGCCCGCCATCCCCAAGGCCGACATCGAGAAGGCGCAACGCGACATCGTGCGGGCGACAGAGGTGCCCGCAGGCGTCGCGAGCACGACGTCGGCCGGCCCACCGGTCGAGAGCCCGCGACTCGTCCTCCTGCAGAAGCGCATCGAGCTCGAGTTGCGCGTGCGAGGGCTGGCAGAGACCAAGGGGCTTCCCGCGCACGGCGACTTGGCGAGCGTCGTCGTCGGCCTGCAGCAGCGAGAGATCGTCAGCCCGGGACTCGCCGCGGCACTGCTCGCGCTCTTCGGCATCGGCGACCGGATCGGGCTCGGGGCGGACATCGAGCCGGCGGCGCTCATCCAGCTGCTTGTCGTCTCCGACGACGCGCTCGCCAAGCTCGACGGGGCTGCTGTGAGTCGGCTCGCGAAGTGAGACTTTCGGGGATTTTGAGACCAGATGATCGCTGAAGTCCACCTGTGGGCGCAGCGTCCACAAGCGCCACAATTGGTGATACTAGAAACGTGGTTACGAAAGTCCTGTTCAATGGCGGTTTTCTCGTTGGTGATCTGCGGGCGCACAAAAAAGGGCCCGCTTGCTGGCGGGCCCTTCGAGTCTCAACTTGTTTAGTATCTGCCGGTGAATCCTGAGCGCAGTTCCTTCGGGCAAGAGATGCAGCCCTGGGACTTCACCCGGTTGGGGACGCTCTGTCCGTGCTCGTGTCCGAAGCGGCAGAGCCAGAAGTAGAGCTTGGTTCCCGGCAGGATGTCGCGCGGGCTAACGCCGTTGTTCTTGCTGCAGTCCCAGTCCCGGGCGATCCGCGGGTAGAGCGTGGCGACGTCGGTCTCGTCTGGGGCGACCTTCCGGTGTGAGCAAATGGAGCAGCCCGAGCCGGTGAATCGCTTGTCGGTGGACTGCTTGTAGGAGTGGTTGAACTCCGGGCAGCGCCAGTAGAACATTTCGTTGGAACGGGCGGCGACATCTTCTGGTCCGAGATTGCCGTTGGCGTTGCGATCCCACTCGGGGACGAGCCCCGGACGGGCTTTGGCGAAGGAGTTGCCGTTGCGGCGGACCTTGCGCGCGGCACAGTTCTTGCATCCGGCGCCGCGAGCTCGGCTGGAGATGGAGGCTTCCCATTCGTGGCCGAGACGGCAGATCCACCAAGCCTTGTCGCTGGTCCCGATGGGGGTTTCGGCGGCGGATCGGGCGTTGCGTGTGGGGTGCCATTCCTCGGCGAGCTTCGGCTGCACGGTCTCGATGTCGTTGATTCCGGGTTCGAACCTCTTGTTCGCGCAGATCGAGCAGTCCGACTGTCCACGGATTCGGTTGGCAGGTGTGGCCGGGTAGACGTGGTTGAAATCGGGGCAACGCCAGTTGTAGCTGGTGGTTGACCCGGCGAGGATCTGGCGTGGATCTGCTCCGTTGTTGTTTTCGGGGTGGAATTCGGCTCCGATGAGAGGGTATCGGGTGGCGATGTCGTTGAAGCCGGCTTCGACGACGCTGAAGGAGCAGACGCGGCATGAATCGAGCGGGCTGCCATCGAAGCTGAGGGACTTGACCCACCGGGTGATTCGGTGTCCTTCGACGCAGATTCCCTCGTAGTCGTCGTCTGCATGCTGGTTGGTTCGGGGGTTGTGCGATGGGTTGAGGTGGTGGATCTGGACAGCACGCCAGTTCGACGTTGTGAGTCGGTAGTCGCCGCTGGCCTCGAGGTAGTTTTTGAACGGCTGGTCGCGCATGGTTGCCGGGAGCGTCGCGATGACCCACGTGGGGACGGGGAAGTCGTGTACCCAGGCGCTGGTGAATGGGGTGCCGTCCTTCCGGTGCTTGCGGATGGAGAGGAATGTGGAGCGAAGGAAGAGCCAGAGTGCTGTCGTCACTGCCTCGTGTCCGGCGCCGACGATCGTAGCGATCCGATCCTGCAGCTGCTCGTGGGCCGCGGCGTAGCGCTCGCGGGGGTCGAGGAGACGGCTGAGAAAGAGAGGGTCGGTCACGGCATCCAGCACGTGGATAAGCGTCGGGTAGTGCTCGAAGTCGGTGAGGTTGTTGTTGTCGGGTTTCGTGGTCGCCTTGCCGTCGCGGAGGGCGTTGCGGATGAGCATGTAGAGGACCGGGTCGAGTTTGCGGCGTCGCTTGAGGCGGCGGAAGGCGACCTCTGCCTTCATGTGGGCCGGTGTGGCTTGCCGCTGATCGGTTGGGGCTGTTTCGGGGCCGACCCATCGGTTGTGCTTCAGGCAGATGTTGCTGTCGAAGTGGGCGTACTGCTGGACGTCGGTCCCGCGTGTGCAGTGGGTGCACATCCAGCGTTCGGTGATCCCGGAGGTGCAGTAGCGGCAATGCTGCCCGTCGGCGTGGTGCAGGCCGCTGTGCCGCGCCCGGTCGAAGTGGTGGGGCTGCAGGCCTGCCTTGGTGGTGACGACGCGAGCCCACCGTTCCTCCTCTGTCAGGGTTGGTTGGGCGCGCTTGGCTGCGATGAGGAGGTGGCGTCGGTGCAGGTCGTCTTCGAGGTTCACGGCGAGGAGGCGGTCTGAGAAGCTGGCCAGCGTCTCCCTGTGGCGGGGTCGCTCCTTGATGAAGAATGGGCGGTTGAGTTCGGGGGTGTGGGTGTCGAGCAGCATGGTCAAGCGATCTTTCTTCTGTTCGTGCGGGCGGTGAGGGCTTTCTCCTGGTCGGCGGCTGCCATGTCTCGGAGCTGTGCGTCGATGAGTTCGAGGGTGATCGATTCGTTGTCCGGGTCGTTGTTGGCGATCAGGTCGCGGGCGCACCCGGAGAGCACCTTGCTGAGGGTGGCGATGGATCCGCCCGTGATGTCGTGCAGGTGGTCCGAGAACTCGTCCAGGGACTTCGGTTCGTGGCTGAACAGCAGCAGCTCTTTTTCGAAGGCGCGGACGAGAGCGCGCCAGAGGGAGCGTTGCTTGGCCGAGGCGAGGGTGAAGTGCTGGATCTCGTGGATGGCGAATCGGCCGCTCAGCTGTCGTCCGGTGGGTCCTTCGAAGAGGTGTCCGTCGCGGAGGTTGATGCCGGCGTAGACGAAGATCGCCGGCACCTGGCTGTGCAGCTGACGCAACGTCTGGATGCTCTCGCCGTTGCCACGATTGGCCGCACTGAGATTATGGATCTCGTCCACCACCACCAGTTCGGTCTTCACAGCGCGGAGCGCTTCGGTGACCCGGATCATCAGGCTCTCCTGCGTGTCTCGGGTTGCGACGGTGATGCCGAAGAAGTGAGCGAACGCCTTCAGCAGGGACTTCCCGGTGGACGTGACGGGCACCTCGATGTAGACCACCGGGTGGCGGTTCTGCTGCTCGAAGCCGGGGAACTGCTGCGCGTACGAGTCGTAGAGCGACCGCATGATGGTGCGGGTGATGGTGGTCTTCCCCATGGATCCCGGCCCGGAGATGATGAGGCCAGGGCGCGGGGCGTCCGCGCGCCTGGTGTTTCTACGAACCATTTTTTCTACCGCATCATTGGCGGCAACGACCTGCGGGGTCTGCAGAAGGATGCTGCCGTCCAGGTAGTAGTCCCGGTCCCGGTTGTATGACCGTTGCTGTGCGGCGGTCATGGCCTTGTAGGCGGCGAGGGAGATCTTCTCCGGCGGTCGGATCGAACTCTGGAGGTAGCCGGTCAGCGCACCGAGTGTGACGTGCGGGTTCTCTGCCTGTTCTGGGGCGAAGGTGTAAGACATCAGTTGGTTCCGTTCAGGTCGTGGAAGCTGCCGAGTTCGATGTCGGCGGTGTCGTCGTCGTCCGCCGCGACGCCTGGTGTGAAGGTGGGTGATGCGGCCGTCAGCGGAGCTGACTGGGGCATCGGGGCTCCTTCGTTGTTCGCGAGGACCAGGGCGGTGGTGTTCCGGGCTTTGACCTTCTTGACGGCCTTGGCGGCCGCGGCGGCCGACTTGTGGATGTCCGCCACCGCACGCTTGAGTTGCTGGTTGTCGGCTGCCGGGCGTGACGCAGCGATTTCCACGGCGGTGTGCAGAATGGTGTCGACGAACGGCTGCTGGAAGGTGCTCTCGTCCCGCCACGGGCATTCGATCCAGTGTCCGTCCGGGTGCCGAACCCAGACGATCCGAGGATCGTAGGGGTTCACGCGCACTTCCCACTGGTTGCTATGGGACATGTGCGTTGAGGGGGTGTTCCGGAACGGCTGCAGCTCGAGTGAGTCGTAGAAGCGGTTGTTGATCTTGATCCCGGCGGTTCCGATCACCCGGTATTCGATCGGCATCAGGTCGATGTAGTCATCGGCGGTCAGCGGCAGGGGGAGCTGGGCTGCGACGTCGAACGAGGCGTTGTACATCTCGTTCGGGCTGAGCTTCACCGTCGGGTAGAGCGGGTCGCGAAGGCTGTCGTGTGGTCGGTTCTGCCACACCCGGGTCACCCACTCCTCGAAGAGCTCGGCGAGCATTGGCAGGTCCATCAGTGGTTTGTTTTCGATCTTCGACCCGCGTTCGGCAACCGACCCGCCCTTGAAGCCGGGCAGGTGCTGGGCGAAGAGGGTTTTGATGCTGTGGAACGACCGCTCGACGATCGCCTTGTCAGTGGGGGTGTGGGGAGCCGCGTAGGTGAGGGTGACCCCGAACTTGCGGCAGGCGGCCTCGAACACCTTGCTGCGGTAGTCGGCGCCGTTGTCCATCATGATCCGCTCGGGGTAGATGAACGGCCGGGTGACGTCCAGGCGGGAGCGTTCTTCCTCGGAGACAAGGTCTGCCCACGGCATGCGGCGAGCGGTGAGGCGCCACAGCTCGTCCTTGCCGGGCCGGAGCGGTCGCGGCACCAGGCACTGGGCCAGCAGGAACGCGTGATCGACCCCCTTTGTGGCTTCAGCGCGAACGGAGATCGCAATGATGCTGCGGGTGGCAACGTCGACCATGATCGTGAGGATCGCGCGCGTCGGATTGCCATCCTCGCCGCGCACCAGAATGTCCCAGGGGGAGCTGTCGATCTGCACTTCCTGGCCCGGACGCAAGCGGCGCGCGGTGCCGAATGGGCGCTTCGGGGTGTTCGCTGCGGTGCGGCGAGTCTGCGCGTTCCCAGTGGTGTACTTCCCCTTCGTCATGTAGCCGATGTAGCGGTACAGGGTCGATTCGGACGGCAGCGGGACGTTCTGGCCGGGGTAGTCGGCGATGAGCGCCTCCTTCAGCCGGCGGAACAGTCGCCCCTTGTTGCCCGAGGAGTCATAGGTCTCCTCGGCGATGACGTGAGCGAGCGTTTCGATGATGCGTGCGTCGGCGCGGTCGAACGGCGACTCCTTCCGGTGCGCGCGACGGTCGATAAGACCAGCCAGTCCGCCGTCCTCGAACGCCTTCTTCTTCCGCATCAGCGTGGCTCTCGAGGCAGGCATGCCGAGGGTGGTGAGCTCCGTCACCTTGGAGGCGACGCGCTCGTTCAGTGTCGTGAGGTTCGGGTTGTATTCCGGGCGGACAGCGGTGCTGTTGCCTCCGAGGGGGATGCCGGTGACCATCTCCTGGATGTGGGCGCCGTACACCTCAAGAGCAGCGGTCTCAGCATCCGGGAGTGCGTCGAGTTCGCGGACGTCGATCGTTTTCCGCAATCGGGGTTCGACCAGTCGACGCATGACGTCGGTGATGTGGACGGTGCTGTAGTCGCCGGTGGAGCAGTGGCGGAGCTTGAGCAGGCTGCCGTGGAACCCGGCGACCAAGTGGGCGCCGTCGTGGAACTGCAGTTCGGAGTTGAGGTCGATGGTGGTCATTTGGAGGAGTCCTTGCTGATGATGGTGCTGGTGGTGAGGGGGAGGGTCATGTCGAACGTGAGGTCGCGGTTCCAAAGCAGGCTGTACAGCGCCATAGCGCCCAGCGACGGGTGCTCGTCATTGACGACGTGGGCGAGGTCCGCGAACGGCTGCGGAGTGCGTGCCGCGGCCAGCACCCGCTTGGTGATGTGCGGCCGAGGGGTGTGGCGGGCGTGGCGGTAGCCGGCAAGCCATTCCAAGTTGTTCTTCACGATCGGGTCGATCGCCGTGAACAGCTGGTACTCCCAGCCGACCGTGTCGCAGATGCGCTTGGTCTCCGCGAACTGCACTTCCGTATCCGGAGTGATCAGTGAATCCGGTCGGACGTCGTACACGACCTGCTGACCGTTCGCATGTGTGGCCATGAGGTCGGGGACGTGCAGCTTGCCGCTGGTGAACTGCATCATCATCGGCTGAGACGAGATGGCGCGGATCTTGAAGTGGAAGTCCAGGCTCATCAGTGCCGTCATCTCGAACAGCGACTCGTACCAGACGTGTCGACCGGTCTGCGCGAACCAGTACAGGCCGTGGTAGTTCCGCTGCGCTTTGTACTGGTACCCGACGCGGATGCGTTTGGCGTTCTGAATGTCTCTTGTGAGCAGTTCCGGGCTTGCCCGCAGATGGTGCTGCGTCTTGGTGGAATCGACCCACACGACAAGATCCTTCGGGGCGGTCGTCACGATCGCGCGAGGAGCAGCGCGGCCGGAGTTGTTCTTTCTCGGTTTCATGACTGCTGCGTGCGTGGCCACCTCACAACACCGACCAAAAGATGTCAGTTTGTAGTCCTGTGCGGATAATTTTGCTCTGAGGACCCAATATGATGGCCTCATGAGCACTGCGCGGTACCGTCCTTGCGACTTCGCTGTCGAGCCGAAGGCATTCGGCAGGGCCGACGCGATCGCCTGGAAGCCAGTGGACGGGACGCCAAGCCCGGGTGCGCCTATGTTCGAGACGCCGTCTGAACGGGCGAAGAGGCAACGACAGATGATCAAGGGTCCGCGTGATGCTGCAGCCCGCCTCGCCGCGGCGCGCATGCAGAACGCATACGTTGTCCGCATCAAGAAGCTCCTGGCGGCGAACAATATGAACCTGACCACCTATGCCAGGAAGACAGGCGCCGAGTACAACAGGCTCACGAAGGTGTTCCGCGGCGAGGTCATTATGAACTTCGAAGACCTCGCCCGCGCAGAGCAAGAATTCGGTGACGTCCACCCCTTCGGACTGCCGACGCGGCGAGAAACGCAGTAGCACCTGCCAGCACATCAGGTGCCGGACAGTCCCGTCCCGCAGGAGCGCTGCTCTGGGCGCGCGTGGGCTGGGTGCTGTCATGAGGTGGGCCTTCCGTTGTCCTAGCGGTCAGGTCACCGAAATTACTGAGGTCGGCATGCATGTCTTTCCCGTGCCGGAATGCGTCTCGCGAGGAATCGGCACCGCGCCGCGCATGACCCTTCCGAACACGCGCGCCCGCGCGGTTCGGAAAGGCACTCATGCCCTCGCCCAACCCGCTCAGGCGGCTCTTTGAGCGCTATCAGCCGCTCGCTGAAATCGCCCCCAGAAGCCTCAGTGACGACGAACTTCGGTCACTGCGGTTCTACCGAGCAGAACAACTCAAAAGAGACCACCCCGACGAGTTCGACACCCGCGCCGACCGAGTCCACACCTGGATCCGGAACCTCACTGCGCTCGAGCTCTTCGTCGCACGGAACTATCAGCTACCTCGAGCCAACCGTAGGCGCGAACCAGCATTCTCCGACCCCGAAGAACGCCACCTTGAGCAATGGCTCAACTATCAGACCCGACCCACTACAGCGGGTCTCCACTGCAGTTACCAAGCCGATCGCATCGCCCTCATCCCGGGGTTCAGCGCGACCCGGTTCGACGATCGGTGGCGGAACCAGTACGAGGGCTACCGCCGGTTCCTCACCGAACAGCAGCAAGCCCCGATGTTGCGCAGCAGCGACCCGCGAGAGCGCGCGCTGGCAGGCTGGGCCGCCAAGCAGCGCATGCACCACCGCAACGGCTCCCTCCCCGCCCACCGGCACGCCGCCCTCGACGCGCTTCCCCAATGGGCTTGGGGGACCGGGCGAAACTGACCAGCAGATCCGTATTCCTGCACGGGAATTATCTGACCCGGGGGATCAGTAGCGTCCGACTATGACTGACTCCGAACCTCAGGACGATTTGAAGTCGAGCGCGCCAGACGACCCTGGAGCCTCGGCGGTGGATGCTTCGTCGGTCAAAGATGAGCTTCTTATTGCCCTCGGGAAGCTGCTGGATCTGGTCGATTTCGATGCCTGCCTCAAGCTCTACGGGACCATGGACGGGATCCTGGCGACCATGCTCCAGTCGTTCCCCGACCGGGTCATCACCGATCCGCACCTCGGCCCCTGCTTCACGGCCTCCCGCCTGGCTCAGGTGCGTGGTGTCACGCGACAGGCGATCTCGAAGCAGCGCCTGGCCGGGAAGCTGTTCGGGGTCAAGCACGCCGGCGAGTGGGTGTTCCCATCGGTGCAGTTCGACGACCGCGCACGTATGCGGCCCGCGTTCGCCACCATCTACGAGGCTGTTCGGGAAACAGGCGTGGACCCGGTGCAGTTCGCCGTTTGGCTGCACACCCCCAACCCTGAATCGGGTGTGTCGACGGCACGATTGATCGAGCGGATGCCGGACACCCGCAGCGCGACCGAGCGGCAGCTCCACGGTTTCGTCCCGGAGATGATCGTCGTGACCGGCAAACACTCACCTCGCACCAAAACCAACCGCCGCGATGCATGAGCTCACCCTCGCGGGGGAGTCCCGGGTCGCGGTCGCAGGCGACTGGCACGGAAACTCGCGCTGGGTGCGAACGCTCCTGCCAGCACTGCATCGTGCCGCACCGGATGTCAGGACGATCCTGCACCTGGGTGATTTTGGTTTCTGGCGGTCCCCTCACGGGAAGGGCTTCACCGACACCGTGGACTACTGGTGCAAGACCGCTGGAATCGAACGGGTCCTGGTGACGCCGGGAAATCACGAGATGTGGCCGATGCTCGAGGAACGATTCGCCGAGCAACCCGGCGAAGCGATTCAGGTGAGTAAGACGGTGTGGGCGCTTCCGCGGGGATTCCGCTTCACCCTCGCCGGCACATCATTCATGTCGTTCGGCGGTGCAGCGTCCATCGACTACGCCGACCGCCGGCAGGGGATTGATTGGTGGACGGAAGAGCTGCCCACCGACGAGCACGTCGATGCCGCGATCGAGGGCGGGCCCGTCGACGTGATGCTCACCCACGAGACCATCGACGGCGGCACACCGCTCGTCGAGCAGATCATCCGCGAGAATCCCCTCGGTTGGGCCGAGGACGAGCTCGCCTACAGTGCACTCTCCCGAGCGCGGATCACCCGACTCTGGGAACACCTCCACCCGCAGATACTGGCGCACGGCCACATGCACGTATCCGATGCCGTTGCTCTCCCGGACGGACGTCGCATCTACTCGCTCGGCTGCGACGGACAAGAACGCAATGTTGGGATCCTTCACCTCGACAATCTCAGGTGGACCTGGCCTCGAGATCCAAGCACCAGTCAGAGCTGAGCCGAGAGACGGTCCGCGTGCTGGGAACATGCGAGCTTCCGTTCTAAATGAGCGGCGAGGCCCACACCAGCAACTCCCGGGCAAACACTGCGATAAGCATCTTGAATAGTGCCCGTGCAGTTGTGGCACCCCAGGCTCGAAGCTGGACGGTCAAAGTCCGGGCTGGCGTGCGGACGGTCTTTCGATTGATGCGAGAGGGAAATGCGCCCGACACTTTGGTACGGGATGGGTGGAATCGCCTTGTAGAGCGCGAAGCCGATGAGAATCGGCTTGTCCGGCGTGCGCGTCCCTCGTTCGTCATGCTGCCCTCCAGTTCCGGTCACCGTTAGTTGTGAACTCACGATTACTGAAACATCCCCACAGCCGTCGAGCCAGAATGAGTCTTGCTACTGTGTGGCGAAAATTACTTCGTTTGGGTCGCAAATTTTGTGACCCATTGTTCGACGCATCTTCGCCAAACTTCGAAGAAGTAATGACCCGAACGAAGGAGATTCCCATGACCGAGGTGGACCGGACAGTGAACCCCACCGATGCCGCACTTTCCCGGCTTTTCGACTTGGCGGTGTCACGCCTCGATGTCAACAACAAGAGCTTCGCTCTGGCTGTCGGCCTTTCGGAGGCAACGGCTAAGAGGCGTCTAGCCGGTAAATCCGGTTGGAGCGTGCGAGAGGTAATGGCGGCTGCGGCATTCCTTGGCATCTCGGCCGACCAAATCGCCGACATCCTGTTCCCTAAACGACAGGTCGACGCAGTACGAGCGGGGCAAATGCGTAGCCAGCTTGCGTCGTTGGAGAAGGAGAATGCGGACCTCAGGGCGGGACGGTTCGAGTCTCAGGTCTTCATTCGCGATGTTCTCGAGTCTGGCGACTGGGCAATTAGCGTAATCCCGGTGAAGAGCGGGCCGACCCCTGACCGAGAGGTCCTTACAAGCTATCGGTTCTCCGTGGCCCCCATGTCCGAACAGACGCAGGCTGAATCCGTCGAAGAGTGGAGGAAGCGACTGACCTTCGATGCACCGACGCTGCTCCACCGATCTATTGTGCTCGCGGGGACACCCATGAACCGCCCTGCTATCCCCGGCATCAGAGGGAAGGCCGGAGATAGGGCGTTCGACTTGGCAGTGTCTTCGTTTGAAGTCGACTCGGGCGAGACGAATCCCGAGAAGCTTCAGTACTCCGGAAATGGGGTTCTCGTCGTGTCGTCCACGGTCGGCGCATGGGGACCGGCGATCGCCTCCCTCATCGCTCGATCGCTGGGCTGGTCCCACACCAACACTCGGAACATCGCTCGAGCAACCGAGGAAATCCAACCCGGATCGACGAGTGAAGAGCGCCGAGCATGGTTGACGGCTGAATCGGCCAGTCAGCTGCGCAATATATTGTTCGAACGCCGCAGCGACTGGTCTGTCACGTCCCACTGGGGCACGGCGGAGTTCAGTGAGGGAGGTATGCGTCACCCGCTCGTCACTGCAATTGCGAGCGCGAAAGCCAGCCGTGATTTCCCAGAGCTCCCATTCATCGTTCTACTCAGAGAGTCTGACGATCTCATCGACGAGTACGGCGACGCGAAGTATCAGGACGGACAACTCGCGCCCGACGGCCGAGCAGAGCGAATGAGGGCTACTCGTGATCGGCTATACGACAGCATCCTAGAAGGTGTCCCAAGCAGTTCTCGGAAGAAGATCGATGTACCCAGGCTTGAGTCCTCAGACCCAGTAGAGCGGGCGCGTGAAGGATGGATGAGGTCCGTGCGAATCGCACACCAGGTGATAGAACTACTTGCGCCGCCGCCAGTGGGCCCGATCCGCTATAAGGACAGGGATGCAGCGCTGATGATGGGTGCCGTCTCACCCCGCACTTAAAGGGCGTGTAGCGGACTCGGGCTGGGCGCACAGTGGATTCGCTCATCCACAGCATCGTCGTTGGCGACACGTAACCCGAGATGAGCAGCATGACATCAGACTCACCATTCGCAAGTACCAAGACTGTGCAGCTGAGCGAAGCGAGGTTCTCTGCGGTCCAAGCACTCGCCCACCTACATTTCGACCGAGACTTTGCCTTCATTTAGATTGATGAAAGGGGTCTGTGTGGCGTAGTTGAGCCGAGATGGTGTTCAGACGGCCTTCTGAACGCTCGGATCGCGATGACTGGGCCTGCGGTCCAGCTCTCGGTTTCCGCTATCGAGGATGCCGACGAGGGTCCTGACCTGATGCCACTGACGCTCGATTCGTGGGTCCACGATATGGAAACCCCGGGGACCGGCTACTTCGACCAATTTTGGTCGCGGGAGATTTCCTTTCCGCAGCTTTACCCTGGTCATACGCGTTCGTAGAGACGAACGAATCCGCTATAGATGACGCTGCCGCTAAAATCCAAGCCTTGAGTGGTTCCATCGCATACCAAGCGTTTGCCAATGAGTTTCGCGACCGCGTTGTCAGTCCCGGAGACGATGCCATCCAAGCGGCGGAACATTACTTCGAGAATGAGTTGATGTCTCTCTCGAACGTTCAACGAGCCGTCGCAGAACTCAAGATCAACCAATACACATAGGGACACGGCGGCTAGAACCAGAGTCGTTGGGTGATCCGGCATTTCAACCGGAGTCAGGCCCGCGCCGATCGATCGGATTCTGCTGCCAATGGGTGTTGCAATCTCGGAGTGCACTACTGTTCCCGCATGGCACAGGTTCAGGACGGGCTCAATCAGACGCAGGGATTCGCGCTGATATCCGAAACTACAGCCGCACGCAATCTCCTCGGCTACGGGCTGTGGGCGCTAAGGAATGCGCGCTTTTGGGAGACGACCCGCGACCCGATCCTGACCATGCTGTCGATCGGCGTGGAAAAGATGCTGAAGATGTCCCTCGGACTGGCGCACGTTGCGGAGCACGGCGAATGGCCGCCCCTCGCGACCTTCCGAGACGTCTGGCGACACGACATCGGCAATATGCATGACGCTCTACTGCGGACGATTCGAGGTCGATTGTCAGAGGCTACTCACCGGGCCTACGTCGAGTCGAAACTGGTCGAAGTCGAAAATGACCCGGCCCTACCCCTGCTCATGGCCGCGCTCTCGCGCTACGGCCAGACCGGGCGCTTCTACCACCTCGACGAACTGGCACTCAGCCCGCAATCGGGCGAAGACCCCGGTCACATGTGGAGCGAAGCTGAAAACGTGGCGTTGCGCCTCGACCGTGCGATGAAGGCGAGGTTCGATGCCGCGTCGAGCAACCCTGATCCGGATGCGTTCGATGCGTTCGTCCATGAGTTGGAAGCGCGCTTGGCGGAGTCGATCGAACGGTGGTGGGACATCATCGCGCTCGCGGGCAAGCACGGGATCCTAGGTGAGCGCGGCGGAGGCTGGGGGCATGACGTGGATCGGTCGATGGTCGGCCGCCAGATTCGCGAGGATTGAGCTGGTCCATCCACAACTCTTGGCGAACTGGCACATGGATGCCATTGACGAAATCACGCTCTCAGGTGCTCGCTGCGCCCACTCGCGCGGCTGCACGGCCAAGAACGCAACGTCGGATTGCTCGACCTTGACGACCCCAGCTGGCAATAGCGAGCGTGGCGATTGCACGAGATCTGATTCAAGAAGTGCTCTGCTTTTCGTTCAAGTGCGCCAAGATTGCGGCTGTGACCAATTTCTCTGAGGTGACCGAGCCAGCTCCGTCGATTAAGCACAATCGCGTGGTGACGATCGTTTTCGACGGTGTTCTCGGATTGCTAGCCGTAGCAGGGATTACGGTTCTCGTCGTTGGGCTCGCTAGTACGTTCTTGGCATCGTCGTTACTTGTCGTCTTGGGTGTCTGGACAGCCCTCGTCAGCGCCGTTGCCTTACCAGCGTTGGCAGTCCTGTATTTGACTCCACCTCGGGTGCCGCTAAAGGAGCGGAGCGCGCTGGTCGCCACCGCGAGTTGGTTTGGTCGCGTGGCTTGGGCGAGTGTGGTTTTCGCCTTGGCGATTGTCTTGGGCTCAATCGCGGGGGTTGTCGCATCGAAAACGGAAGCTAGTGATGGATTGTCGTCGACAATCGCAATTCTCTTCTACACGGTTTTTTGGCCGACGGTCTTCTGCGTGGTCGCTATCACGTTCGTCATAGTGGCCATTAGATGGTGCCTCGACCTTGGGCGCATTGTTGCGGAGGGCGGAGGAGCGAGGGTGCGTGACCTTCTCGAAACGCGCTGGACTGGTCCTTTTCCGTCGAGATGGGTGGGCCTCATCCAACTCCTAGTCGGGTTTGGTGTTGCGGGGGTTAGCCGAGTAGCTCTGATATTGACCCTGATCACGGTCGCGTGGAACGTAGTGTCAGCAGTAGCGATTTTGATCCGGTCATTCGCCCTACTGCCCAGCATCTAAAAGGGACGACACGCGTCTAGGCGGTCGGGAAACCCGGCTCGCTTCCGCCGGTGCGTGCTGGAGTGGATTGCGCCTATACGATTAGCTCAACTTGCTCAGGACGGACATCGATGCCGCTTCGAATTCTTCATCTAAGTGACATTCACTTTCACGCGTCCCATTGGAACGCGGACGGCGACGTCCATGACGAACTCATTCCCGACGTAGCTCGAATGGTCGCAGAGGAAGGAGCAATGGACGCCATCCTCGTCGGAGGCGACATCGCTTTCAGTGGGAAACCTCACGAGTTCGAGATGGCCGCAGCCTGGCTGGCCGCGGTTCGGAGCGCTGCGGGAGGACTAGATGAATCTCGAGTTTGGACGGTCCCCGGCAATCACGACGTAGATTGGACCACCGTTGAGGAGAGTCCGATTGCGCTTCAGTTCCGCGCGGATATCGGGGCGATGGAGCCTCGCCAAGTCGATAGCGCTCTCGATCGCTGGGTTCAGGACCCTTGTTCTGATGGCCTAATCAGGCCGCTCGACGCCTACAACGACTTCGCGCGGCCTTTCAGTTGCGCGGTTCATCTCAAGAATCCACATTGGAATGATCGATCTCTTTCTGTGGATGGGATAGCCGTTCAGCTAAGCGGACTCAACTCAGTCCTCACGAGTTCTGAGCGAGACGCGCGCGGACAGCTTGTCGTCGGAAGCTTTCAAAGTCAGCTATCGCGCACGCCGCCTGCCATCCGAATCGCGATGATTCATCACCCACCCGCTTGGATCAAGGACTGGGGTGTCATTCAACCGTTCGTTCGCCGTGCTCACGTGATTTTCTTTGGTCACGAACACGCGTTCAATCCGACACAATCCGTCGATGGAGGTTCGGTCGAGATCTCGGCCGGAGCAGTGACACCCGAACGTGAGGCTGACGGCCAAGTTGATCCATGGCTACCTAGCTACAACGTCGTCACCCTTACTTTCGACGACAAACTGCACGTGGAAGTCCACCCTCGTCGCTGGGACACGCCCCGTTCGCGCTTTTCGCTTCACCCAGATGGTCGGCGCGAGTTCGATGTCGACCCTGACCCGGCGGTCGATGACCTTCTGGTCGTCGGCGTCGCCGCGGCCGACCCGATTGATGCCTCGCCGCTCGTTGCAGAGCGGACTGGCACGGGAGCCAACGAGACCGACGCGAAGCGCGCCTCGAGCCTTCGTCTTCTGGCTGTCCAGTTCATGAATCTGGCGACGACCGACAAGGTACTAATAGCGCGTGAGCTAGGCGTCTTTAGTGACGCCGATGAGCAGCGGCCTCTAGATGAGGTCTTTCCCGAGATACTGGAACGTATTCGCGATCAATATCTGATTGATGAACTGAGAGAGCAGGTAGCGGCCCTTGGAAACACTTGATCAGGCGTTCAATTCTTGGATGCAGCCCGCTGGAGTCACAAATAGCCCCGAAGTGGTGAGTGCTCGCAAATCCGTCGCGCTAGATCTGCGCGACGCGGACGTAGACGCTCACGACCTAGTGCTCGCCGCGTTCGGAGAGGTGAAGGAAGCACTGCGGGAAACAGTCGAACTCCGGATTCAGGAGCGTGATCCTACACACACCCCCGGCAAACGAAACCTGGTTCGGTTGATCTGCGCGTCCGCTGTTATGAGCGCAATGGAGAGGGCAGATGATCTAGCGGTCGACTTGGCGTTGCTCGCTGGCTCCGCCCTCTTCAGAGGAATGAAGCCAGGAATCAAGTCCCTGCCGGATGCAGTCGCGGAAGTGTCAGGGATCGCCGCGCTGCGGTCACGCAAGCGGCTAGCTCCGAAGAAAGCGAGCTCGCGCGTACAGGCGGCCACATCACCCGAAAACGTTGACGCGGCAACGGTCAATGCCCTTGCGAGTCGACTCGAGCAGGCTATATCTCACTTCGACTCGCAGCTCCAAATACTCAACGAGGAAGTCGACGTCCTATGGTGGGCGCGAACAGGTCGTTCCGCTTCGGGTGAGCCGTGGGTAGACCTTCCAGCACTCGAGCGAGCCGTGCAGGCCACCGCCGAGGTGTCAAGACTTGTGGTCGACCTCCCAGCTACAGGCGCAGTGTTCGAAGTTCTTCGCGGGGTCGCCGTCGGACCGAAAAAGAAGACGGAGGACTTCTCGGAAATCTGTCGGGTAGCGTCAGCCCAAGATCAGCTTCCGTCCATCGATAGTTCTCGCTGGCTTCTTCCGGTTCTTTCTGGCGTTCGAATTGCACGCATGTACCCTGCCGAAGCGCGCGCAGGGGTCACTTCGACCGAGCTCGGACTGGACTCCAACCTCAACTTCAACATCATCGATGTTCCAGAACAACTGTTGCGCGAGCTTGCAATTGTCCAGAGGGTCACGTGAGCACGCTCGCCTGCTCGGTCGCGGATTGCCGGCTGCAGCAAGGCGGCAGATGCTTGGAGGCATTCGATGACCCAGCAGAGTGCCCAAACGCCTACGAAGGCGATCCAGCGTCGATCCAGCAACTCGATGCTGATGAGCCAGAGGGGCGGGACGAGCCGGAGGGGCGGGACGAGCCGGATAGGCTCCGAGAGGAAGCAGTTCGGCGCTTCGTAACGTTTGAAACTGGCGAATCGTTGGGACTATCGCAGGCGAATGATCTCCGCGCTGAGCGGCCATGTCGATTCATTCTTGTGGCTGGGGAAGTGAAGGCGGGGAAGTCCACGCTTGTCGTGGAACTATTCGCGAAGTTCCTCAAGGGGGCGTACCAAGGTTGGGAGTTTGCTGGGTCTTCGACGCTTGGTGCTTTCAATCGTGTTCATGCGCCGGCTAGAGAGTCATCGGGAAGGAGATTTCCTGACACGGTACGGACCCCTGATGAAGGTATGCGTTTCCTGCATTTGAGATTGAAGAAGCAGGACCGGTCCGACCTAATGCTTTCGGAACTGAGCGGCGAACGGTTCAAAGGAGTGATCAATGGTGCCGCAGTTGCAGAGCAGGTTCCAGTTGCTGCTGTCGCCGATCGCTGCGTTCTGCTGGTTGATGGCAGTTTGATGATTGCGGAGTCCACGCGGGGTCGCGTGTTCGCGCGGGCCAAACGCCTGATCGGTGGACTCACCGAGTCGGGAGGGCTGGTGTCTGGTACGCCTACACTCGTGCTCGCCACCAAGGCAGACCTCTGGCAGCCCTCGGCAGAAGCCCAAGTGCGGGACGAGTGCGAACGCCTGGTCGCGTTCGGCGTTGAGCGAAGCCTTGTGGTGAGCTGGGCTGCGCTCGCGGCCCGGCCGATGGGCGACACCTCACCGGAGATGGGAATGCCCGATGTTATTGAGTGGATGCTAGAGCCGGATCTCTTGGCGGACAAGCCATCCGGCACTTTGCCGAATCTGAGTGGTCGGCGATTTTGGCAGGATCGCAATGAGTGAAACTCGCATCCTGGTTGCAGGGCTGCCGTCCAGCGGCAAGTCAACGTATATTGGTCTGTTCTTCATGGCGATCGAGACGGCCACGGGACCTATACGAATGACTGGATTTCAGGGGGACGTCGAGTATGTGAATTCGCTCGCTGACCGCCTCTCGCGCTGCGAAGAGGCGGTTCGCACTGATATCAATCTGGTCGATGGATTCAATGCTGATTTAGTGGCAGACGATGGAACGGAGTTCAGCCTACGGTTGCCGGACTACTCGGGCGAGACCTGGAAGACAGCGCTTGAGGCGCGCGGATGGGCAGAATCCGTGCAGGAAGACGTCGAGAGATCTTCCGGTATCTGTCTATTCATCAAAGTCGGCGCGCTAGTCAACGATGGAACGATCCGCGACGCACGTCGTCACATCGCCTCGCTCGCTGATCACCCACTCAACTCTGGGGGTGATGACATTGAAGAAGTTCCCGATGCCGAAGTGGTTTCGGCTGCTACGACTCAGGTCGCGCTGGTGGATCTTCTGCAAGTACTTACGAACCGACGCCGCGGGGGGCATTGTCGCCTGAGCATCGTCCTTTCGGCGTTCGATCTCGCGGGAAACCTGTCACCCGCCGAATGGCTGGGAAGTAATCTCCCTCTCCTTGGCCAGTTCCTCCGCTCGAATCGGGCGGAGATAGAGTCAAGGATCTTCGGGACCAGCGCACAGGGCGGGCGCTTCGACCAACAAGAATCGAAAGCAGAACTTCTTGAGCGCCCCGCTCTGGATCGCGCATACGTGCGGGACGGAGCCGGTGAAGCAGTTTCACTTGAGGCTCCGATTCTCTGGGCCGCGGGCATAGGAGCCAACGGTGTCTGACCATCCTGCTGAGCAGGCGCTATTTGGATATCGTGACGGTCACGACTTGCTTGCGTCTTCGATCGATCTGGACGGCGAGACCCTTCGCCTGCTCCGATCCGCAACGGACGTCAGCATTGATGGATTGGCCGGTCGCCATCTTTCCACGGTGCTTCCGCTGCCGAAAATACGATCACACGCTTTTGTGAGGAGCTGGGCTGCGGAAGGTGATCTCCGGCCAGGGAGCGTATTTGCGCACGTCATAATTTTGGACGTCGTAACCCTAGGACGACTCGGATCTTTCGAAGGTGTCAAGGCGGCATTTAGGCGGCCGTCCGGAGCTGATCCAGTTCTCCAGAGTTATCAGAAGGCTCTGAGAATTGACGATGCTGAGCGCCGCACGAACGTGGCGTTCGAGCTTGGTCTGGAAATTGCCTCAAGGGCATACAGTTCGAGCGAGCCAGTTCACGCTACCGAGCCTGACCTCGAGTCGGCGGAGTCCGTGCTCTACGGCCTCCTCGCTCAGCAATGGCCGAAGCTTCGGCGCGAGTTTGCTTTCCGCACGCGTGTTC
>Ga0247804_10000364_pt1 | contig 20958 bp, 20 predicted proteins | sample UWRJL029104C1_FD_181142 | JGI IMG/M metagenome (GOLD analysis project Ga0247804, IMG submission 181142) | Plant litter microbial communities from Arlington Agricultural Research Station in Wisconsin, United States - UWRJ-L029-104C-1 | ecosystem: Environmental > Terrestrial > Plant litter >...
TGCAAAACTTCGTGCGTTACCTTCGTGCTCCTTATGAAGCTGCCGAATTTCCAAGACCTCATCCTGTTCGAAAACGACGACTACCTCGTCGTGAATAAACCTCCTTACTTGGCCACGCTCGACGAGCGGGTGGGCGGCGCGCCCAACCTGCTACGCCTCGCCCGGCAGGAATACGACGATATTCAGGCAGCCCACCGTCTCGACCGCGAAACCAGCGGCGCGCTGGCCTTTGCCAAGCACCCGGCGGCCTACCGCCACCTGGCCATGCAGTTTGAAAACCGCGAGGTGAACAAGCAGTACCACGCCGTGGTGTGGGGCACCCCGCAGCTGGACAAAGTGCTGGTGGAGCGCAATATCGAGAACACCACCCGCGGCAAAGCCCGCCTGGCCTACAAGGGTAAGGAGGCCGAAACAGTGTTTACGACGCTCGAAACCTACGCCCGTCACGCGCTCATTCTGGCCGAGCCCATCACCGGCCGCATGCACCAGATTCGTCTGCACCTGATGTATTTGCAAGCACCTATCGTGGGGGACGTGACGTATGGCGGCGAGGATTTTTTCCTTTCTTCCCTGAAAAAGAAGTTCAACATGAAGGAAGGTGAGGAAGAGCAGCCATTTATCAAGCGCTTCGCGCTGCACGCCGCCAAGCTGCAATTTGCAGGGCTGGATGGGGAGCAAATCGTAGTGGAAGCGCCGTACCCGAAGGATTTTCGGGTGCTGGTGGATGTGCTGCGGCAGAACCGTTAACCCTATATTTTAAGCCCATGCAAGAGGTCTGGAAACGCTTTGAAAGCTGGTTGCAAGCTAATTCACCGCAACTTCTGAACGACCTCAATCCGCCCGCTTCGGAAGACGAGCTGCAACAACTGGCGACACTTATCGGCGCCGAGTTGCCAGCCGATTTCCTGGCTTTTTACCGCATTCACAACGGCCAGCAGGGCAACCAGGGCGGCTTGATTGACGCCGAAGAACTGCTGTCAGTGGCGCGCATGATTGACGAGTGGACCATCTGGAACGACCTCCTGAAAGGCGGTGATTTCGACGGCACCACTTCCACTCCCGCGCCGGGCGTGCGCGCCGACTGGTGGCACCCGTGCTGGCTGCCGCTCACCTACGACGGCGCCGGCAACCACTGCTGCCTCGACCTGGCCCCGGCGGAGGGCGGTAACCCGGGCCAAGTGATTCGCATGTGGCACGACGATGCCGAGCGAAATCTTATTGCTGACTCTTTTGCCGAGTGGATGGAACAGTACGTGGCGGGGCTGGAATCGGGCGCCTACGTCTTCAGCGAGGACTACGACGGCATCGTCTCGCGGGACGATTTGTAGGGGCGGGCGGCGCAACTAGCCGCTTTACAGGCATAAATTCCCAACAGCACTTGGTAATCTGGAAGGAATTCGGTACCTTTGTGTCCGTTTTTCCCGGAGCCGTACTGGTTTCGGGTTTATTGTCAATTGCTTAGTCAATCTTTTTCCATACACTCATGGACCACCTGAGCTTCAAGACGACCCACGTCAACAAGGCCAACGCCCAGAAAAACTGGGTTATCGTAGATGCCAGCGTAGCCCCGCTCGGCCGCGTGTGCAGCCAAATTGCCAACATGCTGCGTGGCAAGCACAAGCCTTCCTTCACCCCTAACTCGGACTGCGGCGACAACGTTATCGTTATCAACGCCGACAAGCTCCGTGTAACGGGCAAGAAAATGACCGAGAAAGTGTACATCACCCACTCGGGCTACCCCGGCGGCCAGAAACGCCGCACGGTGCGCGAGCAGATGAACCGTGACTCGCGCCGCGTTATCGAGCACGCCGTGAAAGGCATGCTGCAGGACAACCGTCTGGGTGCTGCCCAGTACCGCAACCTGTTTGTATACGCCGGTGCCGAGCATCCGCACGAGGCTCAACAGCCGAAAGCTATCGAACTGACCAACCTGTAAGCCGACCGGCTTGCTTTTTTAATTCATTCACCAAATGGCAATTACCAACACCTCTGGTAGAAGAAAAACCTCGGTGGCCCGCATCTACATGCAGGCCGGGCAAGGGAATATCACTATCAATGACCGGGACATGAAATCGTACTTCAGCAATGAACTGCTGGAGAACGTCGTGAACCAACCCCTCGCAATCCTCGAGCAAGTCGGCCAGTACGACATCAAGGTGAACGTGAAGGGCGGCGGCATTTCGGCCCAGGCCGAGGCTATCCGTCTGGCAATCACCAAAGCGCTTGTGAGCGACAACGAGGAAACTCGTCCGGCGCTGAAGAAAGAAGGTTTCCTGACCCGCGACCCCCGCATGGTGGAGCGCAAGAAATTCGGCAAGCGCAAAGCTCGTCGTTCGTTCCAATTCTCGAAACGCTAATCCCGGACGACTTTCATCATGGCTCAAACTACCTATAAGGACCTGCTCGACGCAGGTGCCCACTTTGGTCACCTCACCCGCAAGTGGGACCCCAAAATGGCGCCGTACATCTTCATGGAGAAGAACGGCATCCACATTATCGACCTGAACAAGACGTTGGTATCGCTGGAATATGCGGCCAACGCCATTCGTAACATTGCCAAGAGCGGCCGCAAGGTGATGTTCGTGGCGACGAAAAAACAGGCTCAGGAAATCGTGACGACGGAGGCTGTACGCCTCAAAATGCCGTACGTGACCGACCGTTGGCTGGGTGGCATGCTCACCAACTTCGCTACCGTGCGCAAGTCGCTGAAAAAGATGGCTACCATCGACAAGATGGTGAAGGAAAACACCGCTTACGCGGCTCTGGCAAAACGCGAGAAGCTGATGATGAGCCGCGAGCGTGAGAAGCTCGACCGCGTGCTCGGCGGTATCGCCGACCTCGGCCGTCTGCCCGCCGCGCTGTTCGTGGTGGACGTGAAGCGTGAGCACATCGCCGTGAAAGAAGCTCAGAAACTGGGCATTCCGGTGTTTGCCATCGTGGATACGAACTCGAACCCCGAGCTGGTGCAGTTCCCGATTCCGGCCAACGACGACGCTTCGAAGTCGATTCAGCTGATTATCAACGTAATTGGCAAGGCTATCGAAGATGGCCTGTCGGAGCGCAAGGTGGACAAAGAGGACGCTGACCGCAAAGAGGCTGACGAAGCTGCTATCGCTGAGAAGACGACTGCTGACGAGGAATAGTCCTTTCTAGCTTTTGACAAAAGGGGAACCTTCGAGTAGCAGTTGGCTCCGGGGGTTCCTCTTTTCATTTTGGCCGTGAGGCCGATAACTCCCCTCCTTGGAAAGGAGGGGATGTGAGCCGCGAAGAGCGGCGAACGGGGGTGATTCGCCCGGCCGCGCCGGTAGGATGATGCAGTAACTTGCTAAAGCCCAGACGGCGCAGACGACTTCAACCACCCCAGTTGCGCTTGCAGCGCAACGTCCCCTCCTTGGAAAGGAGGGGAGTTTTGTTCTTACAACTTCAACCCTCCCAATAACTTACTCTAATGGCCGCAATTACCGCCGCAGACGTAAACAAGCTCCGCACCATGACTGGTGCAGGCATGATGGATTGCAAAAAAGCACTGACCGAAGCCGATGGTGACTTCGAGGCTGCGCGTGACATTCTGCGCAAGCAGGGTCAGAAAATCGCTGACAAGCGTGCTGAAAACGAAACCTCGGAAGGCTTCGTGGCCGTGGCCGTGAGCGAAGACGGCAGCAACGGCAAACTGGTAGCCCTAGCCTGCGAAACGGAATCGGTAGCCAAAGTGGCTAACTTCCGCGAGCTGGTGCAGCGCATCCTGGACGCCGCCGTGCGTACCAACGCTACGACCAAAGAAGAGCTGGTGGCCGTGAAAGAGGACGATGGCCTAACCATTCAGGAGCACATCACCGACCTCATGGGCAAAATCGGCGAGAAACTCGACCTGACCTACGTGACCCTGTCGGCTGAGAAAGTGGCTTCGTACATCCACTCGGACAGCAAGAAAGGCGTACTCGTGGGCCTGAAAAACGTGGGCAGTGCCGACATCGCGGCCGTGGGCCGCGACGTGGCGATGCAAATCGTAGCCATGAAGCCCGTAGCCGTTGACAAAGACGGTGTGGACTCGGCCGTGGTTGAGCGCGAAATCGAAATCGGCAAAGAGCAGGCGCGTGCCGAAGGTAAGCCCGAGGCGATGCTGGAGAAAATTGCCCAGGGCAAACTCAACAAGTTCTACAAAGACAACACCTTGCTGAACCAGGAGTTTGTGAAAGACGGCTCGCTGACCATCGCCCAGCTGCTCGACAAAACGTCGAAAGGCATGACGGTAACGGACTTCAAGCGCGTGGCTATCGGCGCTTAATTGCTGCTTAACGCTAAATTTAAAGCCCTGCTGGTGTAATGCCAGCAGGGCTTTTTGTGCTATTCGTCGAGTGAGACGGGCTTTGTTATTAGCTCCAGCACGATATCTGGCACGTCCTCATCTATTACCAGTCCGTCAATGTAGATGCTGGTTCCATCTGGACGCATTAGTTGCCATTTCTTGAGCACTTCCTCTGCGTCTTCACCTGCGTTCATGAACTTATGCGTCCAAGGTGGGGGACAATATTGATTCCACATGCTGGTTAATGCGCCTAACGCATCAAACAGGTCTTTGCTACGCTCAGAAATCAACTCCCGTAGCGCTTTATTTTCTGCCTTTAACTTGGCTATCATTGCGTCATCATTCATGACGCAAGCTAATCAATCATTGCCTTCCTGCCACATGCGCACCCGTAGCTGCGCATTACGGCGCACGTTGATGTAGAACAGACCGTAATCGGTGAGGTGAAAGGAGTGGCGGAACTCGGGCTTGCCGGGCAGGAAGAAGCGCATGAAGGACGGGCGGCCGGGTGGCGTTATCCAGAGTAAGCCGTTGTGTACCTGTGCATCGGTGAGGTGGGGGCGCACTTTATTGAAGGGGATGCCGACGCTGCCGCGATTGAGCGAGGCGGGGGCATAGAGCGTATCGAGCTGCCAGGTGAGGGGGTTGATGACGAGGACGTTGGCGTAGGGGGCGTATTCGTGGCCTTTGGAGACGGAATTCCAGCTGACGAAGCAGCCGGTGGCCATGGAATCGGGGCAGGGCTGGATGGTGGTGAATTCCTTCGCTTTGGTGGGGAAACCGACGAGGTAGGCGGCTATCAGCTGGCGACGGAGCTGCGGGTCGTTTTCGAAGAAATCGTGGAGCAGGCGGGTGGCGTGGACGGTGCCTTGGCTGTGCCCGGCGAGGATGATGGGGCGGCCGTGATTGTAGTGCTGGAGGTAGTATTCGAAGGCGCGTTTTACGTCGGTGTAGGCGAAGGCGATGGCTTTGTCGCCTTCCTTATCTTCCTCATCGAAAAAGGCATAGAGCGTGGCCTGGCGGTAACGCGGGGCGTAGATGCGGGCCGCGCCGTTGAAAACGGTGGCCTGGTGGCGGATGGTACTGCGCTCGACGGCGTGCGTGAACGGCGCGCTCCAGGTTTTGCGGCGGATATAGGTGGTGCGATGAATGAAAAAAACGTCAGCGTCGGCGGTGGCCTGCTGGTCGCGCAGGTGCGATTCTTCGGGCACGAGGTCGGCCCAGTCGCAGCTGTTGGGGAGAGCCGCCCAACTGTCTAGCTTGGCATAGTCGGGGGCAGCGGGGGGCTGGTAGTATGCGAAATCGTGGCGCGGGGCCAGGATTTTGATACTGCACGAGGACAGCAACAAGAGCAATAGGGAGGCGTGGGATATTTTCACCGCAGATGACGCAGAAGTTTTGGCGACGCCGACATTCGGTTCGCTGAGGACGCAGAGGACTACGCGGGCCAGGTGCTTAGGGTGCGGGGCAGGCTGTTTTCGTCATATAGCAGGCTCATAGGCTGGGCAATATCCTCGCGCACATCGGCCAGGGAGATGTTCCAGCGCTGCCACATTTCGGCCAGGGCCTGGGTGTAGGCAAAGTTGTCCCAGGGATTGAAGATGACGTTGGATACGTCGTCGATGAGGGCGTCGAAGACGAGCTTGTCGTCGCCGGGGCGGGGGTGGCGGGGGTAGATGTCGGGCACGATGGCCAGCAGGTGGGCGGCGTAGTACACGCGGGCCTTGAACTCGGCGACTTGGGCGGGGTGCAGCGGGCGCTGGGCATCGGCATACACACGGCGCATGGCTTGGCCGATGAGGCCGATGTCGCCGAGGGTGGCAATGAGAACGGCCGAGCCGAGCTTGATACTGAAGACGAGGGTATTCAGGTCGTCGTCGTATTCAAAGGGAATGTAATCTTCGGCGGGGTCGACTTCGAGCACGAAGATGGAGCCGGGCACGAAATCGGCGTATTCGACGGGGACGCGCAGGCCTTGCAGCAAAGGAAAAAACGCCTGGAATTTGCGGAGCAAGGCGGCATTTTCGGCCAGGGGGTACTTGGGTTTTATCAGCGGGTCTTGTTCCTTGAAAAGCTCGGTGATGAAGATGCCGTAGAACATTTTGCCCAGCCAAAGGAAGAGCTTATCGTCACCGAGGCCGCGGAGGGCGGCGGGGCCGACGAGGGCAGCGGCTTGCACTTCCTTTTCCAGCTCCTCGATGCGCGGATGCAGAGCGGCGCTGGCGGGCAGGCGCAGTTCTTGGTAGGTGGTAATGCTGCGGTCGAGGAGCAGGATTTCGCGGGTGGCAAGCTGGTAGCTGGCTTGCAGCCACTCGGCAAAAACGGGAATGGTATCGGTGGTAGGCTGGCCGCTGAGGAAGCAGATAGTGGGGCCGAAACGCAGATTCTCGAAGGGGTCGTAGGGCGTGAGGTCGGCGGCGGAATACTGGGGCATGAGAAAGCGCGAACGTTGGAGGGCGCGTCCCGGCAAACAGCCAATCAACACAATAGGTTAATGGCGCGGGGGACGCGAGCTGCAAAGTTCGCGCTACTTATGGTTTTGGCGGGCGCGATTTAGCGCGACAGCGAGTTGGCGGCTTTGATAAGCAGCTTGCTGAGATTGGCGAGGGGAGCGCTATAGGCGCCGTCGGCATCGTCGGCCACTTTGGCGGTTTCGGCGCCGAGCGAGGCCAGGATTTCGGCTACGTCGTGGGGATTAGCATCTTTGTCGGCCAGGGCTTCGCGCAGCAAACCAAGTTCCTGGGTGATTTTGGCTAGGCCGGGGCGGAAAGAAGAGGCCAGCACCGTTTCCCAGCGCTCGATTTCGACGTGGGGATGCTCGCCTTTTTGAGGCGGCAGGCCGTGGCTGAGCAGAGCCAGGGTTTCGTCGAGTAGGGCCGAGGTTTGCTGGTCGCTCACGGTGAGGGGCACTTCCGGCGTGAGAACGGTCTGGGGCGTGGTGGCGGTGGAATCCATGAGGAAAAGCAGGAGAGAGAGGTACTGGTGGGCTATACTGTGACGGCAGGAAAAGGTTGGTGATGGCAGCGGCCAGGGTTGCCTTTTCACCTGAAAAACTGAACAATGCGAAAAGCCGAGTGAGTGAACGGGTTACTTTTCGGCAGCGGCTGAATAAAAGCGCATCTTTTCACCTTCAATTTCCAACTCCCATGAAAATGTCCGTTAAAACCCTGCTGGCGGCCGTCGCCGTCGCTTTCGCCGCCACCGCCTGCGAGCACAACACCACCGAAACCACCACGACCAGCGACGGCACCACGACCACCACGGTAACCACCGATTCGACCGTAGTTCCGTCCGCTGACGCCGCCGAGGCCAACGCCGAAGCGGCCGGCGACCGCATCGAAGGCAAAATGGAAGCCGCCGGTGCGAAAATCGACGCCGCTGCCGCCGAAGCCAAAGCCGACATCAAGGAAGAAGCTGCCAAAGCCGACGCCAAACTGGACGCTGCCAGCGCCGATGCCAAAGCCAAAGCCCAAGCTGCCGGCGCTAAGCTGGACGCGCTGGGCGCTGCGGCTGCCAAATCGGCGAAGCAGACCAAAGAAAACCTCAAAGAGGCTGCTAAGTAGTCGTTTCGGCCCAGCAATTGAAAGCCCGCTCGTGCAGACGAGCGGGCTTTTTTGTGTATCTGCGGAGCTCCTGGCTTACTGCTGCTCGGCTAGTTCCAGCAGCACTTCATAGTAGGGCCGGCCTTTCACCCGCGCCCGCAGCCAGGCGTAGAAGCTCAGCACTTGCAGGTCTTCCTGCTGGGTAGTTAAGAAGTTGGGGATTTGCGACACGCGCGTGGCGAAATCGACCTGCTGCACCAAATCGGGCTCGCTGATGATTTCATGCACTAAGTGCAGGTAACGCAACACGGGTTGGTAGGGCCCGCCTTCGGGTGCCTCCTCAGTAGCCGGAAACCGTTCGCGAATGCCGCGCTCGATGGCTTTCAGGCGGGTGAGGGCGAGGTCGGAATGCCCGAGCTCGTGCTGAATGATGAGCTCGCCGAGGTTGCGGTTTATCAGCCATTCCAGGCCCAGGTGCTGCTCCAGCCAGTGGTCGGTGCGGCCGAGGCTGAGCAGGGCCTGGTTGGCTTTGGCAAACTGGCCTTCGACGAAATGATGGAACGAGAGTTGGAAACGGGCCGTGAGGTCGTCGCGCTGGTTGAGGGCGGACGCGTTTTTTAAGGTCTTTTCGATGAGGGCAATGCCTTCCTTATTGCGGCGCAGAAAGGCGTAGTTGGCCGCCAGCAGGAAGGTAAAGCGCGGCTCGAACTCGGTGAACTGCCGGCCGGGCAGGCTGGCCAGCAGGGCGCGGCCCTGCTCCAGGTACGTCACCGAGTCGGCGAAGCGGCGGGCGCGGTAGAGGGTGTGGGCCAGCATATACAGCAGCTTCAGCTGGTAGCCGCGCTGGGCGGGCGCGAAGCCGTGGCGGTGCTCCATGAGCTTGTAGCTGCGCTCGATATAGGGCGCGAAAGTGGTGAAGTCGCGGCGCAAGAGCATGGCATTGCGGGCAATGGACAGCAGCCGGCACAGCAGCGCGGGCGAGCGGGTAAAGGCGTCCTTGAGGTCGTATTCGGCCAGGATTTCCTGCACCATGGCATCAACCGACACCGTGGCGCGGCCCTGCGTACGGGCCTCGCGCAGGCGCAGGCGCAGCAGGCTGTCGGCGATGTTGGCGCGCTCTTCCTCGTCGGCGGCCTTTTTGTTGGCGTGGCGGCGGCTGATTATTTCGGCCAGCGGCGGGGCGTGGGGCGAGTCGGCGTGCTGAATCTGAAGGTTGTACACGGCATTCAGCGGCTCGTGCTGCTCGCCGGTGATGGCCAGCTTTTCGGCTTTGCGCAGCGTGGCCCAGGCCAGGCGCGGGATGCCGACGTCGAAGAGGTACTGGGCCAGCGTGACTTGCCCGCGCACGGCGGCGGCGGCCGTCACGTCGTGCTGGCGCTGGCGTAGCAGCAGATAGTCCATGAGGTGGCGGAGCAGGCGCTTACGCAAGGCGTAATAAGCCACCGAATTAGGCTCGTCGGGATAGAGCCTGGCGATGAGCTTTTCGGTGCTCAGCTCCTTGGGCTGCACGAGCAGTTCGAAGAGACGCGAGTCGAGCCGGCCGCTGGCTTTGCGGCGCTGGCGCTGGATGAAATGAGCAAAGTCGCGCCGGTCGTCGGGCGGCAGGGTGAGCAGGGTAGTGCGGAGGTCGTCCATAAGCTTCGCAAGTTTACGACGGCTGCGGCGAAATACAGCGAAGTTGTGATGTCAGAATCTGGCTGGGTCATCAATTATTTATCAATTGCTTATACCCGGTAGTTTGGCTAAATTAAAGTCCGGGAATTGCAATAGTCAGCTTGCGCTGGGCTGGTACATCACTACACCTTTGATGCGGCAACGAAACGCCAGCCTTTGCACACTCACATGATTCTTTTTACCAACGGCCGTCTATTGCTTTTGTGCCTGACGCTTTGGGCCAGCGGCGCGCTTAGCAGCTGCACTGTGTATGCCCCCATGCAGCCTACCGTTTCCACTATCAGTGCGGCCGGGCAGGTGGAAGCCACGGGCAGTATTCAGGCTAGTGGCCGGCTGGAGGGAGGCGTGGTGTATGCGCCGGTGTCGCATATGCTGGTGTCGGTGGCCGGCACTTACAAGCCAATGTTTGCGGCCCCACCCAATTATGTTTTTGGAACGCGGCAGTGGGAAGCGGGCGTCGGCAGCTACGTCGGGCTAGGCAAGCACTCGCGCCTGACCGGCCTGCTGGGCTATGGCCGCGCCACCACTGAGCGGGGCGACTATAGCCTGCTATCGAATGAAACCTGGGACGTGGTGCAGGCCGATTACAGCAAATCATTTGCTCAGCTAGGCTATACCCTCTACAACCCCAGAGTTTCCTTTCATTGGTTGGTGCGCTACTCGTACCTGACTGTTAACCAGCTAACGGTGGCTGACTACTACAATAACACTCTGCAGCCGCTCGACCTCACCCGCCTTGACCGCCTGGATGGCTTGTTCTGCTTTCGCTCGCAAAAGGGCCTGCCGCCGCACTGGCGCTGGCAGCTAAGCGCCGGCTGGTCGGTGCCCACCCGGCAATACGAAGTGCTGGATGAGCATGGCTATGAAATATCGGAGGCCCGCCGGGCGCAGTTCGTGGCGGTGATGCTCGGGGTTGGAGTGGTTTTCTGTCCTACGCATTAATGCGGCTCGTTTTCTCACAATCTCAACTGTTTCAGCACCTTTCCTATGAAAAAAATTCTCTACTTCCTGTTATTCCTGCTGGGTGGCGCTCACACCCTTCACGCCCAGGACCTGCTCACCAAGCGCAACGGCGAAGAAATAGCCGTGATAGTGATGGAGGTGACGCCTACCGAGGTGAAATACCGGCGGTTCGACAACCTCAACGGGCCGCTGTTCAGCGTGCGACGCGATGAGGTATTTATGGTCAAATACATTAACGGCACCAAGCAGCTGTTCGACCAAGTGCCGGCGCCGCCCGCGCCCGTAGCACCAACACCAGCACCGGCGGCTCCGGCCCCGCTGCCAGCGCCGGCCCCGGCCGCCGACCTCGGCGGCGTGCTGGTGCCCGGCGACGAAATCGACGACATGCAAACCGTGGCGCTCGACGGGCCGCGGGTGGGCTGCACCGTGCTCATGGGCGGCGTAGTGGACCGCGCCCGCGAGCACATCAGCGACCTGAACCCGTTTCTGACGCAGTTTGGCTGGCAGTTTGAAAAACGGCTGTTTCGCATGCCCAACGGCATGAGCGGGCTGGTGGAGCTGGTGCCGCTGGTGGGCGGCCTGGAGCAGGGGCGTTTCATTCCCAGCGTCAGCGGTTTGCTGGGCTTTCGCGGGGCGAAGGGGTTTGAGTTTGGCATTGGGCCGAACCTGACGCCGCTGGGCAGCAGCGTGGTACTGGCGCTGGGTACTTCGTTTCGCTCCAATGGCATCAACTTTCCCGTCAATCTGGCCGTGGTGCCGGGCAATGGCGGAGCGCGGCTGAGCTTGCTCGTGGGGTTCAATGCTCGTCACCGCTAGGCGCTGTACTATGCGACTCTTTTTGCTAGCCCTGGCGCTGTTGCTTAGCCAGCTCAGCCGGGCCCAATCGACGGTGCCAACGGATGTGCTGCTCCTCGTCAATGGCGACGAGATTCCGGGGCAGGTGCTGGCCATCAGTGGCAACAGCATCAGCTACAAGGCTCTGAGCAGCCCCGACACCCTGCGCTTCGATACCGACGCCGTATTTCTGATTCGCTTCGCCAATGGTACCAGCGAATTGTTGCGCGGGAGGTGGACTGCCGGAACCTTGGAAGTCGCCCCACCGGCGCCGGATGCGCTGGCGGGCCTGAACCCGGCCCAGCGCCGCACCCTGGGCCTCAGCGATGCCCGCCGTTGCTACACCACCCGCAGCAGCTTCTGGATTTCGGCCGGCGCGGCGCTGCAGGGCGGGCCGCTGCTGGGCGTCATTGCCCCGGCCGTGATTACGGCCCACCCGGTGGCCGACGCCAACCTGCGGGCCCCCTTGCCAGCCCGGCTGGCCGACCCCAGCTACCGAACCGCCTACCAGCAGGAGGCGCGCCGCGCCCGCCGGGGCCGGGCCTGGGGCGGCTACGCGCTGGGCGCCGCCGCCTGGCTGCTGCTGATAACGATGGCCTCAAATACGCATTAGCTAATTCTTCCCAAGCTCAACCCTGCGCGGCTCCTTGCGTACAACGCTCCACGAGTTCTTTCTTTCCACAAAATTCCCCCTTTTCACTCATGGACGTTAACCAGAATAACATCAACGACAGCACCGAGCTGCGCGCTCGCGGCAACTGGAATGACCTCAAAGGCCAGGCCAAGCAGAAATGGGCCCAGCTCACCGACGACGACCTGACCTACGACGAAGGCCGTCAGGACGAATGGTTTGGCCGCCTGCAGCAGAAAACCGGTGAAACGATGGACAACATCAAAAACTGGTTCAACGACAAAGTGAACCCCGACGCCAGCACCGAGCTCAAAGCCCGCGGCAACTGGAACCAGGTGAAAGGCGAGGCCAAGCAGAAGTGGGGCCAGCTCACCGACGACGACCTCGACTACGAAGACGGCAAGCAGGACGAATGGTTCGGCCGTCTGCAGGAGAAAACCGGTCACGCCATCGACGACATCAAGGGCTGGTTTAACCGCACCTTCTAGGACCTTAAACCGCTGACACAAAACGAGCCGCTTCGCTGAAGCGGCTCGTTTTGTTTTGTCTGTCAGTAGTTATTGTTATAAGACTTGGTTGTACATATTGCCGCCCGCCGGCATTTCAACCCTTGCTTTGTTATACCGTCGACGCACAAGCAACAATTAAATAACCTACCTTAGCGCGCCCACGGCAGGAGCACCGTTTTGGAGTTGCCACTGCCCCGCTTACCATGACCGCCGACGAACAGCACAGCGCACAGCTTTGGGACGATTTCCGCGCCGGCGACGCGGCGGCGCTGGCAGCTTTGTTTGAGCTGCATTACGATGCCCTCTACAATTATGGCCTGAAACTAACCGGCGACGAGGAGCTGGTGAAGGACTGCATTCAGAACCTGTTTCAGAAGCTCTGGCGGCGGCGCGAGGGCGTGCGGGCCATTCAGATAGTAAAGGCATACTTGTTCAAAGCCTTACGTCGGCATCTGGGCGACGAAACCAAGCTCCTCAAGCAGCACCGCCACCTGCTGCCGGCCTATTCCGACTCGTTTGAGGTGACGTATTCGCACGAGGAGTTCCTCATCAACGAGCAGCGCGATGCCGAGCAACAGGCCCGGCTACTGACGGCCATCAACCAGCTCTCGAAGCGGCAGCGGGAGGCGCTGTACCTGAAATTTTTTGACGGCTTCTCCTACGAGCGCATCGCCGAGGTGATGTCGCTCAACACGCAGTCGGTGCGGAACTTGGTTTTCAACGCATTGCAGGCCATTCGCAAGGTCATGCTGGTGTCGCTGGCGCTGCTGTTCCTGCTCTGTAGCTAGCCCAAAACGGGCGCTTATACGGCCATCGGGCAGCCCTGGCCGAAAATTTTTCAAAAAATTTTGCGGGAGCGATGAGTATAAACGGCGGGTAGCGCCGTGATGGAAATGAACGCGGGTAATTTGGCGGCTGTATCAAGCCTTCCAAGCATCGGCCCTCGGCCCCCACCGTTCTACCATCCCGTTTATGAATTACGCTGCCTATTCCACTGAAGATTTCCTCGCCGACGAGTCGTTTCAATCGTTTGTGATTGGAAGCGACCCCGCCGCCGTGCGGTTCTGGCAGCAGTGGCTGGTAGAGCATCCTACCTGCGCGCCCACATTTTACGAAGCTGAGGCCATTCTGCAGCAGTTCATTGCCCAGCCCCGGCCGGTAGATGCTGCCATCAAGCAGGCCGAGCTGGCCAAGCTCTGGCAGAGCATGCGCCCTGCCGCCCAGCCCGTGCTGCGCGTGAGCCGCCGCACCCGCCGCTGGCCGGTGGCGCTGCTGGCCGTGCTGGTATTGCTGGCTGGCGTAGGCCTGTGGCGCTGGAATGCCGCCCCCGAATGGACCAATTACGCCACCCGCGCCAATGAGCACCGGCAGGTGGTGCTGCCCGACGGCTCCCGTGTGACGCTGAACGGCAACTCCGTGCTGAAAACCGCCGCCAGCTGGCAGCCGGGCCAAGCCCGCGAGGTATGGCTGACGGGCGAAGGCTTCTTCGAAGTGCAGCACACGGCCCCGGCCGCCCTGAAAACCGTGGCCGCCGCGCCGGCCAACGTGAAGTTCACCGTGCACGCCGGGACGCTGGATGTGGCAGTGCTGGGCACCCAGTTTAACGTGCGCCACCGGGCCGACGGCACCAAAGTGGTACTGCGCTCGGGCCAGATTCAGCTGAGCCGCCGTGCCGGCCGCCCCGAGCAGGTGCTGATGCAGCCCGGCGAACTGGTGGAAACCAAGCCCAACCGCCCGCAGCAGCCGCTGGCCAAGCGCGTTGTGAAGGCCGACTTCTACTCGGCCTGGACCAGCGGGCATCTCGACTTCGACAACACGCCGGTAGCCGACATCGTGGCGCTGCTGCAGGACGGCTACGGCCTGCAGGTGACGCTCGACAACCCCGCCCTGCTGCACCAGAAGCTCACCGGCTCGGTGCCCAATCAGGACCTCGACGTGCTGCTGAACTCGCTTGGCAAATCATTGGATGTTAAAGTGCGGCGCGAAGGTCAGCACGTCTGGCTCGACTAACGCCCCGCCCCTACCCCGCCTATTATTCCCCCGAATTCCCACTGTATGGCTCTTTTTACTCCTCCGTTAAAGTTGCTTCCCCTTGTGCTGGCCGGCGGCCTTTGCACTACGGCGCAGGCCCAGGGCCCCATGCTGGCGCAGCTCAAAACGCCGCAACAGGACCAGCCCGCCAACGCGGCGAAGCGCCCGGCCGTGCGCGGCACGGCCCTGGAAACCATTTTGCAGGAACTGAAGTCGGACCACAATGCTTTCTTCCTGTACCGCAGCGAATTAATCAAGGATAAATTCGTCAATCTGGATGGCCAGAGCTTCCGCACCTGGGAAGAGAAGCTGAGCTACGTGGTGACGATGAGCGGGCTGCGCCTGGAGAAAACGGCGCCCAACGTGTACGTCATCTCCAACCCCAAACCTTCCGGCGCCTCGCTGCAAACGATTGTGAATAACGGCACAATCGTCGCCGCAAACGAAACCGGTAATGGCACCTCGCCCGCCGATGTGACGGTGAAAGGCCAGGTGCGCGACTCCGATAATCTGCCCGTGCCCGGCGTGGCCGTGGTGGTGAAGGGCACGACCAACGGTACCTCGTCCGACATGGACGGCAACTTCGTGCTGAACCTGCCCGATGCCAACGCGACCCTGGTGATTTCGGCAGTGGGCTTCGTGACCCAGGAAATTCCGCTTGATGGCCGCACCTCGCTCAGCGTGACGCTGAAAACCGACGTGAAGGCGCTGGAGGAAGTGGTGGTGATGGGCTACACCACTGATAAAAAGGCGAACCTTACCACGGCCACTTCGCAAATCAGCCAGAAGGATATCAACGCCTTACCCGTAACCAATGTGGAGCAGATTATGCAGGGCAAGGCGGCGGGCGTGGCCATCACGCAGAACACGGGGGCTCCGGGCGAGCCGGTGGCCGTGCGCATCCGGGGGGTGGGCACTATCGGCGACAACAACCCGCTCTATATCATCGACGGGGTGCCCACGAAGGACGGAATCAGCCAGATTTCGCCCAACGACATCGAGAGCATCAACATTCTGAAAGATGCCGCGGCCGCGGCTACCTACGGCGCCCGCGCTTCCAGCGGCGTGGTGATTGTGACCACGAAACGAGGCAAATCGGGCAAGCCGCGCCTGAACGTCAGCGCCTATACCGGACTGCAGACGCCGGCCAACCTGATAAAGATGGCCAACACGGCGCAGTACGTGAATGCGTTCAACCTTGCCGCCCAAAACGATGGCCGCGAGCAGATTCCGGCGTCGATAATCCCGACGCTGCCCGACGTGGACTGGCTGCGCGAGGTGCTGAAGCCGGCCCAGCAGCACAACATTCAGATGGACGTGAGCGGCGGCGGCGAGAACTCGCAGTACATCGTGTCGGGCAGCTACCTGACGCAGGACGGAATGATAAAAAACTCATCGTACGACCGTTACAACCTGCGCACGGCCGTCAACAGCACGCTGTCGAAATACTTTAAGGTGGGCACCAACGCCAACCTTTCCTACTCGAAGACGCGGCAGGTAGGCACTTCCGGCGACGGGTTTGGCGACGGCAACCCCGGCGCCAGCATCGTGCGCTACGCCCTGTTTCGGACGCCGGCCACGCCGGTGTATAACGCGCAGGGCCAGTACATGGACTACCCGACGCTGCCCGACGGCACCCGCGTGGAGCGGTTCTTCGGCGACGGCATCAACCCCGTGGCCCTGGCCGATGCCGCCGACCGTAATTTCTGGAGCTACTCGCTGATTGGCAATGGTTACGTGGATTTTACGCCCATTGAGCGCCTGCGCATTCGCTCGGACTACGGCGTCACGTTCCGCATTACCGATTTCAAGCAGTTTTTCAAGACCTACGGCGTCGACCGCTCGTTTAACTCGCCGCCGCAACTGGCGCAGTCCAACACCCGCAACTTCAATTACAACTGGACCAACACGGCCATCTACGACCTGCCGCTGGGCAAGAGCAATCTGAACTTCCTGTTTGGCACCGAGGCCATTAAGAATAATACGACGGCCATCTCGGCCTCGCGGCGGGGCTACGTCAACCAGGGCAGCAATTTTCAGTACCTCGACAGCGGTATCGGCATTCAGCAGAACGGCGGCAACGAAGACAACCTGGCGCTGTGGTCCACCTTCGGCCGCATTGCCTACGATTACGACGGCCGCTATCTGCTGAGCGCGAACTACCGGCGCGATGCCTCGTCGCAGTTTCTGGCTGCCCGCCGGGCCGAGACGTTTTTCTCGGGCTCGCTGGGCTGGAACATTGCGCAGGAAGGATTTATGCGCAACCTGCCCGTGTTTTCGCAGCTGAAGCTGCGCGGCAGCCTCGGCCAGCTCGGCAACTCGGCCATCGGCAACCACCCGTACGCCTCGATAGTGAACGAGGCCGGTTACTACCCTTTCAACGGCGCCTCGACGCAGGGCCTGACCATCACCTCAACCGGCAACCCCAACATTCGCTGGGAGCGCACTACCCAAACCAACGTGGGCCTGGACATGGGCCTGCTGAAAGGAGCGCTGCAGGTGACGCTCGACTACTTCATCAAGAACACCACCGGCGTGCTGCTGAACCTGCCGCTGCCCACCAGCGCCGGCGGCCGCGGCAACCCGGCCGTGAACGCGGGCGAAATTCGCAACCAGGGCCTGGAGGTGGAGCTGAACTACCGCAATACCATCGGCAAAGCCTGGACCTACAGCCTGACCGGCAACCTGGCCACGCTAAAGAACGAGGTGATTTCGCTGGCCGATGCCTTGCCCCTGCCGGGGGCCCGCGTGGATAACAAGTACTTCGCCACGCTGACGACCGAGGGACAACCCATCGGCTCGTTTTACCTGCTGCAAACCGACGGCATTTTTCAGAATGCCCAAGAGGTATTTAACAGCGCCTACCAGGGCCCCGGCGTGCAGCCCGGCGACGTCAAGTTTAAGGACATCAGCGGGCCCGATGGGGTGCCCGATGGCATTATCGACGGCTACGACCGCAGCTTTGTGGGCAGCCCCATTCCCAAGCTCACCTACGGCCTGACCGGCAACATCAGCTACAAGAATGTGGACCTGAGCGTTTTCTTCCAGGGCGTGTATGGCAACAAGATATACAACCAGGTAAACACCGACATCGAGGGCTTCTACCGGGCCTTCAACCTGACCGAGCGGGCCGCCACCAACTACTGGAACGGCGAAGGCAGCACCAACGAGTTTCCGCGCCTGTCGTGGGCCGGCGCCGCCAACAACAAGCAGCCCTCGGACCGCTACCTGGAAGACGGCTCGTACCTGCGCCTGAAAAACCTGCAGCTGGGCTACACCTTCGGCGACAAGCTGCTGGCGCCGCTCAAGGTGTCGTCGGTGCGGTTCTACGCGAGCGTGCAGAACCTGCTCACTTTCACCAACTACACCGGCCTCGACCCCGAGCAGTACGCCAACAGCAACTCGCTGGGCGACGGCGTGCGGGCCGTGGGCATCGACTGGGGCACTTACCCCTCGGCGCGCACTTTCACGCTGGGCATCAACGCGGGCTTTTAATTCCTTCGGAGCTCTATCATCATGAAAGCTAAATTTCTAACCTTCGGCTTACTGCTGGCCCTGGGCCTGAGCACGACGGCCTGCGAGAAGTTTCTGGACCAGCCCGTGCTGGGGCGCTACGAAGCCGGCGCCTTCTTCACCTCCGACGCCAATGCCGTGCTGGCCGTGAACGCGGCCTACGTGCCGCTGTCGTTCCGCGACGCCGCTTCCAACCCGCTCTGGGTGGTGGGCGACGTAGCTTCCGATGATGCCGTGAAGGGCAGCAACCCCGGCGACCAGGCCGACTTCGACAACATCCACAATTTCAACATCACGCCTCTCAACTCGGTGGTGGAAAACCTGTGGCAGCGCTACTACGACGGCGTGTACCGCTGCAACGTGGTGCTTGACGGGCTGCCCGAAACCAACGCCAACGTGAGTGCCACCGTGCGGCAGCGGACCGTGGGCCAGGCCCAGTTTCTGCGGGCGTACTACTACTTCCAGCTCACTACCATCTACGGCCGCATTCCGCTGCGGGTGAAGGTGGAAACGCCCCAGGAGCTGCAGAGCCCCGCCCGCGACCAGGCCGACATCTACGCCCAGATTGAGGCCGACTGCCAGGCCGCCGCCACCAACCTGCCCGACTCCTGGACCGGGCCCGACCTCGGCCGGGTCACCAAAGGCGCGGCGCTGGCCTTGCTGGCTAAAACCTACCTCTACGAGAAAAAATGGGCGCAAGCCGCCCAAACGGCCCAGCAGGTAGAGGGCCTGGGCTACAAGCTGACGCCGGTGTTCGGCGACAACTTCCGGGCCGCTACCAAGAACAACCAGGAGGTCATTTTTGCGGTGCTGCACACCAACGGCCTGAGCCCGGGCCAGGGCAACAACCTGAACCAGTGGTTTGCCCCGCGCCAGCAGAACGGCTACGGCTTCTACCTGCCCACCCAGAAGCTGGTCGACAACTTCGAGGTGACGGCCGACACCGTCGTGGACCCGCGCCTCGATTATTCCATCGGCCGCGCCGGGCAGGATTTCCTGGGCATGCCCTTCGATACGCTCTGGAGCGAGACGGGCTACCTGGCCAAGAAGCACCTGCAGCCGCTCTCCGAAATTCCTACCACTACCAAAGGCGACGGCAGCCTGAACGTGCAGACCATCCGCTACGCCGAGGTGCTGCTGATTGACGCCGAGGCCTCGAACGAGGCCGGCAACAGCGCCGCCGCCCTGGCCGCCCTCAACCAGGTGCGCAAGCGGGCCCGCGAGAGCTACCTCTACGACCGGACCCTGCCGGGCTCGGGCAGCGTGCCGGCCGGCCTGCTCCCCGACATCACCACCACCGACCAGACGGCCCTGCGCGATATCATCCGGCGCGAGCGGCGCTCGGAGCTGGCCCTGGAGTTCCAGCGCTACTTCGACATCATCCGCTACGGCGAAGCCTATGCCCGCACCGTCCTGGCCGGCCGTGCCAACTTCAACTACAACACGCACAGGTTTTTTCCCATTCCGCAGAGCGAGCGTGACACCAACAAGCGCCTGTTCGAATAAGCTTCCCGCCTTTTTCTGCCCTTGGTTTTCAACTCCCACTTTTCAATTCCCATTCAAACCCCACTCTTTTTTTAATTCCCCCCATCATGAAAAACGCTAACTCCAAGCTCACTTTGATGTTGTTTGGCGGCCTGCTGCTCGGCGGCGCCACGCTGGTTACCACGTCGTGCTCCGACGACTCGGACGACAACACCCCGATTGTGACGGCCGACAAAAACAAGCTCTCGGCGCTCATCGACTCGACCACCTCGGTGCATAACGCCGCCGTGGAAGGCACCAAGCCCGGCAACTTCGCCACCGGCTCGAAGGCTACGTTCAAAACCGCCATCGACGCGGGCACGGCCACCAAAAACAACACGGCCGCCACCCAAACCGTGGTGAACACCGCCGAAGCAGCCCTGCGCCGCGCGGCCAAAGAGTTCGACGGCAAGCGGATTCAGGAAGTTTCGGCTATCAATCTGATGGCCCACTGGAAGTTTGAAAACAACGCCAACGACGCCACCGCCAACGGCAACAACGGCACGCCGAAAGCCGGCTACATCAACACCCCCAACTCGAACCCGGTGACCAAGCAGCTGGGCACCGCCGTGCCGACGATGACGAACGACCGTTTCGGACGTCCCAACCAGGCGTATGCGTTCGACAACGGCGCGTACATCGAAGTGCCGTACAAACTGTCGCTCAACCCCCAGGCCATCACCATCAGTGCCTGGGTGAAGCGTAGCGGCACCAACCCCGACAACTACATCGTGTCGATGAACCGCTGGCAGGGCTACAAATTCCAGCTGCAAAGCGCCAACAAGCCCTTCCTGACGGTAGCCACCACCTCCACCATCGCCGACAAAGACGCCGAAGGCGGCATTGTGAGCACCACCGACTGGACGCACGTAGCGACCTCGTACGTGGATGGCACCATGAAATTCTACATCAATGGCCAGATGGTGAAAACCTGGACCGACGTGTCGGGTGCCCTGAAGGCGGCCCCGCAGGCTGTGCCGCTGTGCATTGGCCAGCAGCTGCCCAACAGCATCTGGGACAGCGCCCCCACCGGCGGCCAGGCGGCCGACTACTTCCAGTTCTACGGCGAGTCGTTCTTCAAAGGCTCGATGGATGATATCCGCATCTACAACAAAGCCCTGAGCGACACCGAAATCACTTCCATCTACACGGCTGAAAGCACGCTGTAACCCTGACTTCGTCAGCAGCTGACGCATTGGTATCTCCCACTGTTCTGCGCCGGAATGGTGGGAGATATTTTTTACCCTTTTTACGCCTTAACCAGCATTCTTGCTCATGATTTCTTTTGCCTCTAATGCCCGCCCGCTGCTGGCCGGCACCGCCGGGCTGGCCCTGGCTGCCCTGCTCGCCGGCTGCAACAACACCGATTCGGATAAATCGACCACCGAGCCCATCGTGGGCGACAGCTGGGCGCTGCTCGACTTCGTGAAG
>Ga0247804_10000366_pt1 | contig 20852 bp, 21 predicted proteins | sample UWRJL029104C1_FD_181142 | JGI IMG/M metagenome (GOLD analysis project Ga0247804, IMG submission 181142) | Plant litter microbial communities from Arlington Agricultural Research Station in Wisconsin, United States - UWRJ-L029-104C-1 | ecosystem: Environmental > Terrestrial > Plant litter >...
GTCCGTGCGCTTCCGCGAGATGGAGTACGCGGTTCCGGTCGAGGAGGTGCGCCCCGCGTTCGACGAACTGCGCACGCTCGTCGACGACAGGGGCTGGCGCATCTCGTTCCCCGTCGAGGTGCGCTTCGCCGCGCAGGACGACCTGTGGCTCTCCACCGCGCACGGCCGCGCCTCGGGCTACATCGCGGTGCACCGCTATTGGCGGGAAGACCCCACCGAATACTTTGATGCCGTGGAGCAGATCATGCTCGCCCGCGGGGGACGACCTCACTGGGGCAAGATGCACACCCTGGATGCCGCGATCCTCCGCGACCGATACCCCCGATTCGACGACTTCGTCGCCCTTCGGGATCGGCTCGACCCCGATCGGATGTTCCGGAACCGCTACCTGGATCGCGTGCTCGGTGAGTAAGGGCTGAGAGTCGTGAGACGGCTCTCATCTGCGGCCGCACCGATGGTTAGGATGAGGGCAAACCTCGAACGGAGTCACGGGCATGTGGGAATGGCTGATCCCGGTACTGATCGTCGTGGCGCTCGTCGTCATCGTCGGCATCTACCTGTGGGCGACATACAACTCGCTGGTCGCGCTCAATGTGCGCGTCGACGAGGCGTGGAGCGACATCACCGTCCAGCTGAAGCGTCGAGCCGATCTGCTGCCGAACCTGATCGAGGCGGTGAAGGGCTATGCGGCCCATGAGAAGGCGGTCTTCGAAAACGTCACACGCGCCCGAGCCGAGACGCTGACAGCGGGCGGCCCTGCCGAAGCGGGCGTCGCAGAGGGCCACATGCAACAGGCGCTGAAGTCGCTGTTCGCTGTCGCGGAGGCCTATCCGCAGCTGCAGGCGAGCCAGAACTTCCTCCAGCTGCAGCAGTCGATCGTCGACACCGAAGACAAGATCCAGGCCTCCCGCCGCTTCTACAACGGCGGCGTTCGCGAGCTGAACACCAAGATCAAGGTGTTCCCGAACAACCTGTTCGCCCGCAACCTCGGCTTCGACGAGCGGGAGTTCTTCGAGGTCGTCGACGGCGCCGCGATCAGCGAGCCGCCGCGCGTGCAATTCTGATCTGAAGTAGTCCGTGTACAGCGCCATCGCGCGCAACAAGCGCAATACCTGGTTCATCCTGGGCGCCTTCATCCTGCTGCTCGGCGCGATCGGTCTGCTCGCGGGCTGGCTGGCCGGCAACAACTGGTGGATCACCGCGTTCATCCTCGTCTTCGCGACGGGGTACGCGACCTTCCAGTACTTCTTCGCCGATCGCGAGGCGATCGCCATGTCGGGGGCGCTCAAAGTGGATCGCCAGGATGCTCCGAGGTACTACCGACTCGTCGAGAACCTGTGCATCGCGACCGGCACACCGATGCCCACGCTGTACGTCGTCGACGACCCCGCGCCGAACGCGTTCGCCACCGGCCGCAAGCCCGAAGAGGCCTCGATCACGGTCACGACCGGACTGTTCGAGCTCATGACCGATCGCGAGCTCGAGGGTGTGCTGGGCCATGAGCTCGGCCACATCCGCAACTACGACATCCGGGTGTCGCTCATCGTCTTCGGGCTCGTCGTCGCGGTCGGCATCCTCGCAGATCTCTTCATGCGATTCGCCTTCTTCGGAGGCGGTCGTCGCGGGGGGAACGGCCAGGCGCAGCTGCTGTTTCTCATCTTCGGCGTGGTGGCCGCGCTGATCGCGCCGCTGCTGGCCGGAGCTGTCCAAGCCGCGATCTCACGCCAACGGGAGTACCTCGCCGACGCGACGAGTGCGATGACCACGCGCGACCCGGACGGGCTCGCATCTGCTCTCGCGAAGCTGGGTGAGTTCGGCGCCCCGCTCAAGAGGGCGAACACATCGATGGCGCATCTGTGGATCGCCGACCCGCTCAGACCGAACGCCTTGGCCCGCATGTTCGCGACGCACCCGCCGATCCGGGAGCGGATCGAGCGGCTCAAGACGATGGGCGGCGAGTTTTGACGCACCGGCTCACGCCACAGGACGCGCGCCGCATCGCCGTCCAGGCTCAGCTGCTGACCGCCGATCGCCCGGGCGGCATCGTCGAGACCGTCGACGGGCTGGCCCTGGTGAACATCGATCCGACCGCGGCCGTCGCGCCCAGTGCGGACCACATCCTGTGGAGCAGGATCGGCTGGCCGTACCAGCCCGCCGACCTGGTCCGCGCCGTCGGGGAGGACCGGGCGGTCTTCGAATGGGCCGGCTTCTATCGACCGATGTCGGACCTCGCGCTGTATCTGCCGATCATGCGGGCATGGCCTCGCTATCGCGACCAGCGGGAGTGGCTCGAGGCGAATGACGCCTTCCGCGGTGACGTCCTGGGTCGGCTCCGCGCGGAGGGTCCGCTGCGCGGCGGCGAGATTCCGGACACAAGCCAGGTGTCGTGGAAGTCGACGGGATGGACGAACGACCGCAACGTGACCCAGATGCTCGAGTTCCTCTCGATGCGCGGCGAGGTCGCGGTCTCGCACCGCGAAGGCAGGGACCGCGTGTGGGACCTCGCCGAACGCGTGTATCCCGCCGATGTCGACGAGCTCTCTGACGAGGAAGCAGCCAGGCTGCGTGCGGATCGCCGTCTGGGGTACCTCGGTGTCGCGCGACCGAAGGCCGCCACGCAGCCCGTCGAGCCCATCGACGTGGGTGAGGTGGGTGAGGAGGCCACGATCGACGGCGTCGACGGCATCTGGCGTGTCGATCCCGTGCTCCTTGACCAGATCAGTTCGTTCGAGCCGCGCTCCGCACTGCTGTCGCCTTTCGACAGGCTCGTGTTCGACAGGGCGCGCGCGATGGACGTCTTCGGATTCGAGTACATCGTGGAGATGTACAAGCCGGCGGCGAAGCGCCGCTGGGGGTACTTCGCCCTGCCGATCCTGCACGGCGACTCGCTCGTGGGAAAACTGGATGCCGCAGCCGATCGCAAGAGCGGCGTGTTCCGGGTCGCAGCGATCCACGAAGACGAGCCGTTCACGGCCGAGACGATCGACGGCGTCCACGCCGAGGTGCGGGAGCTGGCCGCCTGGCTCGGGCTCGAGGCCGCCGGCATCCCCGGATCCTGACGTCGCCGCGGAGCCGGCGTTCACGCCCTGATGTCGGCAGGCTCCGGTTCGTCTGCGACGAGTGCGACCGGCTCGGCGGCGGCCGCCTCGTGCCGACGGGCTTCGGGCAGGACGTCTGCCAGCTCATCGGTGGCATCGCCCCACTGGGACACGGAGATCGACGCGAGACCCTGCCAGCGCGCGGCGGAACGCAGCTCGTCGGCGAGTCGCTCAGCGGCATCGGCCGGCCGCCCGCGCTCCCACCAGGCCGACTGCACCAGCAGACTGGAGGCCGCCCGATCGGCTTTGAGGTCGATGCGGCCGACGATGTCGTCGCCGATGAGCACCGGCAGGGAGTAATACCCGAAGCGCCGCTGCGGCGCCGGAGTGTAGATCTCGATGCGGTACTCGAAGTCGAACAGCCGCTCAGCGCGGTCGCGGAACCAGACGACCGGATCGAACGGGGTGAGGATCGCAGCCGCGTCGACGCGGCGGGGGAGTGCGGCATCGCTGTGGACCCACGCCTTGGCCGGCCGACCGGCCGACTGCCAGCCCTGGACCGTGACGGGCTGGAGCACCCCCGCGTCCTGCAGATCGCCGATCGCGGCCATCACCGCGCGCCGGTCCTTGATGCGCCAGTAGTCGGCGAGATCCGACGCCGTGCCCACCCCGTGCGCCCGGGCCGCCCGCGCGATGAGCTCCCGGATCGAGTCGTCGCGCGCGACCGGCGCGGCGAGCGCTTCAGCGGGGAGCACATGCTCGGCCAAACCGTAGCGGCGTTCGAAACCGCGCCGACCCGCGATCGCGACCTCGCCGAACAGCCACAGGTACTCGAGCGCGTGCTTGACGACGTCCCAATCCCACCACGGACCGCGCGCGCCCTGCTGAGCGTCATGCTCGATCTGCGCGGGCCGGAGGGGTCCACGATCAGCCAGCTCCGACCTCACCCAGTCGACGATCTCTCGATGCGTCTCATACCAGCCGCCCGGCGCACCGTACTTCGCACGCATCTCGTCCATCCGGAAGCGGAACAGCCCCCAGTCGGCGGCGGGGATGAACGAGGCCATGTGCGCCCAGAACTCCACGTACGGCGCGCGCCGGGCGAAGAGGAGCCGGTCGAGTGCGGCGGTGTCGTACGCACCGAGCCGGGAGAACAGCGGCATGTAGTGCGACCGGGCGAAGACGTTGACCGAGTCGATCTGGAGCGTCGCCATGCGTGCCATCGCGGTGTTGAGCTGCCGGGTGCCGGCCGCTGCGGGCCGCCGTTGCGCGAACCCCTGCGCCGCGAGGGCGATCCGTCGTGCCTCGGCGACGCTCAGTGACTGCTTCACGGCGGCCAGCCTAGCCGCGTGCTCCGACACGCCCTCGGCTGCGAACCCTCCACGAGAGAGGAGCTCGCCGTGCGGTGCGCCGCACACCCCGGACTTGCTCCCGCACCCCTCTAAACTGGCGTGATGACCGGATCCGACGACAAGCCCAGAGGCTCGTTCATGGATGCGCTCCGCGACCGCAGTCGTGTCGTGTCGACCGACATCTCGGGATCCGTTCCGCGCGGCCTCAAGGTCGCCACCGCGTACTCGTGGCGGTTCCTCGTCGTGGCAGCGGCGATCGGCGTCGCGATCTGGGTCGTCATCCAGCTGAAGCTGCTCGTCATCCCGCTGATGGTCGCGATCCTGGTGACAGCACTGCTGTGGCCGGTGTTCAGCTGGATGCTGCGCCACCGCGTCCCGCGATGGGCGGCGATCACCATCTCGATCCTCGGCACGCTCGCGATCGTCGGCGGCCTGATCTGGCTCGTGGTGTGGCAGGTCACCCGCCAGTGGTCGTCCGTTCAGAGCCGCACCGTTGAGGCGATCGACCAGTTCCGGCAATACCTGATCGACGGCCCGCTGCACCTGACCGAGGGTCAGATCGACGATCTGCTCTCGCAAGCGCTCACCCTGCTTCAGGAGCAGGCCCAGCTGCTGCTGTCGGGCGCGCTCGCGCTCGGCACCACTCTCGGCCATGTCGCCGTCGGCGCGCTCCTCACGCTCTTCATCCTGCTGTGCCTCCTCGCCGACGGCGGGGGCATCTGGCGCTGGACGACGCGGCTGTTCCCGATCAAGGCGCGCCCGGCCGTCGACGGGTCGGCCCGTGCCGGATGGGTGATGGTCGTCAGCTATGCGCGCACGCAGTTGATGGTGGCGACGATCGACGCCGTCGGCATCGGCCTCGGAGCGTTCCTGCTGGGCGTGCCACTCGCGATCCCCGTCGCCGTCCTGGTCTTCCTGGGTGCGTTCGTGCCGATCGTCGGCGCGGTCTTCACGGGTACCCTGGCCGTCTTCCTCGCGCTCGTCTACAACGGTCCCTGGATCGCCCTGTGGATGCTCGTGGTCGTCCTGGGCGTCCAGCAGATCGAAGGCCACGTGCTGCAGCCCCTGCTGATGGGCTCGGCGGTGAAGGTTCACCCGCTCGCGGTCGTGCTCGTGGTCGCCGGCGGCGCCATGATCGCCGGCATCCCCGGCGCGCTGTTCGCCGTGCCCCTGGCCGCGTTCGTCAACGTCGTCGTCGTCTACATCGGAAATCGTGCGTGGGAGGCGGGGGCGCCGCCCCCGTCCAACGACCTGATCTGGACGACGGTTCCCCGCCCGAGGAGGGTTCGTTCGTGAGCATCCCCACGCTGGCGGAATTCGAGGATGCCGCCGCCTACCTCGATGGTGTCATCACGCGGACCCCCATCGACCAGTCGCAGCACCTGTCCGAGGTGCTGGGCGTGCCCGTCTACCTGAAGCTGGAGAATCTCCAGCGCACGGGCTCCTTCAAGATCCGAGGTGCCACCTATCGGCTGTCGCGGCTCACCGACGAAGAGCGAGCGCGCGGCGTCGTGGCCGCATCGGCCGGCAACCACGCGCAGGGCGTGGCCCTCGCAGCGCAGGCCCTCGGCATCCCCGCCACGATCTTCATGCCGCTGGGCGTGCCTGTCCCCAAGCTGCTCGCGACGCGCGGCTACGGTGCCGATGTCGTGCTCGAAGGAGCGACCGTCGAGACGCCGCTGCGCCTCGCCGCGGAATTCGCCGAGCGCACGGGCGCGGTGCTCATCCACCCCTTCGACCACCGCGACATCATCGTGGGCCAGGGAACGCTCGGCCTCGAGCTGTTCGACGCGGTCCCCGACCTCGACACCGTGCTGCTGGGCATCGGCGGCGGCGGTCTGATCGCCGGCGTCGCCGCGGCCGTCAAGGCGCGCGCGGCGGCCGTCGGGCGCACCGTCCGGATCGTCGGCGTTCAGGCCGAGAACTCCGCGGCATATCCGTCGTCACTCGCGGCGGGTCATCCGCTCGTGGTCGAGACACGACCCACGATCGCCGACGGCATCGCCGTGGCACGTCCGGGTGACATCCCCTTCGAGATCATCAGCAAGCTCGTCGACGAGGTGGTCACGGTGACCGATGACGACATCGCCCGCGCCCTGCTCATGCTCCTGGAGCGGGCCAAACAGGTCGTCGAGCCCGCCGGCGCGGTGGGCGTGGCTGCGATCCTCGCCGGCAAGGTCACCGGCACCGGTCCCACCGTCTCGGTCCTGTCCGGGGGGAACATCGACCCGCTGCTGCTCCAGCGCGTCGTCTCGCACGGGCTCGCGGCATCCGGCCGCTACATGACCCTGCGCATCCCGCTGCCCGACCGCCCGGGGCAGCTGGCCCGCGTGTCGGAGCTGCTCGCGCAGGCCGGTGCGAACGTCATCGAGGTCATGCACACGCGGCACGGACAGGGTCTGCAGATCAGCGAGGTCATCCTCCAGCTGAGCGTCGAGACGCGCGGCGAGGAGCACCGGGCGCATGTGATCGGGATCCTCGGCGAAGCGGGATTCGCGCCGACCGTCGTCCCCGACTGATCCGGTCGCCCATCACGGGCGACCGATCGCATCACTGACCCGAGTAGGTCTCGACCTTCACGACCTCGACCGCGATCTCGCGCCCGTTGGGCGCCGTGTACGTGGTCTTCTCGCCCTCTTCGAGCCCGAGGATCGCCGCGCCGAGCGGTGAGGCCTCGCTGTAGACGTCGAGCTCGGAGTCCACCGCGATCTCGCGATTGCCCAGCAGGAAGATCTCCTCGCCGCCGGCGACGATCGCCGTGACCACGGTTCCCGGCTCGACCACGCCGGTGCTCTCCGGCGCTTCGCTCACGGTCGCGTTCTTCAGGAGGTGCTGCAGGGTCCGGATGCGGGCCTCCTGCTTGCCCTGCTCGTCCTTCGCGGCGTGATAGCCGCCGTTCTCCTTGAGATCGCCCTCTTCGCGCGCGGACTCGATGCGCTTCGCGATCTCTTCACGACCGGTCGTCGAGAGCCGCTCGAGTTCGGCCGCGAGTCGGTCGTACGCGTCCTGAGTCAGGAACGTCACCGGGGCATCGCCAGTCACAAGGGTCTCCTTCGGTCGCGGGGAGGGCGTTTCATTCACACGGCCGAGCAGGCTCCGATGCCAAAACGCCCCGGCTCCGGCCAGGGCGTCAGTCGACTGTGTCTGGTCAGACTACGTCACCCAGCAGTCGTTGACCAAACCTGTCGTGGCCTCGGCGGTGGTCGGGATCGACTCACGGAAAGCGCGTGCGTGCAGGTCGGATGCGGGGAATTCCACGACCTTCCAGCCCACGATGCCGTGCTCCTCGTCCTGCGCTTCGAGGACGCACGCCACCGTGCGCCCCTCGGGGGCCGTGATCTGGAACGCGAGGGTGACGGTGCGCGCGTCGTCGACGGTGAACCCCGTCGTGTCGACGTTGACGTCGTCCAGAGCGCTGGCCACCGTCATCCACGCGAACAGTCCGATCACGATGACCGCGATCGCGGTGATGACTCCGATCGTCCAGCGTCTGCGGGGCGAGCTCGCGCGGCCGTATCGCTCATCGAGCATTTCCTGAGTGGTCATCGGGGCCTGTCGGGGCGGCGGCGCGGCGGCTCGCAGATCGGGGGAAGATTAGGCTGGAGTATCCAGGCTATGCGCTCGCGCGCGGAACGAGGACACCCATGCACGACGCGATCGCCGCACTCGCGCACGGCGCCACAGCGACGCCGACGCCCGAGCAGACGGTCGACCCCACGTTGGTCACACCGGGGCCCGCGGGCTTCGTCGTGATCGCCCTGCTCGCAGTCGCGGTCGTGGCCCTCGTCTGGGACATGATGCGCCGCATCCGCCGGGGTCGGGTGCGCGCCGACATCAACGAGGAGCTCAGAGCCGAAGAGCAGGCGGCCGCCGCCGTCGAGGCAACCGAGGTCGACGACCAGGACATCGAGCGCGACGAGAACCCTCCGCGCTGACGCGTCAGGCAGGGACGCCGAGCGAGGGCGAGAGCGGCTGCAGCGCGATCAGCAGGCACGCCGTCCAGTGGCAGAGGAACGCCAGCACGGTGCACACGTGGAAGATCTCGTGGAAGCCGAAGTGTCCCGGCCACGGGTTGGGGCGCTTCATCGCGTACACGACGGCGCCGAGCGTGTAGAGCACGCCGCCGACGATCACGAGCGTCATCATCGCCGCGTTCGCCTGGAACAGGTCGACGATGTACATCACGGCGGCCCAGCCGAGGACGAGGTACAGCGCGACGTACAGCCAGCGCGGTGCGCCGATCCAGAAGACGCGGAACAGGATGCCGATGAGCGCACCGGTCCACACCAGCGACAGCAGCAGCAGGCCCTTCTCGGGCGGCAGCGCGAGCACGGCGATCGGCGTGTACGTTCCGGCGATCAGCAGGAAGATGTTCGCGTGGTCGATGCGCTTGAGCACCGCTTTGGCCTTCGGGCCCCAGTTGAAGCGGTGGTAGACGGCGGACGCGCCGAACAGCAGCATCGAAGTCGCCATGAACACCGCCGAGGCCCATTTCGCGGGCGCGCCCTGCGCAAGCACGATGAGCACGATGCCGGCCGCCACGGCCACGGGGAACGTGCCGGCATGCAGCCAGCCGCGCCAGGTGGGCTTGATCTCGACGTGTGCGTCGTATTCCGCCTCTTCGAGGAGAGGGAGCTGGGGAAGGTCGTCGCCCTCGTCCGCAGAGTCATCCGCTCTCGCGTCAGAACCGGAGCTGCGGGCCACTCCCCGAGCCTACGCGTCGCCGTATGCCGCAGGTGGCACGCGCACGGCGGCGCGGCTGTAGCGTAGGCGTGTGAGTGCGTCGAGTGGAGGCAGGGGTCCTCTTTACCGGCTCTACATCAACCGCCTCCGCCGCCAGCTGGAGCCCACGGCCGTCCCGCATCACGTCGCGATGATGATCGACGGCAACCGTCGATGGGCGCGCCAGCTCGGCTACGAGTCCGCTGCCCACGGGCACCGTGCCGGGGCGGCCAAGATGCGCGAATTCCTGGAGTGGTGCGACGACGTCGGCGTCAAGGTCGTCTCGCTCTACCTGCTCTCGAACGACAATCTCGTCAAGCGGGAGTCGCAGGAGCTGGCCGACCTCATCGAGATCATCGCCGAGCTCGCCGTCGAGCTCTCACACGAGCGGGACTGGCGTGTCCACCACATGGGCCGCGCGCATCTGCTGCCACCCGACCTCGCCCGCGTGCTGAGCGACGCTGAGCAGCGCACCAAGGATCACACCGGCCTGCACGTGAACCTCGCCGTCGGCTACGGCGGACGCGGCGAGATCGTCGACGCTGTTCGCAGCATCATCGCCAAGCACGACGAGGAGGGTGGGTCACTGGAGGAGCTCGCTGAGAGCCTCACGCCCGAGCAGATCGGCGAGCATCTCTACACGGGCGGTCAGCCCGATCCCGATCTGGTGATCCGAACCTCGGGGGAGCAGCGGCTGAGCGACTTCCTGCTGTGGCAGTCGGCACACAGCGAGTTCTACTTCGTCGAAGCGCTCGGACCCGACCTGCGCGAGGTCGACTTCCTCCGCGCGATCCGCGACTACACGACGCGCGACCGGCGCTACGGCAGCTGACTACCGGCACTCTCACACAGCGAGCTTCTCCTTCGTCGAAGCGCTCGGACCCGACCTGCGCGAGGTCGACTTCCTCCGCGCGATCCGCGACTACACGACGCGCGACCGGCGCTACGGCAGCTGAGCCCGCCGCCCCTCTGCGCTCGACGCCGTGCCAGAATTGGGGAGTGATGGACCTGGACTCACTTCTGGCATCCTTCGACGGCGAACCGGGATACCTGGACTGGGCCGCGTTCGGGCCGCTTTCGCCGTCCGTGCGCAGCGAGGTGCACGCAGACGCCGAGCTGCTCGGGTCGGGTCGGCGCACCGGCATCGATCTGGTGGGCGAGCACATCCTCGAAGCACGTGAACTGCTGGCCGGTCTTCTCGACGCCGAGGTTGACCAGGTCGCACTGCAGCCGTCGACCACGCACGGTCTCATGCAGGCGCTGTACGGCCTGGCCGGCGGGCTCATGCTCTCGCGCGCCGAGTTCCCGAGTCTCACCGTCACCGCCACCCGTGCCGCGGACGCGCTCGGCTCGATCGACCTGCAATGGCTGGAGCCGGCCGACGGATTCGTCACGCCTGACGTCGTGCGCGAGGCGATCACGGACGACACACGGGCGGTGGCGGTGAGTCTCGTCGACTTCCGCACCGGCTTCCGAGCCGACCTGACCGCTTTGCGCGAGGTCATCGGCGATCGCCTGCTGATCGTCGACGCGATGCAGGGCTTCGGCGCCGTGGCCGCGGACTATGCGGCGGCCGACGTCGTGTGCGGAAACGGCTACAAGTGGCTGCGGGCTGGTCGCGGGACCGGGTTCTCGCGATTCAGCGATCGTGCTCTCGAGCGCATCGCACCCGTGCTCTCCGGGTGGGCGGGGACCGATGAAGACCTTCCGGTGGATGCCGTCCCCTCGCCTGCGGCATCCGCCCAGGCCTTCTCGGTCAGCCGACCTGACAACCTGGCGATCGCGCGACTGGCCACGGCACTGCGCGATGTGCGGGACGTGGGCATCGAGCAGATCGATGCAGCGCTGTCGGAGCGAGCTCGGGACGTGATCTTCTTCGCCGACCGCTACGAGGTTCCCGTCCTGACTCCGCGGGAGCCCGAGCACCGCGCCGGGATAGTGACCCTCGCACCGGCGCCGCAGGACGCCGGGCCGCTCGCGGCATCCCTCGCCAACCACGGGATCACCGTCACCGTGCGCTCGGGCCTGGTGCGGGTCGCCCCGCACGTCGGTACCGGCGCCAACACGCTGCGGCTCTTCGGTGACGCGCTGGCCGCGTTCTCGTCCGCCCGCGTGTGGTGATGCCCGTCGTCTTCCGGGAATTCACCCACCCGTAACATCCGCCAGCGTGTCGGTAACGTGACCGACGTCCGGCAGTCGTAGCGTCAAGTCATCGGGCAAAGTGCCCGGTCGGGTCGGCCTTCTGGATCGCGACTCGTGACCCCATGGTCGACTCGTGACTGCCGGGTGTTCCACCCGGGTCGGGAGTGGGTTGTGACCACACGAGCACCACAGCAGCAGCACCGTCAGGACATCGACGAGGTCGGCGAGCAGTCTCAGGAGCTGTGCACGTACGTCCTCGACACATCCGTGCTGCTGAGCGATCCGCGGGCATTCTTCCGCTTCGCCGAGCACAACGTCGTGATCCCCGTCGTGGTGATCACCGAGCTCGAGGGAAAACGCCACGATCCCGAGATCGGCTACTTCGCCCGGCAGGCCCTTCGTCATCTCGACGAACTCCGCATCGAGCACGGCAGACTCGATTTCCCCGTTCCGGTCGGCGAGGGCGGCACCCTGCGCGTCGAGCTGAACAACACCGACGCGAGCGTGCTGCCTTCGGGCATGAGGCTCGGCGACAACGACAGCCGGATCCTGGCCATCGCGATGCACCTCGCCCAGGACGGTCAGGAGGTCAGGGTCGTCTCCAAGGACCTGCCGATGCGTGTGAAGGCGGCATCCCTCGGCATCACCGCGGAGGAGTACCTCGCCGAGCAGGCGGTCGACTCCGGCTGGACCGGTATCGCGACGATAGACGTGTCGGGTGACGACATCAGCGACCTGTACGAGACCGAGATCGCCACCGGCGACGAGGCGCGCGGGCTTCCGATCAACACCGGTCTGATCATCCACTCCGAGCGAGGTTCGGCTCTGGGACGGGTGACAGGCGACGGTGAGTACCGGCTGGTCCGCGGTGACCGGGAGGTCTTCGGGCTGCACGGCCGCTCCGCTGAACAGCGGATCGCCATCGACCTCCTGCTCGACCCCGACGTCGGGATCGTGTCGCTCGGCGGTCGCGCGGGAACGGGGAAGTCCGCGCTCGCCCTGTGCGCCGGACTCGAATCCGTGCTCGAGCGCCAGCAGCAGAAGAAGGTCATCGTCTTCCGTCCGCTGTACGCGGTCGGTGGTCAGGAGCTCGGCTATCTGCCGGGTGACCAGGGAGAGAAGATGAATCCCTGGGGGCAGGCGGTGTTCGACACTCTGGGATCGGTGGTCACCGGCAACGTGGTCGAAGAGGTGATCGCGCGCGGCCTGCTCGAGGTGATGCCGCTGACGCACATCCGCGGCCGCTCGCTGCATGACGCGTTCGTGATCGTCGATGAAGCGCAGTCGCTCGAGCGGAACGTCCTGTTGACGGTGCTGAGCCGCATGGGGCAGAATTCGCGCGTCGTGCTCACCCACGACGTCGGTCAGCGCGACAACCTGCGGGTGGGTCGTCATGACGGCGTCGCGTCGGTGATCGAGACGCTGAAGGGCCACGACCTGTTCGGTCACGTGACGCTCGTCCGCTCGGAGCGCTCCGCGATCGCCGCGCTCGTGACCGATTTGCTCGAGGCGGGGGAGCTCGCCTGAGCGACGGATCCGCGTGATCGCACGCTGAGGGGCCGGGATGGGGCATCCCGGCCCTTCAGCATGAGAAGAGTCTCATGCGCATCTCCGCTTCCGCACGTGCCGGGTCTGTCACGATGGGGGAGGTGCATTCTTCGTGCCCCGAAACCGGAGGGAAAGCGTGCAGGGTCGAACGCGTTTGGCGCTCGGTGGCGTGGCCACCGTCGCGGCGAGTGTCGCCGTCGTCTGCGCCGTCGCGATGACCACCTCGGTCGCTCTGGCAGATTCCGCGGGATCACCCGCCGGTGCCGAATCGGTGATCGTTCCTGCGTCCGCAGCATCCGTCGCACCCTCCGCGACGCCCGAGCCGTCGGCACAGCCCGTCACGCCGCAGGCGCCTGCCGACCAGGCCGAAACCGTGCCGGCGCCCGAGCCGGAAGATGTCGCATCGCCTCCGATCGTGCAGACGCAGGTGGGCGAACCCTCGGCGGCGACCGAGGAGCAGTTCGTCACCGAGGTGCAGGAATCCGGTTCGTGGGATGCCGCATACGCCTGGGCCGAGCAGCGGGGCTGGTCCTCCTCCCGCATCGACGCGTGGATCGCCCGCCTCGAATCCAAGGTTGCCGAGAAGGCCCGCAAGAACAGCGGCTCCGACCAGCTCACCTCGAACGACTCCGGCGCGGGCAAGCGCACCGACCCCCATCCTCCCGCTGACGCGGGCACCCCGTCCGGACGCGACCTATCTGGTTCGACGTCCGGTTCGAAGAGAGAGCAATCGCGAGTCCCCCCAGGCTGACGCGATTGCCTTGGCCGGCAACCCCCAAGTCCGGCCTCTCCCCAGCCCCCGGTGTTCCCCCAACACCGGGGGCTTCTTCGCGGTCAGACGGCGCGAGCGGTCACTCCCATCGGTACCCGGCGCCCCGGACGGTGATGATGTGGTGAACGCCGAGCTTGCCGCGCAGGTAGCGGACGTAGACGTCCACGACATTCGAGCCCGGGTCGAAGTCCATTCCCCACACGCGGCTGAGCAGCTGCTCTCGGCTCAGCACACGGCCTGGGCTGCGCAGGAACTGCTCGGCGAGCGCGAACTCGCGCGCGGACAGCTCTACCTCGCGCCCGCCGACCGTCGCGCGCCGGGCCAGGATGTCGAGCACGACGTCGCCGTGCGCGACCGAGACGCCGCTCGGGGCGCTGCTCTCGCGCAGCCGCGAGCGCACGCGGGCCAGCAGTTCGTCGAACGTGAAGGGCTTGGATACATAGTCATTGGCTCCGGCATCCAGCCCCTCGACCGTGTCTCGCGTGCTCGAGCGCGCCGTGAGCATGATGACGGGCACGGACGAGCCCTGCGCCCGAAGTCGACGGAGCACTTCGAAGCCGTCGATCGTGGGGAGGCCGACGTCCAGGAGCACGAGGTCGATGTCGTCCGCCAGGGCTCGAGCCAGTCCTTCGGCTCCATCCTCGATGATGACGGTCGTGTATCCGGCGGATTCGAGACCGCGGCTGACGAACGCGGCGATCCGCGGTTCGTCTTCGATGAGCAGGATCGTGGTCATCCGGCGGCCTCTCGCTGCAGCACGACATCGCCCGCGCGCACGGGAGCCGGCAGCTCCGCGGTCGGCAGGGGCAGGTGGATGGTGAACGTCGCGCCGCCGCCGGGGGTGTCGGTCACGACGCACTGCCCGCCGTGGCCCTTCGCAATCGCATCGACGATCGCGAGGCCGAGACCTGAGCCCCCGACCGAGCGCTTGCCGTGCGCGCGGTCGAAGCGACGGAAGATGCGATGGCGGGAGGCGGGCGGGATTCCCGGCCCGTGGTCTGCGATCCACAGCTGAGCACCCGCGGAGTTCAGCCTGCTGCCGAGCTGTATCGCGCCGCCCGCGGGCGTGTATTTGGCCGCGTTGTCGGCGAGCTGCAGCCACGCCTGCAGAAGCCGGTCCGAATCGCCCTCGATGCGTCCTTCCGCGACCGATTCGACGCTCCAGGAGTGGCCGGGGATGACGGCGACGAGCTCGCCCACGCGGGCCGTCAGGGCCGCGAGGTCGAGCTCCGCCATGCTGAAGCCGTCGCCTTCCACCGTTGCCAGCAGATCGATGTCATCCACGAGCCGCGTCATGCGGTCCAGCTCGGCAATGCCGATCTCGCGCGTGGCGGCGACGTCGGCGGAGTCGGATGGATCCATCAGCTCCAGGTGACCTCGCACGATCGTGATCGGCGTCTTGAGCTCGTGGCGGACGTCGTCCAGCAGCTGCCGCTGAACATCGACCGAGCCCTCGAGCCGGTCGAGCATCGAGTTCACCGTGCGCGTCAGATCGGAGATGTCGTCGTTGCCCTGCGGCGACAGACGCGGAGACATGTCATCGAGGGTGATGGCGTCTGCGGCGTCGCGCAGGTCGCGGATCGGCGACAGCAGGCGCCCGGCGACGAACCAGCCGACGAACCCGATGGCGGCCAGCACGAGGATCGCAGCGATCGAGTACGTGGCGATCGCCGCCGTCACCGGGCTCAGCTCCGCTCCGAGATCGATGGCCCGCACATAGATGCCTTTCTGACCGTCACCGGGCATGGTCACGGGGATCGCGATGTACCTCAGCGAGCCCTGATCGGTCACCGCGGTGCCGATCTTGGTCTCTCCGTCGGCCGTCTCGGTGATCGCGCGGTCGATCAGCTGCTGATTTGCGGAGATGTCGAACCCCGACAGCGTGGCGGGACGATACCGTGCCACGCCGTCGATGATCGCGAGGGATGCCTCGTTGCGGGCGGGCACCAGTCGGGCGACGACTTTGTTCAGGTACTCCTCGACGGAGGCGGACTCGTCGATGCGCAGGTTCTCCTCCGCCGTGGTCGGGCCGGAGTCCTCGGCATCGGTTGCCGACGAGTTGCCGTCGGCGATGGTGTTCAGACGCTCCACCTGCGCGTGCAGGCGATCGTTGACCTCCGCGATCACGCGCTCGCGCTGGACCAGGAAGGTGACACTGCCCACGATGGCCAGTCCGATGCAGGCCACGGCCAGGATCGCACCCAGGATGCGGGCTCGTGCCGACAACGGGCGGGACGGACGGGTCACCGCCCGATTATCGCGCCGGAGGGACATTCGCGGAATGCCGGGCCCGTCAGCCCGGGCGGGTCATCGACAGCAGGTCGAGCTTTTCGTCCAGCTGCGCGAGGGTGATGTCGCCACGATCCACGTAGCCGAGGTCGATCACCGCTTCGCGCACGGTGATTCCCTTGGCCACGGAGTGTTTGGCGATCTTGGCGGCCGCTTCGTAGCCGATGAGCTTGTTCAGCGGAGTGACGATCGAGGGTGACATCCCCGCGAACGCGGCGGCGCGCTCGACATTCGCCTCGAGTCCGTCGATCGTCTTGTCCGCGAGGATCCGCATCGTGTTGGACAGCAGACGGATCGACTCGAGCACCGCGGTGCCCATGACGGGGATCGCCACGTTCAGTTCGAACGAGCCGGAGGCTCCCGCCCACGCGACCGTGGCGTCGTTGCCGATCACACGCGCGCACACCATCAAGGTCGCTTCGGGCACGACCGGGTTCACCTTGCCCGGCATGATCGACGAACCGGGCTGGAGGTCGGGGATGTGCAGCTCACCCAGACCGGTGTTGGGGCCGGAACCCATCCACCGCAGGTCGTTGTTGATCTTCGTCAGTGAGACGGCGATCGTGCGGAGAGCACCGGAGGCTTCGACGAGACCATCGCGGTTCGCCTGCGCCTCGAAGTGATCCTTGGCCTCGGTGATCGGCAGTTCGGTGTCGGAGACGATGAGCTCGATGACCTTCTGCGGGAAGCCCAGGGGAGTGTTGATGCCGGTGCCGACGGCTGTTCCGCCGAGGGGAACCTCCGCGACGCGGGAGAGCACCGCCTGGACGCGCTCGATGCCCAGGCGCATCTGACGTGCGTAGCCCCCGAACTCCTGGCCCAGGGTGACGGGCGTGGCGTCCATGAGGTGCGTGCGGCCGGACTTCACCACGGTCTTCCACACGTCGGCCTTCGCCTCGAAGGCGACTGCGAGGTGGTCCAGAGCGGGGATCAGATCGTCGATGAGCTCCTGCGTGACGGCGATGTGCACGGAGGTGGGGAAGACGTCGTTCGAGGACTGCGACGCATTCACGTGGTCGTTCGGGTGCACGAGCGAGCCGAGGTCTCGCGAGGCCAGCGTGGCCAGCACCTCGTTCATATTCATGTTCGAGGAGGTGCCGCTGCCGGTCTGGTAGACGTCGATCGGGAACTGATCCGCGTACTCGCCCGCGATGATGCGGTCGGCGGCACGCGCGATCGCGTCGGCGATCGTCGCGTCGAGAGTTCCGAGCTCCTTGTTGGCCAGCGCGGCGGCCTTCTTGATCCGCGCCAAAGCGACGATCTGAGCCGGGTCGAGTGCATCGCCCGAGATCGGGAAGTTCTCCACCGCACGCTGGGTCTGCGCCGCGTACAGCGCGTCCCGTGGCACGCGCACTTCACCCATGGTGTCGTGCTCGATGCGGTACTCGATGTCGGTCACGTCGTCGTTCCTCCAGAGATCGGAATTGCTCTAGGCGTCGTCGTTCACGACGCCCAGGATGATGTCGGGCACAGCCGTGCCCTCGGCCAGCCGGTAGTTCGCACCCACGATCGCGAGAGTGCCGTCCGCGACGGCCTCGCTGATCAGCTCGGATGAGTGGAGCAGGTCCGCGACGGTGTCTCTCAGATGCTCGCGGCCGACGAGGTCGGCGTCGATCTCACCGGGCGGCGTGCCGCCCACCGTCGTCTCGCGCTGCACGCGCCGCACGGCCGGCACGATCGGGGCGATCTGCCGCCAGATGTGCGGCGGCAGGGCCGGCGCGTCGGCATCGACGCTGTGGATCGCAGCATCCACCGCGCCGCAGGCGTCGTGGCCGAGGACGATGATGAGCGGCACCCCCAGCACGGCGACGGCGTATTCGAGACTCCCCACGACCGAGTCCGAGATGACCTGGCCCGCGTTGCGCACGACGAACAGGTCGCCGAGGCCCTTGTCGAAGATGATCTCGGCGGAGAGGCGCGAATCCGAGCAGCCGAACAGCGCCGCGCGCGGACGTTGTCCCATTGCGAGTTCGGCACGGCGCTCGACGTCCTGACGTGGATGCCGCGGCTCGCCGGCGACGAAGCGGGCGTTTCCGCGCTGCATCTCCTGCCACGCCTTGAGCGGGGTCGGCGCGGTCACGGGGTCCCCTCGCCTGTCGCCTCTTCGCGGAGCTGGAGGATCTGGTCGGAGACCGATGCGGCGGCCACTTCGAGCGTCGCGTCGTCGGTCGAGCCGTAGACGAGGACGATGTCATCGCCGGCCTGCGTGCTCAGGGCAGCCGAGACGTTGCCGGCTCGCGACGGGTCGGGGATGGCGTACGAGTCCCATTCGACTCCGTCGATCATCACCGTGCCGTCCACCGCTGCACCGCTGAGAACGCGCGTCGTCCACGCCGGGTCGGCGTCGAAGCCCTGCGCGAAGCGGAGGAATCCGGAGGTCTCGTCGGGCACGTAGACGATCGTCCACGCTGCCGTCGAGTCGCCCTCGATCGAGGCGCGGTTGACGAGCCACTCGTCCGGGACTTCCGGGACGAGTACGGTTCGTCCCTCGGCGCTGGAGATCGACTCCGCGACCGCGGCGACGTCGATGGGGTCCGCCGCGGGCGGGGCACCGCGCGGAACCGCGAAGATGATGACCGCGACGACGGCGAGCGTCACCAGCAGGGCGGCGACGAGGTTGCGGGTGTTCTGACTCGACCGATAGATCCGCGAAGACTCCGCCTTGCGGGAGGCGGTCTCATCGGGTGTCTCGGGGCGGCCGAGCTCGGCGACGACCCGCGGATTCTGCGCCATCAGGCGTCCGCGCTCTCGGTGGCGGGGGTCTCCCGCGCGGCTTCGAGACGGCGCTTGGCGCCCAGCAGCCACTCCTCGCACCGTGCGGCGAGGGCCTCACCGCGCTCCCACAGTGCGAGGGAGTGCTCGAGGGTCGGTGCTCCCTGCTCGAGTTCGGCCACCACGCGCACGAGTTCGTCACGGGCCTGCTCGAACGAGAGGCTCGCGACGTCGGCGACGCCTTCGCTCGATGCGCTCATGTCTTCCATCTTAGGTTGGCTCTACGGCTCCGGAATCGGCCCGTCGGAGCGGGCCGCGAACGAGCCGCGCCCCACCGTGACGAGTACGGCGGCGCCCGCCGCGGCCTGTTCTGCGTCCCGCCCGATCACTCCGTCCGTGAGGTGGGCGATCGCATACCCTCGGGCGAGGGTGGATGCCGGGGAGAGGGTCCGGAGGGCCGCGCGCAGTTCTGCAGCCCTCCGACTCTGCGACTCCAGCTGCCGATCGACCACGTCGCGACCGCGCGCGACGAGCAGCCACTGCTGCTGCGAGCGTGCGTCGATCATGGTCTCAGGCGCGCGGAGCACCGGACGCGAGCGCAGCTGTTCGAGCTGGGCGATGTCGTGGCCCACGCGCTGCGAGAGCCGCATCGTCAGGCGCGATCTCAGTTGAGCGATCACCGAACGCTGCTCCACCACGTCGGGCACGACGCGCTTTGCGGCGTCGGTCGGTGTCGAGGCGCGGAGGTCCGCGACATCGTCCAGAAGCGGATGGTCGTTCTCGTGGCCGATCGCGCTGACGACGGGAGTGGATGCCGCGGCCACCGCCCGCAGCAGTCGTTCGTCGCTGAACCCGAGCAGGTGCTGCGGGTCGCCGCCGCCTCGGGCGATGACGATCACATCGACGTTCGGGTCGGCATCCAGCGCCTTGAGCGCTCCGATCGTCTCGGGGACGCAGCGGTCGCCCTGCACGGATGCGTAAGCCATGCGGAAACGGACGTGCGGCCAGCGCAGCTCGGCGTTGTGCCGGACGTCCTTCTCTGCATCCGACTTCTCGCCGGTGATCAGGCCGATCACGTGGGGGAGGAACGGGAGCGGCTTCTTCCGTCGGGCGTCGAAGAGACCCTCGGCGCGCAGCTTCGCCCGCAGACGCTCGAGCTTCTCGAGCTGGTCGCCGAGTCCGACGTGGCGCATGGCCGACACGGAGAAGCTGAAGTCGCCGGACTTGATGAAGTAGTCGGCTTTGACGCACGCGATCACGTGGTCGCCGACCGACAGATCGGCGGGGAGCCGCTGCCGGGTGCTCGACCAGATGCGGAATGAGATGGTGGCGTCGGTCGCGAGGTCCTTCATGCGGCCGAAGACGTTGCCCGTCCGCTCGTTCCACGAGGTGATCTCGCCCTCGACCCACACGGAGCCCCAGGTCTCGATGAAACCGCGGATCGTGTCGTTGAGGCGGGCGACCGACGTCGGGGCCTCCGAGGTCGATTCGCGGGGCCGAACGGAGTCGGGGGGCGGAGGCTGGCCGGGGACGGGGTCCGCCTGGAACGTCGTCATCCGGTCCTTTCGTTTCGGGCGTGCCGCGCGAATCCGCGCAATCCGGGGGAGCCGCCTGCACGGCCCGTGCACAGGCCACCCCCGTAGACTCGAGGTGTGAGCACTTCGGCTGTCCGTATGCCCGTCCCCCGCGTTCCGCGGCGGCGCGAGCGCCTCCAGGATATCCCCGTCTCCGGACAGAAGAGGGTGCTGCTGGCCGCTCCGCGCGGGTATTGCGCCGGTGTGGATCGCGCGGTGATCGCGGTGGAGAAGGCCCTCGAGCGCTACGGCGCTCCGGTGTACGTGCGCAAGCAGATCGTGCACAACATCCATGTGGTCACCGAGCTCGAGGCGGCGGGTGCCGTCTTCGTCGACGAGGTCGACGAAGTGCCCGAAGGCGCGCACGTGGTCTTCAGCGCACACGGCGTATCGCCGGCCGTCGTGTCGGCCGCATCCGATCGCGGTCTTCAGGCGATCGACGCGACGTGCCCGCTGGTGACGAAGGTGCACCGCGAGGCGGTCCGATTCGCGCGCGACGACTTCGAGATCCTGCTGATCGGCCACGAGGGCCACGAAGAGGTCGAGGGCACCGCGGGCGAGGCTCCCGAGCACGTCACCGTCGTCAACTCGCCCGAGCACGCCGACACCGTCGAGGTGCGCGACCCCTCCAGAGTCGTGTGGCTGTCGCAGACCACGCTTTCGGTCGACGAGACCATGGAGACCGTGCGCCGCCTGCGCGAGC
>Ga0247804_10000367_pt1 | contig 20851 bp, 18 predicted proteins | sample UWRJL029104C1_FD_181142 | JGI IMG/M metagenome (GOLD analysis project Ga0247804, IMG submission 181142) | Plant litter microbial communities from Arlington Agricultural Research Station in Wisconsin, United States - UWRJ-L029-104C-1 | ecosystem: Environmental > Terrestrial > Plant litter >...
CTTTATTGAATTTCATTACTAACAAAGAAAAAAAATCATACACACATTTATTTGTATCAAAGATCTTTGGCAGAATAATGTTGTTTACTTTAGTCAGGTTTTCACATACCAATTGCTGCATATTTTGCCCATAATTTGGTGTAGTAATAAAACCTTCAGCTTCATAAAATTCAGTTTTGCTGTTTAGTATCTTATAAGTTTCTTCAATAACGCTTATAGCTTCGTCAGTAACTACATTTTTAATCACAATAAATCCATTCTTACAATAATCATCTTTTATTTTTTCATCTAAAAAAAAATCAGGATTGATTATTCTGGGTTTTGGTACATAGAATAGTTTGCTTATAATAGTATTTTTCAATTGATTAAGCATAAGAAGTAATTATGGCTAAATTCATACAATGCTATTATTTAATTGATGCGTGTAAGATTCATTTAAAGCTTCTATATTCTTTTCCGTAAAAAAATTATTTAATGTTACATTGTGAGTTACCTTGTATTTTCCGGATGGTTTCTTGTATTGAGATTCCTGAATAAAATAATCTCTATCTATAGAATAAACAGCCACTTTATCTTTGTTTACAGGATAATAACTTATCAGATCTAAGTTCTTAGGAATTGTTTGAACGGTCATTGCCAATCTTGTATTATCCGTATTGTTTGGTGTTGAAGCATGTATAGTAGAAACATCAAAACAAATGACGTCACCTGCTTTTGTTGGTATTGGCAGTAAGAATTTCCATAATAATGCCGCATTCTTTTCAAAAGCCCATGGAACACAAACAGAGCGATAAAGGTTGCCCCAAAGATGGCTTCCCGGAATAATATGCATACAGCCATTTTCTGTAGTCATATCATTTAATGTAATCCAAATCGTCATAGAATAGGATTGGATTTCATCAACACACGTTGGATCCTGATGTGGTGAGCAGCCTCTTGTCGCATGTGGTGGATTGATGCAAAAGCCACCACTTAAAGGAAAATCCGCATGATCGGTGTTTACAAATCTTGGCAAGATAGGTTGTAATATTCTTTCTGTATTTTCTTTTAAAAAAGTTCTGATATTTTTGTCTTCAAAACCAATACTGTTTATATAGTAATCTGTATTCTGAAAGCCATTCATGTCTTTAGACGTATGGTAAAGTGATATTAATGATTGTATTTCTGATTGCGTAAGCACATTTTTTAAATGTACAAATCCTTGTTTATTAAATAATTCCTGATCTTCTTTTGATATAAATAAAGAAGGCTTAAAACTACGTTTCATTAAAATTCTTTCTTCTTCAACAGGAGATTTTTTTGTAAAAATTGAAAACATCTAACTGTATTTTTGAATTTGTTCTGCCAAAAAATCTTTAGTGATTGATTTAGGATATACAACTTCTTCTACAATTTTTTGGTAACCTTTCGGTCTGCCCCAAAGTTGTCCTTTGTGCCAATATTCTTCATCAACAATAAACTTTTCTATAGAATGTTTTGGTGTATCCTTTTCTAAAACATATTGAACATGCTCTGCTTTTTTGTCAATGATACAAGCATTAAAAGCGAGTCTTATTTTGTCAGTCTTATTTTCACCTGAAGCATGTATCAGTGCAGAATCGAACAAAAGGATATCACCTTTATTTACAAAAATAGGCTTCATCTGCTGCCATAAAAAATCGCTGTGTTTTTTTAATGGCCAGCTTGGATATTGGCTGGAACGTTGCCATGCTGCCCATAAATGGCTGCCTGCGATTGCATAGAAAGTACCATTTTCAGAAGTCATATCTACTGTTGGAATCCATGCATAAGTTGTTGTTCCTTTATATTCATCAATAATAGAGCAATCCTGATGAGGCTCGAAAAAACAACCTTTATTTTTTATGATAATTCCACCACCAAAATCGTAGCGACACAATTTTTCATCTAAAACATTTTTAAAAATTTTTGAACTTACTCTATTTACTGCTTCAATTGCAATAGCGTGTGATTCTTCACCAAAAGCTATGGTTGTTTGCAGTTTGTCAGAAGTGAAATAGCCTGGCAATTTTGAGATTTTATCATGTGCATCTAAAATTTCCTGTATAGAATCGTCATCAACTACGTTTTTTATAATTGCAAAACCATCTCTTATATAGTCTTTTCTATAATTTTCATCAATAATGTACAAAGGATTTATCTTTCGTTCTTTTAAGATAAAATCCGGATCATTTTTTTTAGAGAATAAACTGAATATGTTTATCATTGGTATTTTTTTAATAGTTGATCAATGCTGTCTTTTGAAATTGGATTTGGAAAATTATATTCCATCCTTTCAAAATTATAGTTTTTAAGAGATTTCTCCTGACCGCCATCGAGCCAGTAATCATCATCAATATAGTATTTATAAATGGTTTTTTCTTTGAGTAAATATTCTACTTTTTTGTGATTTTTTGGCAACAAAGCACCACAAGCCGCCACTCTTGTTTCTTTTGTTGTATTAATACCTGATGCGTGAATGATAGATGTATCAAAGCAAATAATGTCGCCTTTCTTTACTATTATTGGAATCATCTTTTTCCATAAATATTTATACTGATTTCTGAAAGACCATGGAATATGCTGCGAACGGTAAAAATTTCCCCATTTGTGACTGCCTGGTAAAACATACAAAGGTCCATTTTCTTGAGTTATGTCTATAAGTGGTATCCAAATGAAAACACCGTATTGGTTTACTTCATCTATCACAGTACTGTCTTGATGTGGATGCAAAATACTTTCATCTGATGGTGGTTTGATGAAAAAAGTACCACCTTCGCCAATGTCGCAATTTTCTAAATTTGCAAATCGTGGTGCAATCTTTTTACTATATTCTTTAATAAAATTAAAAATAAATGCCTGTGTTTCTTTACAAATAAAATTTCCTGCGCTTTCAAATTTTTTATTCACGTTGTAAGCATTCATTTGCTGAAGTTGCTTAAATGCTTCAGATGCTTCAGCAATTTCTTCCGATAAAACAATGTTTTTAATAATTACATATCCATCTTGTTCAAAAGATTTTTGAACAGCAAGATCTTTAAAATATGGTGTATTAAAATCTCGTTTAGCTTCAGGAATTATTTGTTTTTTAAAGAACCACATTTTATAATGAACAAATTAAATTAGGCAAATTTTTCTTTCAAGCGATGTAAAATACCTTTCCTGTTTTTCTTTACTTCAATCTTCTTATATTTTTCTATTAATTTCAGGTAATCTGTATTTGGCTGAAGATTATTTGCATGTAGTTTTTGTTGAATGCTATTCCAATCAGTAGCTACCGGCTGATAAGCAAGTTCATCTGTTACTTCATAAGGCAAAGTAAGGTCACCACTTTCATACATATTTTTGATAGCAGGATTATTGTATTCTACCAAAGAATAATTATCTACTTCATATTTCAGGATAGTTTTTCCATTGGTTACAGGATTATGTAAGAACAAAAATGGTTTTATGCCGTTTTTTAAAAAACTTAATCCAACTGCAGGTCTGTTATAATTACTATAGTTACTAAAAGACCCATGAATTGTATTGTGATTAAAAAATACCATCTCACCGGCTTTCATGCTAATAATATTAAAATATGCCATCAGGTCATTTGAGTTTTCTGTGATAGCTGTAGGTACGCCTGGAAAAGGAAATGCACGAATGTCATCATAAAATAAATGACTTTTTGGAATAAAGCCTAACGCAGCATTATCTATGGTTGTATCTACCAAAGGAATAAAACACATGAAAGATGGATATTCATCTTCATTGGTGTAAGAAAAATCCTGGTGAGCGATAACGAAACAATCATTTCTTGGAAGCTTGTTTAAAAATGATGCTGTATATGGTCTGAAATCGTTTAACAACTGATCTGTAAAAGGTGTGATGAGCTTACTCAATTCATCTTGCATCATTTTACGTAAGTTCTTCTTGTCTGTGTTCATACCAACATTAAAACCACAGCCAAAAAAATCTGGAATGCTAAGTTTGTTATTCAGTTCAATAATTTCTTTTAATACATCACCACTAATTTGCCCATGCTTTGCAAAACCATTCTCAAAAAATGCGTCATTGGCATTGGTATCTTTTATAACTAATGTTTTTGGCGTGCGGATCATAATATTTACATTAAACGTAAATTTAATAAATAACCAATAAAGTTACAATGATTAAAATCATAAATGCTATTTATTACAGGAATTAAACTGATGTTAAAATCATTATTTTATTTTAGCTTTATAATAATTATCAATAAATCATGAATTACCTGAAAAATGCTTTAAAAAGCACAGTATTGATACTATTACTCGTATTTGTAATTGATTTTTTTGTGTGCAGGTTGATATTGAATTATGGTTTTAAATACGATACATCAGAATTTAATTTGCAGCGGTTTTCAGTACCATATATTGAGTTTACAGGAAAGCCTTTTGTATTAGATCATAATGAATTTGGTTACAGAGGAAAATCAATTAAAGATACACCCGATTCAGCTTTCAGAGTTTTGTTTTTTGGCGGCTCAACCGGTTATTATGGAAATCCTACAATTGCAACATTATTAGAAAAAAAATTAAAAACAGATTTAGATAAAGATATTTTTGTTATAAATTGTTCGGTAGTAAGTTCAAACCATAACCAACACGTTCATGCTTTGATAGAACAAATAATGAATTATAAAATTGATATGGTTATTTTTTATGGTGGTTATAACGAGAACATTCAATCACTATACTACGATCCGAGACCTGGTTATCCGTTTAATTTTTATTACAAGAATGAATGTGCAAGATGGCGACTGAATCTGATGAAATATTCAGCAATTTGTGGTGAATTGGAAAAAAGATACAGGTTGATTTCAGGAATTCGTTCTTTAAGAAAGAGCTATGAAGATGATAAGGTTGCATGGTTTAAGTCTATTGAAGCTAATTATTTTGAAACGCTTCAAAAAGCAAATTCGATAACAACGCAATTAATTAAAAATAATAATGGCGAACCATGTAAATTCATAGGTTTTTATCAACCTTACAAAGTACCTGATTCCTATTTGATTGCTAATAAAGAAATAAAACAGCATATTGCAGGTATAAGTTATTTGCAAGATATTTCTGCTTGTTTGGATAGTATTAATGCATTAAGAAATGTCTATATTGATGATGTGCATGTGGTGCAAGCTGCAAATGTAGTGATTGCTGAAAAGATAGCCGTTGCAATTGAAAAAAACTTACAATAATTACAATTATGTTTTTTTTATTTTCTACTAAAATAAAATTTTTACTTAGAAGTATCGGTTATTTTTTACCATCATGCTCTAATATTTCAGACTATGCTTTAAAACATTATTTGAAATTTGAATTTAGTATGTTGTTTCTTAATAGAGATTATTTCATTTATTCATTAAATAAGAACCGAAAGATCAAGTTGTATAAAAATTCATTCTTAACAAAATTACTTTTAAATGATTTTGAATATGAAGAATTAGCGTTCATAAAACAATTGTTAAAAGAAGATGATATAGTTATAGATATTGGTGCGAATATTGGTCTTTACAGCTTACTTTGTTCAGATTATATTGGTAACAATGGTGTTGTGTATGCTTTTGAAGCAATGGATTCAACCTGTCAGCAATTACAGGAAAATATTGTAATAAACGACATCAACAATATTGTAATAAACAATGTTGCAGTATCTAATTGGAGTAATGAAAAACTGACGATGTATAAGCACCCAAATGGTTATGATGCTTTTGACAGCTTAGTTGCACCATTAATGGAAACAGCAGCAAAAATTACAGTAAGCACAATTTCTTTGGATGACTTTATAGCTCAGGATAATGTTGATGAATCAATTATAAAATTAGTAAAGATTGATGTTGAAGGTTGGGAATTTAATGTACTGCAAGGTGCAAAGAAATTAATAGAAAAGCAATTGCCAATTGCATTTTTAGTAGAATTTTCAAAAAGTGATAATGCAGAAAATATTTCAAAAAACGAACTCGTTTACAATCTTCTAAAATCTTATGATTATGATTGGTTTGCCTATCATGTGCCACGTAAAAAATTGTTAGCTTTCGATTTTAATGCTATCACTAAAAGCTGTAATCTAATAGCTGTCAATGAGAATTTTAAACAAATAAATTCATACTTCTTTCAATAAGCACTAATGGTTATATTATTCAATACAGAAGGAAGATTTGGTCATCAATTAAGTCAGTTTGTAACCTTAATTGCATACTCAGAAGAATATAACAGAACATTTCATCATTGGAAATTTCAATCAAGATTTGCCGGCTTTTTTAATAAAACGAACACGCTGTTATTTACAAAAGCAAGTTTTAAAATATTCTTCTTCTTTCTTCTCTATAAAGTTTTGAAGCTTTTTTCAGTAAAACACTTAATACTTTTTGATGTAGAATTTCATATCACGAATAAAAAAAGAAATGAATTGGTATTTGACGATATTATTGAACAATTGTTTCTTTCAAACGCAAAATATGTAGTAACAGATTATGTATTTAATGATGTTCCAAAGTTGATAAAATATAAAGATTTTATTACATCGCAGCTAATTCCAAGTACAACTTTACAAATCCAAACAGATGATCTTATTAGTTTGTTGCGCTCTAAACACTCAAAAATTATTGGTGTTCACATTAGAAGAGGTGATTTTAAAAAATTTGAAAATGGCATCTTTTATTTTAATGACGCTGCGTATTGTTTTGTATTGGATCAGTTTGTTAAAATAATAAACACTTCTCAAAGCAATATTGCTTTTGTTATTTGTAGTGATGAAAAAATAGATGTAAACAAGTACAAAGCATTTAATATTTATGCTGAACAACGTACTGTTGCGGAAGATTTTTTTATACTTGCAAAATGTGATTATATTATTGCACCACGCAGTATTTTTTCAACGATGGCAAATTATTTTAGCAACAATAAAATCTACCAGATAATTGATGCAGATAAGCAGTTTTTAATGAAGGATTTTTTAGAAAGTAAAGAGTTGTTAGCTTCTAAATACAACCTGAAGGAAATTAAAGATTTTATATAAATACTTCTTTTTGTTCATGAGAATATATTAGCGTATTCACAAATTCCTTTGCCCATTTTATTTGTTCTGCTTCTGATGATGGAATAATTTTACCTTTAATTGAATTAATTAAAACGATAAGCAATTCCTTTACTGTATCGTCATCTAAAGAAGAAAATTTTTGTTTTATATCTTCCATAATTTGCTCAATTAATTTTTCTTTCTCTTTATGGATCATATTGGTCAGCAATGTATCTTCATACTTTTCATATAATTCATCAATGCTTAAATACAAAAGTTTTGATTTGCTTGCAGTATTTTCTTCTATCATAGGCTTCCATGAAAGAAGCATATGTAAGAGGTCTTTTAGCCTGTTGTAATTATTTTTTTCGAAGTAATTATTTTGAGGTAATAACTGCATTTCTTTAAATAGTGAATCATGTACTTTGTCAATAAATGCTGGTGAAGTCGAAAGAAATGTGTTGTAATATGGTGCGTTTACGATACAGAAAAATATTGGTAATTTATGTTGATTACAGAATCGTATAATTGGAATAATTTCCTGCCAGTTTTCAGGCATCGGACAAGTGTTAATCGTTATCTTAATTTTATTCTGATTGTAAATTTCCAGATAATAATTTATGTTTTCCATAAACTTATCGAACTCTAAATTCTTACGGATTTTCTCAGCAGAATTTTTAGAAAGTGAATCTATAGAAATGCCAATTTGAAAATTTGCTCGTCCTAAAATGTTTTTAAATTTATTATTTAACGTGCTGGCATTGGTTTGTAAATGTATCACGCAAGATGGATTTAGTTCAATCACTTTCTCCATAATATCATAATATATTTTTATCAAGGTCGGTTCGCCGCCGATTAGATTTATATACTTTACTTGTGGTATAAATTCTTCAAGCTGCTGCACAAAATCATCTTTGTAAACCATTGGAATAGCAGGCAGTTTATATCGGTTTGCCTGAATGCTGGAAGAATAAATTCCGCCACACATCACACATTCCAGGTTGCATGTATTGTGAATTTCAAAGTCTAATCTTGCAGGATAATCCGAGCTGTTGTCTTTATTTAGATCAAATGTTTGCGCCAATGCCAAACTATAATCTTTGTTCAGAATTTTATGTTTGCAGCTTGAACAACCATAATCGAGATTATAATCAGTATTTATTTTTTTGTCGATAAAACTTCTTTTTTCACCAAACCAAATATCATGTACCGATTCCGTTTTTACATTACCAATTGCATATTGTTTGTTTTCACAACACACATATACACTGCCATCAAAACTAAATATCATACTTTTTTTAGGCGCAAAACAAATGTTCTTGTCAGTAGTAAATTTCCTGTCTTTATTATAATTAATAATTTCTTCTTTGGTAAAAGATGGATTTTCCGCTTTCTCAAATTCAAAATCAATAAATTTCAATTTTATTCCTTTGTATAAGTTAATTGCTCTAAGAGCATTAGAGGAAACAAAATTTATTTTAGATAGTTTGTTGTAGAGTCTATTCATGTCAATCTGAAAAACTACTGCAATATACTATATAATTTGGTGTTCCGAGAGCTTTAATGCATTTCAATTTATCCTTAAATTGCTTATATTTACAAGGAAATGAAGATCACAAAAAACCTAAAAGAACTTGCCGGAAAATATCCGACACTATCGCTTGTAGGTTATAATTTTCTGCAAAAATACTGGCATGTAAAAGCAAATTTTACAAACTATGAATATCCTGAAAATAAATCTGCAGCCACAATTCCATTAGACAAAGTAAAAGACTACAATAAGCATAGAGCATTTGGTCCGATGAAGCGAATTTGTTACGCGCCATTTACAAATTTACATTTTCAGATGAATGGTGATGTTTCCGCTTGTTCGTTTAATTATGATTATACCATTGGAAATATTCATCATCAAACTATTAAGGAAATATGGTTTGGCGAAAAAGCAGCTGAGTTTAGAAAAACGCTTGCAGATTTTAATTTAGATAAATGTTTATCATGCAAAAAAGTTTTAATCTCAGAGAACTATAGCTCATTTCCACCTTTAAAATATGATATTCACGCATCAGACAATACTGAATATCCAACACAGATGTCTTTTGAAATAAGCAATCTTTGTAATTACGAATGCATTATGTGTAATGAAGATTTCTCATCATTAATAAGAAAGAACCGTGCAAAATTACCGCCTGTAAAATATTACTATCCTGATAATTTTATTGAGCAACTAAAAGAATTTATACCACATTTAACGATTGCAACTTTCATTGGCGGCGAACCTTTATTGATAAAGCAATATTTTGAAATATGGAAAGAGATCTTAAAAGTGAATAAAAATTGTACTATTCATGTACAAAGTAATGGAAGCTATCTGCCGCCACAATTTTTAGAAATGTTAGAGTCAGGTCAATTTGAAATGGGTATTTCTATTGATTCTCCAATAAAAGAAACGTTTGAAAAGATAAGGATCAATGCTGATTTTGACGAAGTTGAACAAAATATTCAAACATTACTTGATTATAAAAAAAGAGGAAAGGTGTTTTTAAATTTTAACTTTTGTCCTCTAACTGTAAACTGGAAAGAGATGCCGCAAATGCTTGAATATGCCAATAAAGCTGATGTTGCGCTCAAGATAGTAAATATTGAAACACCAAGACATCTGGCTTTGCAATACCGAAGTGCCGAGTTCTTAGATGAAGTATATAATATTCTTAGTAATCATCATTTTAATGTAGAAGATAATTCTTTAGTTATAAAAAGAAACATGGAAACCTATCAGCATTTTTTGAGCAGCATTTTCTTTTATAAATCACAAGCTGCAAAACGCGACGTTGTTTTTGATGATTTAAAGCAGAATGCTACAGGTGAACTATTTCTGATTTTAGAAAAACTGATTTCAACAAACTTATTATTTAAGAATTTTTCAGTATCAGATAAAAAAGTAATTTTTGATGAAATGTATCAGTATATGTTCGCGAAAATAAAAGACGGCTTAATTATAAAAAATGTACTGGTAAGAATTATTCATAGTTTTAATGAGTCTGAACACGAAGTAGATAATACAACAAGCAAAGACACAAAAGTTGGTTTGGTAATGTTTAAAAGGGTTGTAGACGAATTTGCTTTATTAGAAGAAGAATTAAATTTACCACATTTTCAGGAATGATGATTTTTCCATTGTTTCGCTAACAGTTATGTAACCAACATTTTTGTCCTTTGGTTTGAGTTTTAAAATAAAAGCAATCGGTATTATCACAAATGTAAATAACGTAGTGAATAATATTGTTTTAATGACAAATCCAATAAAATGGATAATTTTATTCAACCACAAAATATAACTGCTGCTGATGTTTTTGAAAGGTAAAATGACCAATAAAACTACAACAAGATAAAGCATCCAGGTTTTATGAAACGCGATGCCAATAGCAGTAAATACTAATATTTGCAGCAATATCTCTTTATGTTTCCTGATCCAGATCATTGCTTAAAAGATAGAATAAATAAATGGTGTTACAGCAGATGAACCGCCAAATACAATTAATAAAGCAATCAACACAATAGAAAAAATTACAGGAAACAGCCACCATTGTTTTCGTTCCCAAATAAATTGCCATAAATCTTTAATGAGTTCTAACATATTTTTGTTGTATTTTTTTGCTATTATCTTTGCCACTAAGTTATAACCGATTGGTCTTAAATGTGCGTCAAACTCCAGTAATATATATCTGCAAATTGATTGTGATCACTTTCAAGTTTTTTAAAACAATAGTATAAATTTACATCATAATTTAATAAAAACTACTAATTTATTAGAACTATACTTAAAACGAACTTCATCGCTTGTTGGAATATACATGGTTAACAGATCTGTATTTAACTCAACCTCTGTCTTATGCTTATTCTCTGAAAATAAATTACTTTTCGAATGCCACTTTTTACATTAAAAAATACACATGAATAAGTGCTAAAATGATGTAAATATATTTGTAATGCTTTTTCATTTATAAAAAATGTAATTGCCAATTGCTAAAATATCCATTCCAGTATTTACAAAACAATTGTAAGCATCTTGTGGTGTGCAAACAATCGGTTCATCTTTAACATTAAAGCTGGTATTGATCACTAAACTTTCACCGGTTATACTTTTGAATTCATTAATTAATTTCCAAAATAATGGATGTTGTGTTTTGTTTACAGTTTGTATTCTTGCACTCATATCTACATGCGTTACCGCAGGAATGCTTGATTTTACAGTGTATAATTTTTCTTTTAGTGAAAGTTGATTGTAATTATCAGGTAATTTTTTTAAGTGCTTTTCTTTAATCTTATGCACTTGCAGCATATACGGTGAAGTGTCTTGCATCTCAAAATAATAGGGTGCATCTTCTTCTAAAACTGCAGGTGCAAATGGTCTGAAACTTTCCCTGTTTTTAATTTTTAAGTTAAGATGTAATTGCATGTCAGGATTTCTGGCATCTGCTAAAATACTGCGGTTTCCTAAAGCTCTTGGTCCAAATTCCATGCAGCCTTGAAACCAGCCAATCACTTTTCCATCAGCAATCAATTGTGAAGTTTTTTTACAAAGTTCATCTTCATTTTCACATTTATAAAAATGAGAATGATTGTCTGTAATTAGTTTTATTTCAGTTTCTGAAAGTGAATTTCCTAATAAACCATTATTCATCGAATCAGGAAATTCTATTTTCCTGTCTTTCTCAAAATATGAATGATATGCAACCAATGCACAGCCAAGCGCGCCACCTGCATCGCCACTTGCCGGTTGTATAAAAATGTTTTTGAAGATATTCTTATCTTTTATAATGCCGTTAATTACACTATTCAAAGCTACACCACCGGCGAGACACAGATTTTCTGAGTTGGTAAGTTGCCTTATTTCATAGCATAAATTCAAAACTACCTTTTCAGTAATTTTTTGAAATGCATAAGCCAGATTGCAATGACTTTGATTTAATTCATTTTCCTCTTTTCTCTTATCAATTTTAAATAATTCTTGCCAATCTTTATCATCAACCATTGTTAAACCATGTGTGAAAGCAAAATGTTTGATGTTTAGTTGATAACTACCATCAGTATTTATTGAAATTAGTTTTTCTTCAATAGTTTGAATAAAATTTTTTGTTTCTTCACTTTCAGGGTTACCATAAGCAGCCAAACCCATTACTTTGTATTCATCACTATTAACTTTAAAACCTAAGAAATAAGTGACGGCAGAATATAACAAACCGATGGAATGTGGAAAGTGTATTTCGCGTAAAGTCTTTATTTTATTGCCGTTTCCGTAAGCTAACGATGTTGTTGCATATTCTCCAACACCATCAATAGTAAGTATAGCAGCTTCTTCAAAAGATGATGCATAAAATGCAGATGCTGCATGTGATAAATGATGTTCGGTAAATAATAATAGCGTTCTCTTTCTGTTGAATGATGAATCAATTTTCTTCAATTCATCGATAATATTTTGCTTGATAAATAATTTCTCTTTTGTCCAGACATGCATAGCTTGTAAAAAGGAAGAAAACCCTTTTGGCGCGGTTTCCAAATAAGTTTTGATAATGCGTTCTAACTTTAGAAATGGTTTTTCGTAATACACTATCGCGTCTATATCATGCAGGTTTGTGTGAGTAAAATCCAAACAATTTTTAATAGCTAAAGCAGGAAATGCAGCATCATTTTTAATTCTGCTGAAACGTTCTTCCTGAGCGGCAAATATTATCTTTCCATCTTCTATCAGGCAGATAGCTGAATCATGATAATAAGCAGAAATTCCAATTATTTTCAATAGCTAATGGATTTTTGTTATACGATATTGTTCGTACTCGTTATATTTGTTAAAAATAATCAAATTAATGATGCAAAAAAAATGGATATTTATATTGCTGTTCATCATTGCAAATCTAACGGTATTTTATATAACACCAATGATGTTTGATGATGCCGTAAAAAAGTTTCCATTCTTTTATTATTTATTAAGGTTCTCGTTTCTGGTTCTCATCATATTCTTATTGCCATTGGTTTTTAGTGATTATATTAAAAATGCAAAAAGCAAAGCAGCATCAGGTTTATTATCTATAAGCATCGTGTTTTTATTTATCATTTACTTATCAGAAGCTTTTCTTACATTTTATCCTGAAACAAATGGTAAAAATGATACTTATTGTTCCAAAACCTGGATGTATTACTATTGGAAGTTAAACAAACTTGGTTTCAGAGATATAGAATTTGAAACAATGGATCCAAATAAACCGGCTATCGTTTTTGCAGGTGATTCTTACACGGAAGGTCATGGAATAAAAAATCCATCAAACAGAGTGTCAGATATTATCGGAAAAGAATTTAAAGGTTTTAATATTTACAATATCGGAAAAAATGGAATGGATATAAATGATGAACTTAAGCTGATTAAGAACATGCCTATTCGTCCGCAAATCTTAGTATTACAGATTTGTAGTAATGATTGGGATTATCTGAATAAACCTGTAAGTTTAAATACACCGAAGCGCACATTGCTTTTTGCTGAAGTGCAATCGTCTTTTTTTACAAAATATTTTATATCCTTTAATTACCTGAGTTCAAAACTCGAAAATCTGATCGCAAACTCTTTTTCTTCAAATTTAAGCGATCAGGAATTGAATAAAATATATACGTCGTTTAAGATCGATAAGTCTAAAATCATTAATAGTAAAAATAACTTGTCTGTGTTAGAATATGCTGTTGCAAATTCACCAATGTCAGAAGATTCTATTCAAAGTAATCTATTCAAGATGTTCAGGCAATATAATAGCTCGTTACGTATTATGACAGATAGTTTAGTATTTTCAGGCTATTTAAATAAGTTAGCAGAACTGAAGAGATTTTGCGATACTCAAGATGCAACATTGATCGTTGTGCCTTATCCAAACATGGATGATTTTTCCATGAAAATTGCTAATAAATATACGAATCGTTACCTGTGTAATTTAATTTCAAAACAAGGTATAAATTGTTTAGATGTTTTTCCAAATCTTAAGAAAGCAAATCTTTCAACATACACAGTAAATAAAAGCGATAATCATGCAAATGAAGATGCTTCTAAAATAATTGCGGATACATTGATAAGATATATACGCACAAATATTGCCGAAGAATAATAATATCCTTAGAAAGATTTTTTACATAAATTTACATATGACTAAAAATTTACAAAAACCTTGAACATTTTAATCCTTAATTATGAATATCCACCGTTAGGTGGTGGTGCCGGTATTGTGTCGCAGCATTTGGCAAATGAATTTGTGTCAAAAGGTCATCAGATTACGGTACTTACCACTTGGTTTGCAGGCGAACCGGAATATCTTTCTGAAAATAATCTTACCATTATCAGGTTAAAATCTGAGCGCAAATATACCTATCAGTCCAATCCTTCCGAAATGTATTCATGGATGAAACTTGCCAAAAAATATTGCAAAGAGCATCTAAGTAATTATAAGTTTGATGTTTGTCTTGCCAACTTTACTTTGCCTGGTGGTGCGGTTGCATCTTATCTAAAGAAGAAATGGAATTTACCATATGTTATACTTTCTCATGGTCATGATATACCATGGTTCAGTCCAAGGCAAATGTTTTTTTGGCACTTATTATGCTATCCAATCATCAAATATTTAATGAAGCAATCTTCAAAAAATATTCTGCTCACAAGTCAGCTGAAAAACAATGCAGACAGATTTATTGGACAAAACAATAAATCAAAAAATATAGTGATTCCAAATGGTTTGCTGTCATTCAATCTTCGAAAAGGTTTTTGCAGTAATGATAAAATTGTACATGCTTTATTTGTTGGAAGACTTGTTGATCAAAAAGATCCATTAACCGTTGTTGCAGCTTTTAAGCGATTACAACAGCAGCAAATACCTGTTCATTTAAAAATTATAGGTGATGGAAATTTGAAGGAAGATGTAGAAGATTACATTACAAAGCACCAGATAAAAAATATTGAAGTTTTAGGAAAAATAAGCCAAAGCAGCGTGATGGAAGCTTATGCCAAAGCACATATCATTCTTGCACCAAGCAGAGAAGAAGCAATGTCTTTGAGCGTTTTAGAAGCAATTTCCTGCGGTTTATATGTGTTTGCAACACGAATAAGCGGTAACAAAGAAGTGCTAATGGAAGATGTGAATGGCAATTTTGTAGAATATGGAAATGCAGATGATATTGCAAATAAAGTTTCATTGTTCTATAAAGATAAATTTATGACAAACTATCAATATCCTGAACTGATGATGAAATTTATGCTACAGAATTATTCATGGCAAACTACTTCAGATAAATATATACAGCTTTTTAATGAGGTGATAGATACCAACTCAAAGTTGATCTGATATTTCGGATCAGGTAATTCAATCTGCTTAATAAAAGTTTATTTTTCAGCTTATCCAAACCGCTAAAAGTTTGATGATTGATGCCATATTTATTGTAGAAATGATGTAGCCAAGATGCTTCTAAACAAACTTCTTTAGAAATATTTAATCGCCTGAACTCTTCATTCATCCAATGAATTATTTTCCATTCATCAGGAATTTTTACGGTAGAAGATAGTAACATAGCAACTTCCGGAAAGCTATCGTTGTTAGATATTTTCTGAATATAAATTGTAAGCTCAAATTTTTGAATGCCATCATTTAAGATGCGAATAGGTAAGAGCCAATCTGTATTGTTTGCATCCATTTTTTCAATTGCTTGTTCATAGCACCATTTCATAACAGCACTATTTTTAGGACATTTCATAAAATTTCCAACTGCATTTTCTTTGTGATGATAACGGAAAAAATAATCTGCTTTAATATCGAAATTTTTTAAACAGGTAATGTCCATGTCCGTCCAAATGCCACCATTTTCATATAATAATTTATACCTGAAAATATCAGAAAAGCCTGCATAGCTGCCTTTGCCATGACCATGTATGTTTGTGTTTTTGTAAGTAAATACATCTTTATAAGGAATTATTTCATTAGCATCTTTAACGATTGTATGATGTGGCGCATTAATATTTTTTGGTTCATAGGTCCAAAGTGTAAAAGAAAAACCATTGCTTAAAAAAGATTGTATAGTCAATAATTCTAAAGCAGAAAGTTGTCCTTTGATCCATAAGCCATTTACCATGTTTGTCATGCGAATTTTAATTTTTGCATAAAAAAATAAAATATGCAGGTAGCGTAAAGTGCTATTAAGAATGAAGAAGTGATGGATATGATAACGTAATCAATAAAGAATTCATTATCAACTTCGGTGATGTAAAATTTAATAACTAAAAAAAGAATGTTGAATAAAAGCATCGTCAGCCAAAATCTAAGTTTGGTTTTGTTGACAGCTAAACTTCTTATTGAAATTCTTTTGTGGTATTCATAAACATAAATTAAATAAAAACCCAAAAGTGAAAATAAAACAGGCAATCCATAAATGCTGAATAAATAAGAACCATTTACTATTATGTCATTTTGGGTTAGTTTGAGAACAAACATTTTTACGTAATAAGCATTTAAACAATGACATAAAAAATCTAAAACCAAATGTAACAAAATAGCGAAAATAACAGAAGTAGCAACAATCAAATAATGTGCTTTTAAAAACTTAACAAAATTAAATGACTTATATCGCTCATATTTTTTTTCATACATTAACGGCAGATTTTCAATAATAATATTTCTGCAAAACACATGAAACACCAAAGCACTTAATAAAGCGAAAGGAAAGATCAGGAATAAAATAGTGTTGATATCGTATTGAAAAATATGAAAACGTATCTTCGTCAATCTGAATAAAATATCATAATCAGGCGCTAAACTGCCAAATACTAAACCACTAATGGAAAATTTATCTTTCCACTTCTTTTGTATAGGCAAAATATATCCTATGTGTGAAAATGTAAAAGGCATATTTTGGTGTGATTTTTGCTTGCAATTTAATACATTTGTATAAACTTGTTTCTACATGAAATTAATTCTGCCCTTAATACTTATAATCTTTTGTAGTCTTTTCTCGGCGAATGCACAACCGCCGACACAAACACTACCTGAATTATCTGATTCGATGAAAGCAATTAGTGCGTCCATAAATCAACCTCTTTTTAAAAAGTCAATAGTACCAAAAAATCTTCCTCTGAGAAAAGTATTTCCAAATGATACTGTTGCAAAATTCATAAAAAAGTATGGCAATGATTCTTTAATTAATTTAATTAATCAGCGAATAGCCTTAAGTGAAACTTACCTGATTCAGAATATATACAATCAAAAAGATAATGTTTCATTGATGGAATCTGTGTTTTTGATGAAGCATTTTAAACTGAAAGCAGATCTGATTCATCTGGAACAGGATATTACCACCAAACCATTATCAACGCTGTATGGCAGTGTAAGTGGCGATACATCACAGATAAATGCTTTTTTAACTTCTGCAGAAGGTGGTGATATTAATCTTGCAGATTCTATAGTTGGTAGTATTTATGATAGTTATGTACAAACGGTATTGTCAATTTTTATTGATAGAGTAGCAAAAGATGCTAAATCATTTAATAAGGTTGCCAAGTCATTGTATGATTATTCCATCTTAAGAGATAATGAATACTCAGTTGGTACTTATGTAAAGCTGGTTGAAATGTATAAAAGAAACAGATTTAATACAGAAGATTCTGTAAATTATCAAAAAAAGATGTTTAAAAAATTATACGCAAATAATAATCTCAAAAGTAGTTTTTTAGATGTGAAATTTAATTTGGTTAAGCAAAAGCCTGAAGCTGTTGACTCAATGAATGCGTTACCTGTTTCTATCAATCCGATAAATGATGATTTTATAAAATATTCCAAAGAACATAATCCACTTCGTTTATTAGCATATGCATTATATGCAGATGACATTAACTTGCAAAAGTATCCGGAAAATTTAATGTATTTATTAGATGCACAGAAAAAAGATGGTAGTTGGAGCGTTGCCATGAAATACAATGCATATTACCAGGAAGTATCGAGTACAATTTATGGATTATGGTCTTTGTGCGAGTTTAAAGAAAAGCTTTCTGATAAATAATTGGTGCTGTTATAATGAACTATTATAATGAAAGTAAATAATAAACCTAACCTGCCTTTTCTTGATGTAATTTATGATTCATTAAAATACCTTAAGCTTGATACACGTTCTCTTGCTTTTTTCAGGATCATTTTAGGTTTAAGTATCATCTATAATATTATTGTTGTAAAATGGAATTTTACGGCTGTTCTGTTAGGCAGCAGTCCTGTAATGCCGCTGGAAGAAATTCATGCAATAGCAAATTCGCCGGCTTTTTCTGTTTTCGATTTTATTAATAGTGATACATTTGTCAGGCTATATTTAATTTTATATCTAATCACAGCTATTGCATTTACGGTTGGTTATCAAACACGCATCAGTGCTGTTCTGTCAGTATTTTTTCAGTTTAATTTATTTCAGGCTGTAAGTCCTTTTACGCTTGGTTTTGATATGATAAATTTTCAGTTGTCCTTTTGGGCTATGTTTTTACCTTTGAATAACTTTTTTTCTGTTGATAAAATGGTCAATAGAGAAAAGATAAAATATCAAGAAGCTTCCTTATCCGTCTGCATTGCATTGCTGTTTCAGGTTGGCTGTATTTATTTCTTTACCGGAATTTTTAAATATGATGATTCCTGGCAGGAAGGCTATGCGGTGAGAAATATGTTATTAGATGATACACATACTTATGGATTAGCCACGTTCTTTAAAAATAATTTATTGATTTATCAGTTTCTCACATTTTCTACCTTGCTGATGGAATACCTGCTCATCTTTTTGATTTTTATTCCATATAAAAATAATTGGATGAGATTATCTGCATCTGTCTTATTGTTTTTATTTCATTTTTCTATTCTGTTGAGCTATGACGCAGGTAATTTTTCAATCACAGGTATCGCTATTGCAGCATTATTAATTCCTGAAAATGTATGGAATAAATGGATGATTTCTGTAAGAGAATTCAATTCTCAGGATACATTTTTAATAAAGAATTTAAGGATCAAAAAGCTATTAGCTGCATTTTGTGTTTTTGTGATTTTTGTAATTGCAGAAAGAAATGTATACAATTATTATTATTACAGAAAAGACTACATAGTTGTAAACAGGTTGAAATATTTTCATATTCCGGAACCTGCTGTAGCTTCCTTCTTTTCCCAATATTGGAGAATGTTTGCACCAAAACCGCAGGAAGATATTGGCTGGCTGGAAATATGTAATTCTACAGCCGCAGAAAACAATACATCTTTCGACTGTAACATTATATTCAGCACTAAAAAAGAAAAAAAGATGGCAGACTGGGAAACTTTCTTAGTTGGAGTTTCAAGAAGTAAATTAAAAAGAGGTCAGGATCAACAGGACAACGCATATTTTATCTTTTTTTCGTACTGGTTAAAATGGAAATTAAACACAATAGAAAATAAAGAACTCACCAATTACTCACCATACTTTTTAATTGAAGAAAGAAAACTTTGTGGTGATCAAAGTACACCTTATGAGCCTAAAGTAGTTCAATATTATTATGCAGTAAATGATTTAATAGCAAGGAAAATCTATCAGTTAAACTGACCTTTTTTATACGCGCTTTTTACTTTTGCTAAAGTTTCCGTTTCGTTTTTTCTGGTTAAATAACTATCCAGAGATTTGTATAAATTCATATCCTTTAACCCGAATTTAAACGCGTCTGCATAGTATTTAGATGCTTGTAGCGTGTCGTTTTTGGTAAGATATAAATATCCGATATTATCATACAATACAAACCATTGAGGATCTGCTTTTATCTTTTCTTTATAGAAAATAATGGCACTGTCCTGGTTTCCTGTTTCAGCCATAGATGTACTGTATTTGTAATAAGGTCTGTCATATTTTGGAGAAACTCTTGTCGTATTTTTAAAGCACCAGTTCGCACTGTCTTTCTTTTTTGAATTGTAATAAATGTCACCCATCATTTCCCAAGCAACCTCACTACTGTCAAACTTTTGAGTAACAAACTTAAATTGACTTAAAGCACTGTCTCTTTGATTTAATAAAAAATAAGCAATCCCTTTTCCTTCTTGTGTACTGATATTTTCAGGATCTATCTTTATGGCATTTTCAGAAGCCTGCAAACCTTTTAATATCAGATTATTTCTCACCGTATTATCAGTTGCAGCCTTTGCTGCATTCAAATAATGAAAGGAAGCAATTCTATTTGCTTGAAAAGAATTGCCTAAATGAGGCATATCACTATCTAATAATGTGTAAATATTTTGCCAGTCTGCATTTCTGCTTAATGTAATAGGTAAGTATATTAGTATTATAGTTGCTGTAACAAGTAATAAAGGTGCATTTTGTATTTTTTGTAATGGCAAAGATTGAAATATTGATTTTACTTTTTCATTCTCTGATAGATAATAAATACCCATAGCCAATAACAGGCAAAAACCTGCTGACGCATGAAAGGCTAAACGTGGATCAGCTATACCGGCAACTGGTACAACAATATTTAAACAGTATAAAATGCTGATTATCATAAATAAGAACGGATATAGAACGCCGTTTTTGTTTTTATAATTCTTAAACAAGTAAAATAATATTGTAATTATAAAAAACAGTCCCAAAATAAAATAGGGTTGCAATAAATGAGGTTCAGGAATTGCTTTTTGACCAAAGTAAAAATAATAACCTATTGGAATAAGCAGAAACTTTATATACATAAAAACTGTTACCACAACATAATATATTTTAGCTGCAAAATTTGCATTTACGATTGGGTTTTCTGTAAATATTA
>Ga0247804_10000368_pt1 | contig 20847 bp, 18 predicted proteins | sample UWRJL029104C1_FD_181142 | JGI IMG/M metagenome (GOLD analysis project Ga0247804, IMG submission 181142) | Plant litter microbial communities from Arlington Agricultural Research Station in Wisconsin, United States - UWRJ-L029-104C-1 | ecosystem: Environmental > Terrestrial > Plant litter >...
CAGAAGTGGATTTGCAAATGTAGATGGTCTGTTCATGGACTTGGGGGGTGGTAGTGTACAAATGACCTATATGGATTCGAGTAGTGGCGAAGGATACGCTACACAAGCCTGCGAGGTAGCTACGAGCATGCCTTATGGTGCTGCGCGGCTCACGGAGGCGTTAACATGTAAGAAGCTTTGCACTTATGGACTTCTTACACTATGTCATCTTGAGACAACCGCTCTCATTTTTAGCCCAAATCAAACCTTAAGAGTCAAGACTAGCGAATGTATGGGTTCGAGTGCTAACTTTGTGCAGCCAAAAATACCGCAGAAGCTGCAGAGAAGGACTTACATAAAAAAATGAAAGCAGCGTTTGAGGGGCTTAGAGAAAAGTTTCCTAAATTAAAACAACAAACTACTGATGGAGGCAGTGGAGTTACGATATACTTTTGCGGCGGAGGATTTCGAGGGTATGGAAGTATGCTAATGCATACTGATACTATACAGCCATATCCAATACCAGCAATCGGCGGTTATACTGTCCCTGGGTACCGCTTTGTGCAATGGAAGAAAATGCTCGAGGCAAACAATGATTCAGGAAAGATCTTCGGTATGTCCAAGCGACGAAGAGAGCAATTCCCTGCCATTGTTACGGTAGTGCGTTCTATCGTTGAGGCCGTGCCATACATCAAACAGGTGATCTTCTGCAGTGGAGGTAATAGAGAAGGAATTTTGTACATGAGGCTCTCATCAAGCGTCCAGCAACGCAGCCCTCTAGCAGTGCTTCCCGGAGGAACTGTACTAGATGTCAAGGACTTGCAGAACACCGTCAGTTCTATCTTGCCCTTGGGATCACCTCATTCCGATGCGTTTGATCATTATTTTATGAATTATGTTTCCAAGCACTTGTACGCACATTTAGGTATTGCGGATGATGTCAATTCTGCAAAGTATCTACATGGTTTGTAGCCCTTAACCTAAGACCCACCAGTCGACTGATATCTCTTTAGCTCCCATCTCTGGTCATCTTTCTGGTCTTCTCGGATTCACTCACAATACACGAGCTCTTTTTTCACTCACAATGTGTGCCCGTTGGAATACAGACCTCGGCCGCGTCGATCGGGAGCTTTTTCGAAACCTTCAGCTCTTAGTTGGCCCCGAGCTTAGCTACTTGTGCAACTATATTGGAACTACCGCACGGTTCTTTGCTTCCATTGTTCCAACTATGCCTGTAAGAAGTCTTATAATCTGCATCGACCTTCGTTAATAGGTACCATAGAAAACAGACAGCGTTGTTCCCCTTAAGTTCAGAAGCGAGTTTGTCAACACTCTTGGCAAGAATGGCAAAACAAAGGGCATTGTTCTCCAAGTCGAAGTTGAAGAGTAGGTCAGATCGTGTCTTTATCATGCTATAAAAATTGACATCAGTGTAGATCAGTGGCGGCAGAAGCTCAAGCGATTCTTGATGACGATTTCTTCAAGCACATTAGAAAGGGGTTGAACTTGGACTGGAAGTTGAAGATTGATGTCAAGCAATCCTAATTAGGAGCGGCTCAACAGATTGTCATTTTTATATTACCCTGATACCCTATAGATGCACTTGTTTAGTTCCATAAACTCATTCTCCCAAACAATAACTTAAACCTAGGAATATTGTTACACGTGTAAGCTGATTAGCCGATGATGAAGTTGAAGACCACCCAATGAGCTTTTAATTCGATGAAATTATTGTGCCAACACTAAATAATAGACGAAAAGAAGATATTTCAAGACTAGGCAGATGCCATCGCGAGGTCACTTGGGCTTTCCTATTAAGTAGGGAAATTTTCACTCTAGACACTTTGCTTGTAACACACTTTCATCAGGAGATCAAGCACTGCTCAGATACTATCTAAATATATACAGCTGCGACTATCCAAACGCAATATTCAAGTATTTACAGATTTGAATTTTTGAATTTTTGAATTCTTTCTTCCTCCAAAATCTCTATAATGTTTCTGATATCTTTTGCAGGACAGAGTCCGATATCTAGAGACCAAACCAAGCAAGGTCAACAGACTCATGGAGAGGAACACTGTGGCCGACGCCATTGCCTGAGTATCCCACAAGTGTGTCGCCGTACACGGATTGTGTGTATCCTGATTGGGGAGTGTTGGCATTGTCCTTAGTTTTGTCAACCTTGAGAACATTTGACCATTGCTTCAATGCCTCAGCATAGTTGGCATATCTTAAAGTGTTGTCTGCAGTCCCGTGCCAGCTAGTTCCACATTAGTCCTCGTTCACCTGGTTGGAACTGTTCAGATTACAACTCACATCATCATCTTAGGATAGGTACCGTTGTAACCTGGGTAATAGCTTCTGGTCAAATCTCCCCATTGCTGAGCTGTCTTTGTGAGCTGTCCATTCGCACATGTATTAGACCAGCCTGGAGTAGCCTGTCCGGCTTGCGCGCCTGACACGTAAAAGCATCCATCTGGCACTCCGCTGTACGAACTCCCTGCCTTGAAGACGTCTGGGTAAGCACCAGCAAGCACCTGAGTCATCATCGCCCCCGAACTCGAACCCGTAGCATATACCCTGCTTGCATCACCGCCATAGTTAGCCACAGCATAGTTGACCATGTTAACAATGGTTTTGGAGTCACCGCCGGCATTGTGCGTGAGTGAAGTCGTGGATGCAACATCCCAGCAGCCACCCGAGGATGGAGAGCTAGGGTAGATGACGATGAATCCCTTCTGATCGGCCAGGTTGGCGTATTGAGAGCCGGAAAAATAAGCCTGCGCAGTGCCGGTGCAGTAGTGGATTGCAACGATGATTGGCGCAGGGGTTACTTTCTTGTCGGGCACGTAAATGAACTGTGAATAGGTGGATTAATTTTCATCCCTTTTAAAAATTGACACGGAATTGAGGATTCGAAATGCGTCATGAAATATGCGTTTGCCTTTAGAATATTATCAGGGGCACCCTCTCTAGATTAACGACTCCTTTAATTCTTCATCAGGCAGGTGGCATTTCTTCATATAACTGCTAGAAACCAAAACCCTTCCTGATCACGTACCATCTTTGCAGCTGTTGGGCCAGCATTGAAAGCTGTTACTTGTTGGAGCTGCTTTGCTGCACGGTTTTTAATCGCGGATGCATCGACAACGCTGGTGACAGCGACCGCTGCTGCAAATACTGAATTGAGGAAATGCATTTTGATGTTTGACGTCTTGTCGAGCTGGAGTTGAAGATCCTTGTGGTAGATTCTTGGAAGGAAACGAGGAGGGATTGAGACTTATAACCCATAAATAGCCAGCAGCCGGAAGAATTCATATATGAGAAACATTGGAGAAACAGACGCGATTGGCAAGTGATCGCCCGTTCATCCGCCCCCATGATCCTCATAATTAATATTTCGTCTCATGGCCTATGCGTTATGAAATGCCGAGAGATCCTATTTCCCGGTGGCTGCCATCGGTGGCAGTGCCTCCATTCATTCTCTGGAGGAAGGGATACGTACTTCGTGAGTATTTAAATCTGGAAAACGATTGGTGGGTGCACAGATTGCGGGGTCCCCACATCATGCTTGTGGTATGAAGAAGCTTAACATATGTGGCGGTGATGGTAATAGCCTGAATAGGCAAATAGTGTTTAGAAGAACGTGTTTCCCCTGGACCGAGAAGATTCCTGCCAATGTTAAGCTTTTGAAAAGCACTTGGCAGGGGCTCGGCTCACTATCTAGTATCGTAGATTTATATTTGCTAGTCAGGGACGATGGTTTGGGAAAGATAGTACGTTGGAACAAAGAATCGGAAACTGAAGAACATGTAGGTAATTACTAGCTGCGTCATACTTGCATTCTGAAGTATATTGAATCAAGCTATTCCCAGTCAGATATTCCCAGTCTCTTGTTGTTCGTTTCCCTTCAGACAATATGGTGCCTGTTCATTTCCCTCATCGTTGACCTTTCTGTCTATTGTTAGATCTGAAACCTTTTAAATATTGCTCAGATGTGCTCAGATCTATGAAAAGGAAAAAGATACAGTCTGGAGCATATACACGTATGGTGGGATGCAGCTTAATAAATCTCACGCGACGCGTACATCGCTTGTCGCTCCGATAGGTGGACTGATCGATCGTGTTTTTTCCGTAGTCTTCACTTCCTTCTTGCCAGCAGTCTCGAGTATGTCGAAGTTACAAATTCGCTTCCCTCCCGGACTCTTGCCTATGTTTTCTTTGACCTGCTATCTTATGAGCACGTTTGAAGAAGCTAACTACAGGTGATTAGATTAGTTTCGAGACGTTTCTTATTAATGTGGAGTGGATAGTTTTGCGTGCTTGATAAACTTTAATTCTTCACTTCAGGTACACTAGTCTCCTATTCACAAGTGCTTTTTGATCAGATCCATTACATGTCAAAATCAGGTTTGCATAATAAATCTCTTTTGCTTCATATAGCTAGGGGTCCAAGATCTTCAATGATGTCCTACTGCATCACATTCTAATTCTGAACACGATCAGTAGGCTTAACAGCCCAATTATCAATACTGAAGTTCAGTTCTCCACGGAGCCGAGCTGCTTCAGGGTCAACATATACCCTTAGGCCAATCTTTCCCTTGAGGTTGAAAACTCGGAAAATGACATAGACATGTAAAGGTGCTCGGTTTGGATCGAGACGCATTCTTTGCATCTGTGATTATGTCATGGTCAGTAACGGAGGTCTAAATTTCAAGTTTCGGTCCTGTGACTTACCCGATTATACTGAGACCCGCTCATATAAAATTGCTCACTGCATTCTGCCGTACTCGTCTTGACCTCCAGGTAGTAAAATGGCTTTTTATCCTCCCAATCTTCACGTTGTAGATAGCCTTTCTCTATTAGAAATTTTGTCAATTCGCCTTCTGCATCATTGTATGTAATGTCAGAAGTTTCACGCCCTGGCCAAAGTCTCAGATCCAAATACTTGTCATGAACAGAAACTTCGTGTCTGATTGTGCTTTTCCAGTTAGATATGTCAAAAGCTGAAAGTTCGAGTTTGCAGAGAAGTTCATAGACCTAAATCAGAACGAGTTAGCACATCTTCTTCGTAGAGCATATCATTACCTACAAACAATTCCCCTGCAGCCCCAACTTTTCTATTCCGCTCTACAGAACGTCCGCTTAAGGCTGACAAGAAAAAGGTATCTCTTTGATGAAGCCCAATATCTCGGTCATCGACAGAATCATCTCCATACATAGGAATAGATAACCTTTCAGCGCTATTGATCACGCGTTCTAATATAGCAATATAATCTAGTAAAGCATTATGCCTTAGATCTGGAATGGCACTATCCATCAATGGCGGGGTAGGGTTTCGGAAGAATGGCGAAGGTGATCGGAACTGGAATACTGGTGAAGGTGACTGACTGTCTGGCACAGAACTTTGAGTGCCCGGCTGCGGGCTTCTCCGAGGTACACTTCCAGAGTAGTCTACCTCGTAACGAACGAAAGGTGTTTGTCCCGCTGGAGAACCTGGAGAAGCACTTCTAGAGTCTGACGTTTGATAAGCAGTAGTTGATAATTCATCTTCTCCCACCGTAGCATCTCCGTAATGGGCCGAAGGTTCCTGTGCCACCGAGAAACGACGGGCAACACTTCTGAGTTCTGACGTTCGATGAATATTGGTCGATGGAATATTATCTCTTGCAGAAAAAGCTTCGTAATTAGGTCGATGAACACTTTGAGCTTCTTCCACGGGTGGTTCGATTCCCTCAATCTCAATGATGCCTGCTTCTTTCAGCATACAATCAACTGAGCCCAAAAACCTGGAGCTGATTATTCCACTCAGTAAAGCTGCAGCAGCAGGATCAGAGACTGTAAAGTGCGCCATCAATCGTCTCGGTAACTGTTGGAAATAGCATTGTTCTCTGGCTACTTCGTCTCTAGGAACGTAGAGGCCGAGCTCACTTAGGTCCTCCTCAAGATGAAAGTTTGCTGGACTATCCTCCACGATAATTGTTTCGCTATACTGAACAATACTTATTGATTTATATATACCATTACTGATATAAATGGAGGATTTAAGAAGCTGATGGTAGATAGATTTGTCGTCGGCTTTTCTTCTTTGATTCTGATAATGAACGATGCACCTGCGTGACAATTTTAGTGAATGCCCAATATGATGCTTGCATGACCAAACACTCCATGATTTTATGCTTACCGAAAGATTGCATAGGCTCTTTGTCGAAAGGCATGTGTTAACTCATGATTTAATTTACCATCCTTCACCTTTGTCTTTTCTTCCACAAGCTCTGACAGATGTTTGTTCTTCAGACCTAAAGAACAAAACAGTGGATAGCAAGTGTGAACTTCTTCAATGGTATAGTCTAGGGCTATAATCTTTCCGGAAAAAGCAGAAGCGTGTGCTGGGCGATCAACGATAGCAAAGTCAGTAGTACTATCTGTAAAGGCTTTCTGCCCATTCGATTTAATCACGCTGAATATGTTAGATCTTCGAAGACTCTTGACATCCTCTGAGTTTGGTTCCATGGAGCTTATAACCAATATCATTTGCTTGACATCTGATGCGGATGGGGAAGGCTGATTCGCTGCAAGCTCCTTTAAGGCTTGAACATGCATATCGAGATTTGGCTTCTGTACATGCAACATTCTACAAAAGAAATCCTCCAGTTTGGCATAGGTAATTTTGATGGGTTGTTTTTTGGGGATTTGGACCTGATCGTCGGCCCATATGCATGATGAAGGGGGGTGCCACGTATTTTGGGAAGGTAAGAAGACTAGCTCCGAGTCTTCGAATTCTTTTCTGGGTAAACAAGTTAGTATTGTGGAAATAAAAGCAAGAAATGGTCTGAGATTTCTTTTACCGCAAGTTTTCCCAAACTGAATCCTTTTCAAATTCGCGCCACAAAAGATGGTAGATTTTCGAAATTGTCTCACTAGCACCTCGATTCTTGCTTTTAAGTGTCTTCAAATCTTCTAAATAAAGTTTCCAACCTGCATCTGGAATTCTCAAGACCAAGCGAAATAGATGTTCCAGTTTTGCATATCCTAATACTCCATTGAGACGACTTCGTGATTCGAGCCATTTTGGAGCACTCCAAACGCAGTCTCCAGATTTGACCCATTTTCCGTATTGCCCTGTTTCCGAAGGGATATATATATATTCGTACTCATTGAAAATTCCACTGCTATCGGTTAAAAGAATCTAATGACTGAGAAAGAAAACCTACCAAACATGGGCCACATCATCCTCGCTTGAGCAAGTTTCCTTGATACGATGATAAATCCTAAACAGGGCTTTAATAAAAATTGACTCATTTTCATAGTTATCAATCTCAATCCTGCTTAGTGCCGCAATATAGAACTTAAGGTTGTCGCTCGTTGTTGCACCAAATCGTTCTAAGAACAACCATTCGTCTGCGTTTGTCTCTGTGAGTACTTCGGGTAGAATCAGGAATGCAAAGTCAACTATCCTTAGTTCGTCTACAATTGCTTTCAGGCTTGGGAGTGGCAGAAAAGTTTCCTCGAGGGGTTTCTTGGAATAACCCTCGCAGAGAACCTGAGTTCTTTTTATAATATCAACCATACCAGAAGTGAGCTGCTTATCATAGAATGGCCAGTACCGCTTCAATAGCCCAGGAAGCTTTAATGGTTTGCGTTCAAGGATATATTTGAATTCATTTGAGATGATGTCTAGCCTGGGATGGTGGAGTTGTACGTAGCTTTTGACACCAGCGAATTCTCTAAGCCACTGTTTCCAAGACCTGCCATTATGTTGTGCGTCTTCTGGTACTGCGTCAAGATAGGCTGTATTTAGGAAGTGAACTGTGGGAACCGCAGCATCAGGCATCGGTAGAATCGGAAACAGCTCTCGTGGTCCAAACTTTTCGTTCTCTTCCTCAAAGTAGATATGTTCTCCTTCTTTTTTGTTGCGAGACACGGGAGAACCATTGTGATTATAAAGAAATATTATCTCCTTCAATGATGTTACGTCTTGGTGAAGATTCCAATAGAAATAACGTAAATGGGATATACTACCAGTCACGGTCAATTTGAGGTTGTAAATGTATCTTGCGAAGATCAGTGCTATTATCTTTTCCGAGGGTGCATTTTTCACTCCAATTTCCACGAAAAGTTTTTTTCTAGCTGCGTTCAAAGCTGCGGCTGATTGGACAAGATTGAGGCCAAGATCTGTAGGGACTGGAATTTTGCCTGTGGTGGGCAAATAGATCTCGCCTGGCAGAACTTCATAGGAAACCCATTTTTGATTTTGTAGAGGGATCATATCAAGAGATTGGAGCATGTGAGTACCATCAAATCCGAACCTTCTTCCGTATAACGACAAGAGCAGCCGAGCCGTTCTTGTGTGCCAATCCTCTTCCGTAAGAGGGTCTTTCAGGACTGATTGAGACTGCTTAAGATCGGACCGAATTATATCTCTCAAAATCGATAAGTTCATCTTCGTAATGCCCAGTGGACTGAGACTCAGAAAATCATCTTCATCGTACAATTTAGATAGGTATTTATCTTGAGATGACAGATCCTTGAATAGAGGCTCATCGTGCCTATCCATATATTCACTGTCTAAGAAGTAGACTTGATTCGGTAAGTGGAGAGAGGTCCCTCTCCAAGAACGCAGACATTGAGTCTTCGCCAGAAGGGTTATGATTCTTGGTCTGAGATTCTTCCAGAATTCATCAGAGATTGAGGCACTAGGTAGGTATCGCATCCATTGGTATTGAAGCTTTTTATGGCTACAAAAGTGAAGAACAGCATCTCGGAAGGTCTCTGCAACAGACTGTAGTAAATGTTCATTGCGCGTAGAATGGAAGACGTCTTCTCGGCTTGCTTGTGTCACGAAATCCGACTGGATTAAGAACTGTATTAGCAGCATTAGCATTTAAAAGCTCAAGTGCGTTTTATTTGGTTTGCCTCTTTTTTGCATAGATTTCTCACAAACTCACACGCCGAGGAGACTATGAAACTAATCAACATACTGTAAATCCGGCAAGTCGGAGTGGCAGGAAGGCAAAAGCGTACTGCTGCTCAATGATGGGCTCCTCTTTCGCATCGATAGGGAAAGCCAAAACGACGGTGGCATCATGGATGTTCTTACGAGCTTCATGTGGAGGTAGATTTCTGACGTCTTTCCTGATCACAAAGAAATCTTGGCGTTCCTCAATCGGTCGACCCTTTATTCTACCAGTCTTTGTGATGGTCTCACGTTTCTGAAAGCCACCACTCGTGTGTATATACTTGATCTCGGTTGCGTTTTCGTCTTTGGGGTATATATTGATGTGTAGTGTGGTCAGTTTGGTTAGAAAGAGTAGTAAAGTGTTAGGGATGTCCAGTAGATCCTGAGCTCGTGTCCTAAAAGTTGATAGGTCGAGAAGTAATAAAGTGATCCTCGTGTTCACACCTGTTGGGAGTTGTTCGTACTCTTCATCGAGTGGGGTAACCATTCCGAGACCATCATCTGAAGAGTCCCTCGTATGCTCGAAGGAGAAGGAAAAAGGACCAGACTGTACATGTACTTTCTTCGCAACTTTAAAGACTGATTTAAATCCAATGCCTTTCTCGCCAATGTATCCCTGAGTCGCAGATTTTGTACTTTCTCCTGTGCTACATATTGCTCTAACATGCTTTTCTTCAAAACCATCTTCGTTGGATTCAAGTACAATTTTGTTTGGATATAAGCTGAAGCTGAGATAAATGTCTTTGCTTTCCGCTTCAGCACGGCTATATGCGTTGTCTTCCGCATTTTGGATCAGCTCGTAGACGAATCGTGTATCTTTAGAATACAGATTGGTTGCAAGTCTAAATATAGAAAATGAGTCTTTGCATCACATTGAGCGTTGGGAAACTTCACGTTTTTGTTGCGGCACCAAGTTTACGACGAACATTTTCCAAAGCTCTTAGGACCGCAGGTGGACTGACTGCTCGATCCTCGGGAGAAATACCGCCATTGCCCTCTCTTATACTTCCTATTATTATCCTTGCGGCTTCTCTAGACAGGGTTGCCATTGACGCAACAGTGCATCTAGGTGATAAGGCTGGGAATCTGATGGCTGTCTAGCATCCAGTCGTGAAAATTAGCATATGTTTAATCAACTATCGTATACGAACATTCAATTTTGAGAATAGTAAGAGTTATCAGCTCCAACTGAAGGAAGTCTCGAAGTCGGCAACACCGTCGGCAGGCGGCAAATGGGGAAGCGCCATTGGTTGTCATATTAGATTTCGTGCATCAACTCCGCCTCTGTATGTTGGTGTTTCGCAAGGCCCCGCCCGCATGAGTCGTAAAGGATGGCGTAACGGCCAAGGGAAGAATTGCTGCAGGAAAGAGGAATCATGAGAATCGATAGTGTACCAAAACTGCATAGCACATATGGAAAGATCGTCAGGCTCGATTACGAAAATGGATATAGCACACTAGAGACTTAGGTGACAAGCAGGATTTTAGCGACTGTTGCATAGAAAGGTGGACCAAGAAGTCTGAGCGCTTAAGAGTGGGGTCCATTATAATACAAATTAGCCCCACCTCTTCTGTTAGAATTCTCGATGCACAATTTAAACGCCTTCTTAGCAGTCAAAGAGTTCAGCTAGTATTAGATCGGGCAAGGTGAACCCTAGCATGATAGAACTTTTGGTCTGTTCGATCATAATTATTTTGGATTTGGAACTCGTTTGATTTGACACAACAACCAACCCAACACGCTTCAGCAGTAATCTAAACTAATAACAAAGTAACCATCTAACGCAAAGCTTTAGTTGCGGTTCAAAATGAAACGCCTCGTCGCTTCGCTTATGTAATTTACCTTCTTAGTATACTCCCATACTCATAGTTGGAAACGTGGAAATATAAACATATTCTAATGAAACCCTAGCCACAACAGCCAAAAGAAAAAAGGCTAGAGAGTCACCTCTAACAATCTGCTAGCTAATTTCCGTGACCAAGCCATAAAGCAATTCTTTGGGAGGAAGTCAAGTGGAAATCTTGTTTCTGTCTGTGAGATATTCCTGGCTGTATGAATAATCGGAGTAGCCCAGCGGTGACTGTTGTACATAAAAGGTTTCTCTGCTGTATGTCTTGAGCTCTAGACCCTTCCTAATACGATACACCAGATCGGGGTTAGAGATAAAGTATCGTCCAAATATTACAACAATATCTTTATTCGGATGCTTCTCATCCACAAGCTTCGCTGCCTCCTGCGGTGTATACCCGCCAGCAACAAGGATCGGACCATTCCACGAATCGTATGCAAAATCTAGTCGGTCGTGATCATTGTAGTTGACGAAATCGTTGGCGCCACATATTCGGGACTCCACGAGATGGAGATATGCTATATGTGCCTGGCTGGCTTTATTGATGACATCCTTGAACTGAGGGATTGGATTTTCCATTCTCATACCTTGGAACGTACTCCAAGGGCTAAGACGAAGACCTACACGTTCTGAACCAATGGCTTTAACCGTGGACGTAATGACTTCGTCGAGAAGACGGGATCTATTCTCTACACTACCACCATACTTATCGTGGCGTTTATTGCTGTTATCCTGTAGGAATTGGTCCAAGAGATAGCCATTGGCACCGTGAATTTCGACGCCATCGAACCCGGCCTGAATGGCGTTCTTTGAAGCAGCTACGAAATCTTCGACAATTTGCTTGATATCTTCGATGGTCAAAGCTTGTGGCACCACAGCACCCTCTTCGATGGGGATGGCACTCGGTCCTACAATGGGAAATCCTTCACGTTGCGCCACTTCCACATCCCCAGCACGCCCCATGGCGAATAGCTGACAGTAGATGAAGCATTCTTTGCTATGGACCTCGTCGGTAATATTTCTCCACGCAGCGATTTGGTCTTCCCTCCATATGCCCGGGCCGTTAGCAAAGCCACCACAGGTTGCCGAGACGAAGGTGCCCTCGGTGATAAGTAAAGTGCCAGGTACAGCCGCTCGCTGGCCGTAGTATTCCTTCATTAAGGGTGTCGGAACTCGGCTGTCACTAGCCCGGAGGCGGGTAAGCGGAGCCATCCCGATGCGATGCTTGACTTCCGCCTCGCCTATTTTCAGGGGGCGGAAAAGGCGTGATTGAGGATCCATAGCCATAGGATCTTTTGCCATTTTCTAATCGTTTTGGTCAAGTACGGTACTAGACTTTCAAGTGTGGTAAACAGATGTGCTTACCATACTGAAACACAGAGGAGGTCAAAGCATTTATACTCATCGTTCACTTTTTGAAATGTCACTTTTGAATCCTTTTAACCACAGATGGTAATGAGGTACTGCCCAAATGGGAAGAGGGTCTCCTCCTAACTAGGCAGTCCCCACTTACCACTTTCAGAAAAGGTTCGACAGTTCTTTGTATGATTGGCCTGTTCGCAATTCGTCTACGATAAATAAGCGACCCACCCATTTCGGCGCTAGAATCGGCTCGCCATAGTGAGAGGCTGATTACAAACGAAGAGCGAAATATCATGCAGACGCCATTTTAGCTATAGTATGAGGTATTAGAAGGTCACTTGGTGCATTACTTTGATTATTATGATTCGTTAAGTGAGCAGATACACGACTGAACCATCAATTTTACTAGATTCGCTGCCAAGTTTCTCTGAGCTCATCTCCATCTAGCTTTTTGCTCAAAATGGTATGCCCCACTGTAATGGGAGTATAAGAGGCGCTAGATCGATTGCACCAGAAAAGGCATTAGACTAAAGCTAGCGTTCTGTTTAGCAACAGCTGCAATGTTGCAACATGAATGTAGAGCCTTTTGCAAATAGTAGACTCGTCAAAAAGGGTCAATGTTTTACATTTTGCACCGTTGGTGTTAGAGCAAACAATATTATCTTGGTGATATCTATACTGTAAATACCGAAAACATAAGCTATGACTGTGATAAATCGGGTTTACTGATTATATAGTCTTCCAAATCGAAGACCTCGCCGACTAGGTTATGATATGTTCGACAGAGCAAGGTCTGTATTAGCTTGCGTCTCCTCCCAGAAGGCTAAAACCTGTGACATGAATGCTTTCTCTGACCAAATGAACTGTTTTAGGATTTCAAGCAATTCCGGCCACGATGTATACAAGCTCTTCAGCCTCGTATTCTGGTTCAAATATAGCAATGCTATATAATCTGACCGAATCGTTCCTGTAGGTGCAAAAGCTCCGCCAATATGCAGAAGCCAAGCCAGCAAATCAGGTCTGTCATCCCATATGACGTCCTGGCTCGCTTGTTGTAGTCTGTAAAGTAGTTGCAATGAAAGGTGGGACTATACCAACATAAGCACAATCCAATCAGAAAATAGCGAAATACGTGATTGAAGCTTCACTAATTTTACTTACAGGAATGGTTGTAGCACGCCAAATTTTGCAGCGCAGCATAGCTGAGCACAAATATACAGCTAGGTGACAGCACTCTGAGATAGCAGAACGATTCGGTAAGCTAACCAGTCTCGACTGGATTGAGGCTTGGTGATTGTCAATGTGAGCCATCGATATCGCATCCTCCTTACCGAGAAGAGCAGAGTCTCGAATGCATTGCAATGCGTAGACGTCTTTGAGGACTTCAACAAACTCATCACCCAGCAAATGAGAGTAAGCTTGGAATCCCAGTGGGAGAATAAAGGAATTTGTGGTGAAAGGATCTCTTGTCCACTGGAGTTCAGAGAAGGTACGGTGATCAACTACTCGGCTGGATCCTGTCATGAACGAGGTGTTCAAATCTTGCCTAGTACCACTTAAAAATGAGCCATGGAAGAATGCCACATGAATACTCACCAGAAGATGGCACGCTTAATGCCATCACTCAAATACACACCTTTAGTTCGACACACGCCTAGAAGCTGTTTTATCGCCTTCATATGCATTTGGACTTGGTGCGGCATTCCAAGCCGAGCCTGTGGTATTGAAAACTTAGTATACTGAAGTCGAGTTCCTGACAAGATTGGAGCCATCAATAAGAACGGAAGCAGACCTCTATTCCAGCAAGCAGCAAAATTGCTCCTAGGGTGGATTCAGATGGAGGTGCATCTGTATAGCTTATCCTTTGACGAATGGAACTCAGCGCTTCAGTCTGATACCCAAGACACTCCCTGTCAATGCTGCCAGATGTAACCGCGAATGCAAACGTGAGCATCATAGCACTCTGGAGAGCATGATCTTCTAGCCCATTTCGAAGAATAAAGCGAAAGTTTTGGAGCACAAGCTCGTCTGAAACGTCAAAATTTGGGTCTGGAACCTGCTGGGCATTTTCTGAGCCATTCTATATGAGCCGAGTATTTTTTAAGACCATTATGAAGAACTTACGACGGGAAAAAAACGTCTGTAACCTCGGCGATTCTGCAGCAAGTATTTGGAACGGACCAGGCATACCCGCGCGAAGGGGGCATGGTGGTTCCGCAACAGGTTTGGGTCGTTTTCCTTTGCTCGCGGCTCGGCTGAGATCATCACAGAATTTTATTAAACGAAAATTATGACTCGATTTCTGCTGAAGCTTTCGTTTCTTCTCGAGGCTTTGCGCTACAGCATGAGACAAGGCTAGGCGCCTTGCTGTGTGGTTTTCCGCGTCATTTGGAATTTGGACGGAAATGAAGTGAAATTGGTTTACTGAAGAGAAAGTTATTCATAATGTAAGAATTCATATGTTATGAGGATGGAACTTGCCCAGATTGCTTTCTCTATGGCTACTTTTATTGGACAAGTTGGTAGCGCCATCATATTGGGCCATTTACATGAAGTGTATCTTGAATCGTAACGTCGTAATTGGTTAGATCCTCTATGATACCTTCTTCTGAGAATTCAAAGTGATATGCAATATTTATGACTTTTGTACAAGCATTCTCTTAAGTTGGTAGTTCGGTAAGCTTGGGGCGTTGGTGACTATACTGGATTACAAATCGAAATTTAGCCTAACAGCTAGACGATCACGTTATTGGAACCACCGAGTCTTGGTGGTGGCGGCAAAAGAAATCAATTACTGTGCTCCGGGGCCTTTACTAAGATAAGCTGATACATGAGAACGAACACTTGTAGCAATATTGATCTTTTTATCGAGTGCTAGGTGGGAATAAATTGTGCGACACTAGATCCTGCCGATCAGGTTGGGGATATCCACGCGTGCTTCAACCATTAGATTGGCTTCATCACCTCTTCTAGATTAAATTTTCGAAACATAAGATTTAGACATGGCAGATATGATATTACGAGTTGTATCATCACTTGAGTTTGAAAGCGATTAGATATTTATTTTTATTCAGTTCAATCATGACGAAATCTGGGTATCAAATTACCAGGTATGGCAAACATTATAGCCTTCTGTTTGTTTTGTTCGTCGCTTGTTCCCAATCCTAATAAATCCTGAATTTTCAAACAGTTCTGATTCCAGTCGCTGACTTCCCCTTGAATGGTAGTCTTGTACAACTTGATCAATGACATACATATTATTGAACATAGCCACTCTCAGAGCTAATTAAGCGCGTCCTAAAACCGCTATCCTACTCGTTCTACATGAAACTCAACAGGAAACTCAAAGTCATATTGGTGGCCATAAGGTAGGAAAAGCTATTTTGGTTTCCTTTTAGTGAAAGGAACAAGCGAGCTTAAAATAAATATGGGCATCAGAAACTGTTTATGGATAACAGAAACGAAAATGAATCGAAGCAAATTTTATTGCGAAGTGTCTCTGGATATCTTACAAAGTGCACGTCTGCTCATTTAGAACAGAAGCATATATCGTGGTATTTAGGTTCACAGGCATGCTTTTGCACCCATCCCAATCACGTTCCATATTCCTTCCCCAAATGCAATAAATGCCATACAATGGCCCCAATCTAACCCCAACGCCTGTCCTCAAAATGACGCGAATGAACAAACTAACGGCCAAACTGCTGCCTTAAAGCCATCAATTGAGTTCTTTCTGTCGGTGGTAATTGGTCGATCAACTCTTGTGGCATGTTTAAGACCTGCTGTATCAACTCATCGTTGCCGTCAGGAACTGCTGCTTGCTGTTGTGGGGGAGGTGCGCGTTGAGGAGGAGGCGGCGGGTATAAGTGTTGGCCTTGAGCTGGAGGAGTGCCAACTGTCAAGCCAAGTTGGCCGCTCATATGAGGTGGTGGGGGAGGGAAACCAGGTGGATATGTATTAGGGGCAACCTGTCCATATTGCTCGACTTGCGCAGGAACAGGTTGGGAAGCAGCTTCGACAACAGACGCTAACGCGTCAGTTGAGACAAGCCCCATAAGGAGTAAGGCTTGGAAGATAGCGTATGAGAGTTGAGGAGCTTGGTGAAGGAGCTCAGTGGCTTTCTGGGGATCAGTAGACGTGAGGGTTTTCATTTGCGAGAGAACATCCAGGATCTGGCGGGGAGGCAAGGTATTGAGAGTTCGCGAAATCATGTCAGGGCAGGAGAGACCAGCTGTGACAGGTACGCCTGCGGGAAGAGGTGGAATAGAAGAGCCATTTTGACCAGCCATTTGGGGAATTGGAGGGAAACCACCGTTCATTGGTGGCGGCGGGAGTTGGTAGTTTGGCTGACTGGACTACGATTTAATTTAGCAAAGGTGCAAAAGACTACAAGCAGAGAGTCTTACCATAGTGCTGTCATCTTCAGCATTATCATTAGAATAGTCGACGCGAAGCTTTCTACCCATGATTTCGTGATCGTTAAGGTTACGTACTGCGGAGGAGGCGGCATCTGTTATACGCGTTAAGTTAGTAATTATAAGTTTGCGTCTGCCAGGATGATATTGTACCAGAATCTGGATATTCTATAAATCCAAAGCCCTTTGGTCTTCCTGTCTCTCGGTCATAGACCAGTCTGAAATTCAGCACCTTGCCGCAACTACCGAATATTTCTATGACCTGTTCTTCACTCAAACCTAGGACTAGTCAGCATGCTTTTGTGAAATTAGAGCTGGGTAAATTACCGTATGGAATATTCCCCACGAAAACAGATCTAGAAACTGGCTTCGTAGACATCTTTGCGACAGAACAGCTATAGAGATGGGACAGAGTCTGCGAAACCAAAAAATAAAAGAGCAATGTCACAATAAGCTCGGAAAAGAGCAGAGCAGGAGACAAAGGTCTCTGGATTGAAGACCAATTCACTCTTCACCTTCAAAGGAGATGGGTAGAAACAGGGCACAGAAGTCTTTGGGAAAGTGATTCTGGCTATTCTAATGCAGTACTCAATATGCCCAAGCGTTCAAGGTTTCTCCAAAGCTGCCGAATGCCTCTGTTATGTTGATGAATATTCAAAAGTGAGTTGTTTTGTTTGTAATTGACGTTGGTGAGTGTCGAATAAAGAATCTAAACGGAGATACCAACGTGAGGCTCTGTTGCGGCGTTAAGATATGTGGAGGCTAGCGTCTAGACTGCACGCTAAACTCTTCGGGCAATGACCTTGGGTACATTTTCTACCATAATTACTGTCAACACCAACCCATAACGTCTGCCCATCTACAGCACGTTCCTCGTCACGAAAATGTCGACTCCTCAAGATGCATGGAGGCAACTCCAAAAGATGGCTGCTCAAGCAGGACAAAGAGGCGGAGGACCAACACCAAAGGGAATGGGAGCAGGACTTGGAGGCATTATTCTTTTAGGTGGAGCTCTGGTCGTCGGAAACAACGCCCTTTTCAACGTTGATGGTGGTCACAGAGCAATCAAGTACACGAGGCTCGGTGGTGTTGCGAAAGAAATTTACAACGAAGGTATATCCGCCACCGACCGAATCTGCGAGACCGACAACTAACGTGTTATTAGGAACACATTTCAAAATCCCATGGTTCGAAACACCTATAGACTACGATGTGCGAGCGAAGCCACGTAATGTTGCGTCTCTCACTGGAACGAAAGATTTACAAATGGTCAACATCACATGTCGTGTGCTCTCCAGACCTCGAGTTGATGCACTTCCCCAAATCTATCGGACACTAGGCACAGATTATGACGAGCGTATCCTTCCATCAATTGTAAACGAAGTCTTGAAGAGCGTTGTTGCGCAGTTCAATGCAAGTCAGTTGATAACACAGCGTGAAAATGTCGCCCGGTTGGTTCGGGAGAATTTATCAAAACGGGCAGCAAGATTTAACATTTTACTTGATGATGTATCGCTTACGGTATGGCTTTTTATGATTTCTCGGGTTCAGTCACTAATTATCAATTAGCACCTCGCCTTCTCTCCCGAATTTACAGCAGCAGTCGAAGCTAAGCAAGTAGCTCAACAAGAAGCCCAACGTGCCGCATTCGTCGTCGACAAAGCCCGTCAAGAGAAACAAGCCATGGTTGTTCGTGCCCAGGGAGAGGCCAGATCCGCAGAGCTTATCGGAGATGCTATCAAGAAGAGTCGCTCATACGTCGACTTGAAGAGAATTGAAAACGCCCGAGCTATTGCACAGATTTTGCAAGATGCTGGTGGCAGAAATAAGGTATACCTGGATTCGGAAGGCTTGGGACTGAATGTTACGGAGAGCTATGAGGACAAGAATAAGAAATAATGGAAAGGTGATGGAAAGGGATGGTAATACAAAAAGCGACTCTCCACTGTATTCCGATCGAGATGATCCAAACTTGTACTTGTATGATGAGAGCTGTGTAAATTGCACTATGAAATGACAACCTCGGTTCAGTTTCCACATTTTTCTATTATGATCTCAATGGGCGAAAGATTGGTCTATCTATGCACATTATATCCGTGTCAAACAGTAGCTGCCGTGCCCATACCTGACCACAGGCTTTGGCATAGATACTCAGCATTCCTTCCGGAGAGCACTAATATTTTCAGATTGATACGGAACCTCCTAGCAAATCGAGATGTTTTTGAATTGCTTGTTCCTGTATCGAAGTCGTTCTGCAGAAGAAACCATTCCTTCTAGATTTTGCATCTACTGTTTGCTCCAGTATATTTATCCTATCATGCGGGATATCGCAATCTACCGTACAGTTCTCCGTAATATAAAAGAACTTTTTAGACCACGCATCGTTTGAGTAAGGTGTTTAAAGTTCATTTATTTAAAGTTAGTGGACTACCATACATCTCTTTACAGTTGGGTGTCGAATAAGGTTATCATCTTTTATTAAAGGAGGGGTTTGTAAGGTGGCTTGCAAGGGATATACTTTCCTGATAGGTGTATTATGCATGCATATCAGAATACCTTCGCAGTTCCTAGTAATATATTCCCCACTATTAGACTAACCATACACAAATAATTTCCTTAAAATATCGCATCCTAGTAACCAAACATCGATTGTTAGGTGCAAATTGGAAGGAAAGCGTCTAGATCCTAATCAACCAGCAAAATACAAACGTGCAGGAGTGGAGATGAACACCGGGCATTCATCCTTATCTGATTTCGCTATTTAAATATACTGTACTAGTGGGAAAGTGACGATCTTATGCTTCGTGCTCCCATGTTCAAATTGCGTATGACCTTCCTCCTCTTCCTGCGGTTATTGTAACCCCGGACTAATGCAGCCTACTTAGAAAATCTCTGCTGCATATCACAAAATTCGGAGATAAATATCAATATGCAGCACCGTTATGCTCGGTAAATTTGTACTACCCACCTATAGAACTTCCTTGCAGCACAGAAGTTGGTCTTGGCCTCTTGGAAATGGAAATCAGGCAGGTGGTAGCATTATTTCCAAGATACCAACATTGGCGTTACAAACGCGATGGCATCATGGTAAGCTCCTTTGTATAGAGATGCCCTAATATAAAGTAGGGCTCCGTTGATCACTGGTTTTTTTGTGTATATTTTCAGTTGCTCTCCCACTTCCTCAGGAGTGATACTTTCTAAATCATGATGGCACGAATGGCTTCCCCTGTGTCCCTCCTCATCTTGGTACTGTCACTTATAAATACATCTCTGTGCTCCGCACTTCTAACTCCAGAATCAATGCTAAGTGCTCCTCGACGTGGATCAGCACTCCCAAATCCCGATGGAACATTAGCGCTGTACACACTATCAGAATACTCTTTTACTACCCATAAAACGATACGAGGCTTATACGTTCTGGACATTACCGACGGATCATCTTGGTTATTCAGCAATAAGAGTGGAGTTACTAACCCGGTATGGCTGGGTGATGGAGATAACTTCATCTGGCTCGCAGCTCAGGACGACGGATCAACGAACTTCCTGGTAGGAAATGCTAGGAAACCCGAAGCAAGGTTAGTAGACAATGAATTTTAAACACCAAAGACACTATAGGTGAGAACAAGAGTAGATGAGTGAACACTACTAATCTTGTAGTCCTATCGTAGTTGGCTCTGCACCAGGTCCAATCGATGGTTTGAAACTTGCCAGGACCGGCAATTCCTCGGTAGGAATAGCTTTCAGCGGGCAAACTAACAGGAACGGGACTGTTTTTAATCCAAAGATGGCCAAAGCCCATATTTCTAGCGGAAGAATATACACAAAACTCTTCGTCAGGCATTGGGATTACTGTTTGTTGCCCTCCGCCACCGCCTGTTTGTGCGTTCATTCATTGACATTGTATAGATATTACTCCCGAGGGTAATAGCATCTGGTACACATCATTGACCAGCACATCTGAGAATGGTACCGCGAATTATAGCTTCAGTGAGCCTGTCAATGCGTTGAGGGGAACAGGACTGGAATCACCAATTCCGATTGTCAGTGGCGTTTCTGAGTGAGTAGACCATTTCAAAAATAGGTGTCATCTAATCATTACTAGCTATACAGTCGGCAAAAGTGGCATAGCATTTGTAGCTAAAGATCCAAGTCTCAATCATGCCGTATACACTAAATCAGACGTCTACTTCCTTCACCTAACAACATTTTCAGAACCAGCCCCCAAGCCCCAGATTATTGCCACACCCAGATTACAAGGGTCATCTTCTGTACCTGTCTTCTC
>Ga0247804_10000369_pt1 | contig 20790 bp, 21 predicted proteins | sample UWRJL029104C1_FD_181142 | JGI IMG/M metagenome (GOLD analysis project Ga0247804, IMG submission 181142) | Plant litter microbial communities from Arlington Agricultural Research Station in Wisconsin, United States - UWRJ-L029-104C-1 | ecosystem: Environmental > Terrestrial > Plant litter >...
GTCGATGTTCATCGCGATCGCTCAGAACCGCTTGGCGACAGCTCGAACCGCAAGCACTGCGGCGCCGGCAGCGAGCACCCACGGCCCGGCGACGATGATCGGGTCGAGCCAGCCGTGTTTGAGGTCGGCCCGGCCTCTGCCGAATCGGGATGCGCCGTGCTGGGCCTCGACCCGCACGCCCGTCTCGGTGATCGGGTTGTCGGGCCGAAGTGTCGCGAATGACGCAAGGTGCTGCTCGGCCGCGTCGATCCTGTCGCCGGCGAGCAGCAGCAGCCAGTGGGCGGCCCGGCCCTCGCTGAAACGCTCGTACGCGAGGCGTCGCACCGCGCCAGAGAGACCGCGCAGCGGAACGGTCGTTCCGAACACCGGCGTGAGCATGGCGTGCTCGATGGACCGCTCGCGCAGCTCCAGTTCCTGCTGCAGCTCGGGGAACTCCCAGTGCGCGCCCGTGGCACCGGGGTTGAACTGCTCCCGCGGCACCGAGGGGCGGTTGGCGTGGTCGAGGTCGGCGCCCCAGCCGGGAATCTCGGCGCGCAACTCGTCGCTCGAACGCGCCAGCCTCGGCTTGGCGGCGACATACGGGGTGGCGTAGTCAGACATTGTGGACTCCGATCGTTCAGGATGCCGCGGGCAGGATGACGGGCTTGATGCAGTCGTCGAGCTTCGCCGAGAATAGGTGGTAGCCCTCGGCGATGTGCTCGAGCGGGATGCGGTGCGTGATGATGTCGCTGGGCTTGAGGTAGCCGCTGCGGATGTGGTCGAACAGCCTCGGCCACTGGCGCTTCACGGGCGCCTGATTCATCCGGAGCGTGAGGCCCTTGTTCATGGCGTCGCCGAACTTGACGGCGCTGAACATGGGTCCGTATGCGCCCATCACCGAGATCGTGCCACCCTTGCGCACGGAGTCGATGGCCCAGTTGAGCGCGGTCGGCGAGCCGCCCTGCAGCTTGAGCTTCGCCGAGGTGAGGTGCTGGGTGAGGTTGCCGTCGGCTTCGGCGCCGACCGCATCGATCGCGACATCCGCCCCCAGGTAATCGGTAGTGCGCTTCATCTCCAGCACGATGTCGTCGACCTCGTTGAAGTTGATCGTCTCGGCATGCGCGAAGGTGCGGGCCTTCTCGAGGCGGTAGTCGAGGTGGTCGATTACGATCACCCGGCCAGCGCCCATGAGCCACGACGACTTGGCGGCGAAGAGCCCGACCGGGCCGGCGCCGAACACCACGACGGTGTCGCTCTCGCGGATCTCACCGAGCTGCGCACCGAAGTAGCCGGTGGAGAGCGCGTCGGTCATCATGAGCGCGTCCTCCTCGTCGATGTCGTCGGGGATGATGCTGGGCCCGACATCCGCGAACGGCACGCGCACGTACTCGGCCTGCCCGCCGTCGTAGCCGCCGCACGTGTGCGAGTAGCCGTAGATGCCGCCGACCGCTGTCGCGTTCGGGTTGACGTTGTGGCAGTTGGAGAAGAGGCCCCGCGCGCAGAAGTAGCAGGATCCGCAGTACACGTTGAACGGCACCATCACGCGGTCGCCGGGCTTGAGGGTCTGCACCGAGCCGCCGACCTCGTGCACAACGCCGATGAACTCGTGGCCGAAGGTGGTGCCCACGCGGGTGTCGGGCATCATGCCGTGGTAGAGGTGCAGGTCGGATCCGCAGATCGCCGCGCGAGTCACCCGAACGATGGCGTCGTTCGGGTGCTCGATGCGCGGGATGTCTTTCTCGTCGATTCGCACCTTGTACGGCCCGCGGTAGGTCATCGCTTTCATGCTTTCGACGCTATGTCGCGCCTGTTGCTGCGGTAACCCGGTTGACAGCCGGCGGCAACTACCGCAGGTCGCCGTCCACCGGCATCAGCTCGATGGGCTCCGGCAGCTGGATCACGCCCTCCTCGAGCGAGACCACGCTGTTCCACCAGCCCTCGGGCTGCAGCATCGCGAAGCCCGGCACGAGCCACGCGTTGCCGTCGACGTCCCACATGAGCAGCAGGGTCTCCTCGGCGGTGTCGATCGTGACGGTGATGGTCTCGGGCTCGGTCGGCTCGGGCATCGGCTCGGGCTCGACGGGCGGGTCGGTCGGCTCGACGGGTGCCGTCGGGTCGACGCTCGGCTCGGTCGGGTCGATCGGCTCCATGGGCTTGTCGGTCGAGTCGGGCAGCGGTGTCGGCATGACGGTCGGCGCGGGGTCGGGCGCGATGCCGGGGGTCTCTTCGGCCGGTGCCTCGGCGGTCGTGTCCTCCACAGAGCGGGACTCCGCCGCTCCAGACTCCGCTGCCAGAATGTTCATGCCGCCCTGGTACTCCGGGCCGGCCGATCCGTACCAGCGTCCGTCCGCGAGCCGGCCGACGGCGTCGGTCGCCGAGACGGTTCCGTACTCGCCGCGGTCGATCACGTCGATGGTGTGGCCGTATGCCCACGAGATCTTGCCGCTCGGCGCCCAGGCGATGCCCCAGTCGATCGCCGTCGCGATGCCTCCCACAACGAGGTTCGTGGTGGCGAGGGTCTGGTACTCGTCGACGGTGACGCGGATGTCGCTGGCCGCGACATCCAGTCCAGTCGCGGTGAAGAGGTCGTGTGCCAGCGCGCGCGCCTCATCCTCGTCTGGGGCGAGGTTCTCGGTCACTGGCGGAGCCTCGCAGATGCCGACGTCGAGGCCATCGCCGACCTCGCCTTCGATCACCTCTCCCTCAATCGCCTCGCCCTCGAGCGTCTCGACCCCGTCCACGCCGGTCGAACCGTCGCCGCAGACATAGGCCGGGTACGCACTCGGGTCGTTGTACGACCAGGTGCCGGTGCCGTTCCACGTGACGTAGACGGTCGGGGTGCTACCGTCCTGCGCGCCGACGACGTAGGTCGGGTACGCGGGGTCGAAGTAGTCTGACTCGGCGGGTTCGCCCTCGAGGCCGAAGTACTCCGCGGCGGCGGTCGCTGCATCCTCAGGCGTGCCGACGCGTTCGAGCTGGTAGACGCTGCCGCGGCCGCCGCTGGTGGAGAGCCCAGCACCCGGCAGATACTCGTAGTTGACCCACTGCGCGATACGCATGTCGCTCGTGAGCGCCTCGCTGCTCGCGCCGACGGCTCCCTCGCCGCCCGCGATGAACAGCGGCTGCTGCGCGAACGGGTTGGTGATGACGAGGGAGGTGATCGCCACGGCGGCGACCGCGAGGCTCAGCCCGCCGGCGACCTGCGCGCGGCGCTGGGGGTTGCCGAGCTGCGGCGCCTTGCGGGTGGATGCCGCGCTCACGAGCTCGGGCGAGAGCTCGGGGGCGGGGCGCCCGTCGAGGCTGCGGCGGAGGCGGGCGGTGACGTCGTCGCTGTTGTTGTTGAAGTTGTCGCTCATACTCTGTTTATGTCGCGGGGCGGCTCAATCTTTCAGAAGCTCCGCAAGCTGTTTGCGCGACCGACTCAGTCGGATGCTCACCGCGTTGTTGCTCACACCGAGCGCCCGCGCGATGTCGCCGACCGCCAGCTCCTCGAAGGTGGCGAGGGCGAGCACTTCGCGGTCCTTCGCCTTGAGCTGCTTCCACGCCTCGGCGAGGCTCTGGTCGGCGATCACGATGTCCTCGGCGGATGGCGCGGAGTCGGTGTTGCGCAGCAGCTTCACAATCGCGGCTCCGCTGGTCTCCCGACGCCGGTGGTTGGCGAGCAGGTTGGCGGCGACCCGGTACAGCCACGGCAGCTCTTCGCCGGCCTTGACGCTGCCGCGCTTCTGCCACGCGACGGCGAACACGTCGGCGGCGAGATCCTCCACATGCTGCCGCTCGACACGACGGGCGAGGTACGCGCTCACGGCCGGCAAATACCGCGAGTAGGCAGCACTGAACTCGTCGTCGGCTGTGGGGGGCATGGGCTCAGTCTGGCGGTCGGGCTCCGGATGCGGCAACCCAACGTTCGGCGCGCCCCGAGCGTCTCGCTGGTTGAGTAGGCCCGCCAGGGCCGTATCGAAACCACAGCTATCGTCAAACCCATGAAACGCATCGATTACTACGGCCGCTCCTTCACCGTCTCCGACACCTACGCGGGGGCCCTCGTCGACTACGTGAACCGCCGCGTCGCCAACAACCTTCCGTTCGGTGAGTTCTTCCCGATGCGCTGCTATGCGGCCGACCCGAAGACCGTGATCGAGGTCACCGTGCAGCTCGTCGCCGGGGTGCCGGTGCTGGTCTACCCCGCGGATGCCGCGTTTGACGGTATAGAGGAGATCGTGGATGACGCCGTAGCGCTTGCGCGGTTGGCGGGGTAGCTGCACCGCGGCTTCATGGCCCTCTCACTCGTAATGAGATGGTCGTCAGTTCGATTCTGACAGGCGGCTCCACAGAAATCCCCGTCGTTATTGAATTCGGGGCTCGCTCTCACTTTTTGCCTTTGTCGAAGAGAGCGGGACTGCCCACATTTTGTCCACACTTGTATTCCTGGCGCGGATATCCAGCGCGTCTGCAAGAGCGTCCAAGCCGTCCTCAAACAGGCCGTCTTAGACGACGTCTCACCCGTCAATGTCACGAGGGCTCAAGTCCTTGAGGCGCGGATGCTGATCCCTGTGGTGCGCCGCTCCTAAGCTGAACCAACACAACTGGGGGACTTCCATGGCACGCAGAGGATTCTTTGCCGAAATGCAGCATCAGTCGCAGGTTGCTGCGAGACAAGCGGCACAGCACCAGCGAGCCGTCGCAGCGGCACATCGGCGTGCAGAACAAGCGCGGAATGCTGCCGAACGGGCGCGTCTAGCGTCCCAGCGTGCTTCGGAAGCGGATCGCAAGCGTCTCGAGCGCGAAGCAGCCACAGCGCATGTGGCCGCGATGCAAGCAGAGGTTGAAGACCAGAATGCGCAGCTTGCCCTCGTCTACGAAGAATTGGACGGGTTGCTCGATGCGACATTGCACGTGGATGACTTCGTCGACCTCGAATCGCTGAAAATCACGGCGGCGCATCCGCCGTTCGACCGCGTCGACCTGAAAGTACCGACAGCACCTCCCGCTGTGATCCCCGACCTTGACGAACCCCAACGATGGATCGTTAGCCCTGCCAAAGGGCTATTTGGCCGGCAGAAACGAACCGAAGAAGCCCAGGCCCAGGCAGAAGCCGAATTCCTCAAGATGCACGAGACGTGGTGGCACGCAAACCAAGCGCTGCCAGCGCAGCGCGCGAAAGCCGTCCAGGAACACTCCACTCGCGAGACCGCACGCCTGGAAGCTCTCGCACTCGAGGAGAGCCGATACGCAACTGAGTGTGAGAAGCGTGAGCAGAAGGCAGCGGAGCACAACAAGCAGGTCGACGAGCTCATCGCGAACTTGGGCTACGGCGTTGCAGAGGCCGTCGCAGACTACGTCGGTATTGTGCTTGCCAACTCCGTCTATCCCGAGCACTTTGACGTGAGGCACGATGCGGAGTTCGTCCCGACCGGCGCAGAGTTGAGAGTTCGAGTCACGCTCCCAGATCCCTCGAAGATCCCCACGATCAAGTCCTTCAAGTACGTCAAAGCAACGGATCAGATCTCCAGTACTGAGCAGTCTCAGCGAGACACGAAAGTGCGATACGCCAACATCGTCGACCAGGTGGCGCTTCGAACAATGCACGAGATCTTCGAGGCAGACCGCCGCAGCCTGATCCAGGCAATTTCGCTTGAAGTCGGGTCGGAAACAAATGATCCTGCGACAGGAAAGCTTGGTTTCATTCAGTTCGTAGCCCTCGCAGCTAGCCGCCAAAAGTTCGCAGATATCGAATTGTCTGGGATCGTGCCGGCCGCGACGCTCGCGCATCTGGGCGCCTCCGTGTCCAAGAACCCGTACGACTTGGTCCCAGTGAACGGCACGGGCGTGAGGCGCGCCTGATGGACGCGAGGTTAGTCTTCAACCCGGCACCCGGCTGGCCCCAACCTCCGGCAGGCTGGCAACCGCCCACCGGCTGGGTACCCGATCCCCAATGGCCTCAACCGCCCGTTGGCTGGGAGCTTTGGATAGCTCAAGGGGCTTCGGAGAACGAACTCGGCGACGACGGAACAGGCGCGGAAGCGACTCTTATCGTCGAGGACAATGCGGTCCTCAACGATGCCGCTCCAATAAGTGACCGATTGGCACTTCTCGAAGCAGAGAACGTCGCGCTAAGACAGCGGCTGGCCCTGGGCGGAGGCGCGGACTCGTCGACGGTCCCCATGAACGACGAGCAGGTGTTTCAAGACATAGGCATTTACCGGTACCACCACCCCCTCGAGCATGCCGCCCAGTACCGCGACGCCCTTGACTCGATACAGGCTCGTATCGTCGCCTTGGTGACCGCGGGACAAGCGATCGTGAAGTCGAACATGTTCACGTTCGACAACTCGTTGGCAAAGGGGCGTCGCATGTCGGAGGACCTGGGGAAGCTGATGCTCCGCGCCTATAACTCGGAAGCCGACAACAGTCTCCGGTCCCTCAAAGTCGGTAACGCTCTAACCGCAACACGACGGCTCGATGCAACTCGACGTGCGATCGCGAAACTGGGCGCCATGATGGAGATGCAGATCAGCGATGAATTCCACGATGTGCGTATCGAAGAGATCGAACTCACCTCTGACTGGCTCATGAAAAAGCAGGAAGAGCGCGAATTAGAGCGCGAGCACCGAGCGCAGTTGCGTGAGGAAAGGAAAGTCGAGAAGGAGCTCGCAGCGGAGCGCGAAAGTCTCGACAAAGAACGCAACCACCTTCTGAACGCTCTTTCAGTCCTTCAGGAAGCTGGACTCGGAGACGATGCTCTGCAAGCGCGTCTGGCCGATATTGATCAAGCGATCGCTGCCAACGACTTCCGAATCGCCAACATTAGAGCAGGGTACGTCTACGTCATTTCCAATCGAGGAGCCTTCGGTGACAGCATTGTCAAGATAGGACTGACTCGACGCTTAGAGCCCAATGACAGGGTTCGGGAGCTCAGTGGCGCTTCAGTCCCATTCAAGTTCGACATCCACACATTGTTCTTCTCCGAGGACGCAGTGACCTTGGAGAACGAACTCCACAAGCACTTTGCCGTCAGGGCCGTCAATCAGGCGAACTCCCGAAAAGAGTTCTTTTTCGCGACGCCCACTGAAGTCCGAGATGTCCTTCTGGAGAAGGTCGGTAACCTCCTCGAATTCGCAGAGCATGCAGATGCGACGGAGTACTTTCAATCGGTTGGGGCTTGGCCAGTCTCCGTTGCCGACCCGTCAGCGTGAGAGCGCGGGTTAGCGAGCGTCGCAGTAGTGTTGCGTGCTTGTCGCCGGGGCCGGGGCCGGCATTCGCTTTTCGCCCTAGATAAGCTGCGCATATGGCCCTTCCGCTTTGGATCCAGATCCTGACGATTGGGTTTCCCGCGGTCGTGAGCGTCTTCGCCGCAGTCTGGGCCGCGCGTTCTGCTGGTCGGGCAAGGGCGGCGGAACACGAGGCGGCTCGTCTCCGGGCACTGGAGGAGCGAATAGCTCAGAAAAAGTTTGAGCTTTACCAGCCGATGCTTGAGACACTTGGGACAATGATGACACCTGGCCAAGCGGAATCTGGGCTCGCTAATGCGGGTAAGGTTATGTCCGATTTCCAGACGTTTGTTTCCGTATGGGGTTCCGACGACGCGGTGCGGGCTTTCTACAAGTTCAGGATTGCATCGAGCACGAACCCGCCCCCAATGATCATCATCCGACTCGTCTCTGATTTCATGATCGAAGCGCGGCGAGATCTTGCATGGCCTAACACACAGCTGACAGGCCGGGAAGTGATGGGGATGCGCCTCAACGAAACTACCCCTGAGCTCGAGGAAGCGCTGACATTGGAGTTCGACGCCTTGGCAATGAAGTACGAATGGCGCGCGCCCTGGCACTCGCAACCGCTTCGCGCGTCCTGAGTTCTGGGGCCCACGTGATGACGCGCGTGCTCACGGCTGTTGCATGACGGCTGAGTAGAGTCATGGCATGAACGAGCTGAACCAAGACGTCGTGTGGATTACTGTCGGCCCTGACTATGACGACGGTGAATTGATCAGCCGCACGAAGCTGCCCAGCGATGCGCTCCGTTCTGCCCTCACGATTGACGGCTCCCATCTCGAAGGTGGCGACAATCGAATGTACGAAGTTTGGACGGTTGAGCGATAGGGACCTGCTCCCAGGTTCCCAGTCTCAAGGCGCCCAATTTGACCAATCGAGCGGGGCACTGAGAATTCCGCACATGGTACGTTGACCCCGTGGCCGACCAATCAGTGCGCGATGCGCTCGCAGCCTTTGTCGCCGAGCGGGATTGGTCGCAGTTCCACACGGCCGAGAACCTCGCGAAGAGCATCTCGATTGAGTCCGCAGAACTCCTCGAGCTCTTCCAGTGGACGAAGGATGCCGACCCTGCTCGCCTCCGCGAAGAGCTCGCGGATGTGCTCACCTACTGTCTCCTGCTCGCCGACCGTATCGGCGTCGACCCAGACGCCATCGTGCTCGAGAAGCTCGCGCTGACCCGGCAGAAGTACCCCGCCGACAAGGCCCGCGGGCGGAGCACGAAGTATGACGAGCTTTGAGATCGAACGACTCCACTTCCGTGCTGAAGACGTCAAGACCTGGTCGGCCCTCAACTCAAAGCACTCGAACTGGCCAGTCGTGTACCTGCTCGACGCAGCAAGGAAGCAGTCAGCGCTCCGCGACGTGTATGTCGGTGAATCGCTCAACGTAGCTGCTCGTATGCGGCAGCATCTGGATACCCCAGAGAAGCAGCATCTCGACACGCTCCGCGTCGTGCTCGACGACAGTTTCAACAAGTCGGTAGCGCTCGATCTGGAGTCGTACCTCATCCGGCTGCTCGCGGGCGATGGTGCCTTCAGGGTGCTCAACAGGAACGAAGGCATCACCGATGCCGACTACTACTCGCGCTCGATGTACCAGGATTCGTTTCGTGAGGTCTTCGAACGGCTCAAGAACGATGGGATCTTCACCCGAACGATTCCCGAGATCGAGAACAGCGACCTGTTCAAACTCTCGCCGTTCAAGGCGCTGACGCAGGATCAGGCGATCGCGGTCGAGGACATCCTCGAGGGTCTGTTCGGGGACCTGCGTTCGGACGCGTCGAGCACCATCGTCATCCAGGGCAACCCCGGCACAGGCAAAACCGTCGTCGCGATCTACCTGCTCAAGTTGCTCGCGGACATCAAGGGTGCGAGGCCCGGCGACGAGCGAGATGGGGATTCGCTCTTCTCTGAGTTCTTTACCGAAGGCTATTCCGCACTGCTCGCCGATTTCCGGATGGCGATCGTGGTGCCGCAGCAGTCGCTTCGAGAGTCAATCAAGAGGGTCTTCAAAAAGACCCCTGGATTGAACGCTCCGATGGTGTTGACGCCGTTCGACGTCGGTCAGGCAAAGCAACCCTTCGACCTGCTGATCGTCGACGAGATGCACCGGCTCAACCAACGCTCCAACCAGGCGAGCGGCCCGCTCAACAACAAGTTCCGCGACATCACGACAAAGCTGTTCGGATCGAATGACACATCCAAGACCCAACTGGACTGGATCCGAGCGCAGAGCCAGCACCAGATCTTCCTCCTTGACGCTGACCAGAGTGTGCGGCCTGGAGATCTGCCGCTTGAGATGCTCGGGGAGTTGACGCGATCGGCCATTGCTCAGCATCGGCACTATCCGCTATCGACCCAGATGCGCGTGCAGGCAGGTGCCGACTACGTGCAGTACATCCACGACATCCTCAAACCAGACCCGCTCGCAGCGACAGCTGTGCTGCCGCAGGTGTTCACCGGCTACGACTTCCAGCTCTTCGACAGCCTGCCGGCGATGCTCGGAGCGATCCAGGCGCAGGAAGCGGAGCACGGACTCGCGCGCATGCTTGCGGGGTACGCGTGGGAGTGGCGGAGCAAAAACGACCCGAGCCTCTTCGATATTGAGCTCGATGGACAGCGGTTGCGCTGGAACAGCACCGCTGTCGACTGGATTGCCTCACCGGCCTCACTGGACGAGGTCGGATCGATCCACACTGTGCAGGGATACGACCTCAACTACGCAGGCGTCATCATCGGGCCGGATCTCCGCTTCGACCCGAGCTCGGGTCGCTTGGTCTTCGACAGAGATTCCTACTTCGACAAGAAGGGGAAGGAGAACAACAAGGTTCTCGACAAGACCTACACGGACGAGGATCTCCTGCGATTCGTGACCAACGTCTATCGCGTGCTGTTGACGCGAGGCATTCGAGGCACCTACGTCTATGTGTGCGACCCCGCTCTGCGGGAGCACTTGCGCGCCTTCCTTCCGCAGTGACCCGCCGACTCCAGTGTCACCCCACCCCGCTACCCTGAACCAACGCGCCACCCGGCGTGAAGCGGGGAGGCATGCGTGTTCCTGAGCACCGCCGACGACGACCACACCGTCGTCTACACGAGCGCGAGCGACCTGAGCGCCGCCTCCGTGTGCGAGTTCGCGTTCATTCGGTCGCTCGACGTGAAGCTCGGCCGCGCCGAGGGCGACACCGTGCCGCCCGACGCCATGCTTGAGCGCACCGGCGCGCTCGGCGACCAGCATGAGGCGCGCGTGCTCGAGCAGTACAAGGCGTCCGGCAAGACCGTTGTCGAGATCGCCCGGGTGAATGCCCGAGACGCCGGCGAGCTGGATGCCGCAGCTCAGAACACCGCGGACGCCTTCAAGGCAGGCGCCGACGTCGTGTTCCAGGCCACCTTCCACGAGCGCACGGCGCCGGTCGACGGCGTCGAGATCGCGTTCCTCGGGTTCGCCGACTTCATCGTGAAGCGGGGCGACGACTACATCGTTCAGGACACCAAGCTCGCCCGCTCCGCCAAAGTCACCGCGCTGCTGCAGCTCGCCGCCTACGCCGAACAGCTCGACCGCACGGGCATCCCGAGCGGCGACACCGTCGAACTGCTGCTCGGCGACGGGAGCGTCAGCGTGCACGAGGTCGCCGACATCGCGCCCGTGTACCGGCGGCGGCGGGCACGGCTGCACCGCATCATCCGCGAGCGGCTGGCCGCGACATCCGCCGTCGAATGGGGCGACCCCGCCTACGCCATCTGCGGACGCTGCGACACCTGCGACGCCGAGATCCAGCGCACGCGCGACGTGCTGCTTGTTGCGCGCCTGCGGGTCACACAGCACGCGCGGCTCGCGGCAGCCGGCATCCACACCATCGACGACCTCGCCGTGAGCACGGGCGACGTCGAGGGCATTGGCGCCTCGACCCTCGACGGGCTGCGCGCGCAAGCAACCCTGCAGCTCGAGGCCATGGGCGGGGACACCACAAAGCCCCCGTACCGCGTCGTCGACCCGGCGGCGCTCGCCGCCATCCCGAAGCCAGACGCCGGCGACATCTTCTTCGACTTCGAGGGCGACCCGCTCTACACCGAGGGCGACCAGTCGCGCTGGGGCCTCGACTACCTGTTCGGGTACGTCGACAGCGCGGGGGAGTTCACCGCCTACTGGGCGCACAGCTTCGCCGAGGAGCGGATGGCGCTGCGCGACTTTCTCGACGACGTGGCCGAGCGCCGCCGTCGCAACCCCGGCCTGCACATCTACCACTACGCCTCCTACGAGCGCACGCACCTCGCCACGATCGCCGCCCGCCACGGTGAAGGAGAGGACGAGGTCGACCAGCTGCTGCGCGAGCACGTGCTCGTCGACCTGTACCCGATCGTCAGCCGGGCGGTGCGCGTCGGCTCCCGCTCGTACTCGATCAAGAAGCTCGAGCCGCTGTACATGGGCTCCGAGCTGCGGGATGCCGCGGGCGTGACCAACGCCGCGGACTCGATCGTCGAGTACGCCGCCGCGCGTCAGCTCGCCGAGGACGGCGACGACGCCGGCTACCAGCGCAAGCTCGACGACATCGCCGACTACAACCGCTACGACTGCGTCTCCACCCTGCGCCTGCGCGACTGGCTGCGCTCGCTCGCGGGCGACATCGAGCCGATAGCGGATGAAGCGACGCCGGAGCTCGTCGAGCTCGAGCCATCCCCACTCCACGACGCCCTCATGGCGCTCGCGGGCGACCCCAACGACCCCGACCGGTCGGCGGATGCCACGGCCGCCGCCTTCGCCGCCGCGGCCATCGACTACCACCGACGCGAGCACAAGACCTTCTGGTGGGGGCACTTCGCACGCCTCATCGAGCCCATCCAGGAGTGGGGCGACACCCGCGACGCGTTCGTCGTCTCGGGAGGCAGCGTCGAGCTCGACTGGCACCGCGAGGGCAAGCAGCGGCTCGACCGGCGGCACGTGCGGCTGTACGGCACGTGGGGTCCGGGATCGAGCGTCAAGCCCGGCGGACAGGCGGGTCCGTTCGTGCTCTACGACCAGCCCGCCCCGTTCGCCGAGGCGCGCGCCGAACCGGGCGCCCGCAGCGCGCGCAAGATCACGGTGCTCGAGGTCGACGACGACAGCGTGCTCATCCTCGAGACGCTCGGCGGCGAGACCGAGCGCTACGACGACCTGCCCGTCGCGCTCACCCCCGGCCCGCCACCGCCGCCCGGACAGCAGAAGCCCGCGATCGAGGAGTGGGCGCAGGCGATCGTCGACGCGCGCGGCGACGACGGCACCGGCGACTGGCCCCGGGATGCCGCGGTCGACATCCTTCGCCGGACCCCGCCGCGCACCCGCCGCGGCGCCCTCCCGACCGTCGCAACCGAGGACGACTACATCACCGCGGTGACCGCCGCGGCCCTCGACCTCGACGACTCCTACCTAGCGGTGCAGGGTCCGCCCGGCACCGGCAAGACCTACACGGGTGCCCGGGTGATCGCGGCGCTCGTGCGCGAGCACGGCTGGCGCGTCGGCGTCGTCGGGCAGTCGCACGCGGTCGTCGAGAACCTGCTCAACGCGGTCGTCGGGGCCGGACTCGAGGTCGGGCAGGTGGGGAAGGTGCCGAGCAACCCCGACAAGCCCGTGCGGTTCACGCCGCTGGTCGCGAACGGGCACCTGAACTTCGCCGCGGACAACCCCGACGGCTACGTCATCGGCGGCACCGCCTGGGACCTCTCCAACCCGGCCCGGTTCGGCCGCCGCTCGCTCGACCTGCTCGTGATCGACGAGGCTGGGCAGTTCTCGTTGGCGTCCACGATCGCGGCGAGTGTGGCATCCCGCAACCTGCTGCTGCTCGGCGACCCGCAGCAGCTGCCGCAGGTGAGCCAGGGCACGCATCCCGAATCGATCGACGGCTCGGCCCTCGGCTGGATCAGCGACGGCCACGACGTGCTGCCGCCCGAGCTTGGCTACTTCCTCGCGGCATCCCGGCGTATGCACCCCAACGTCACAGCGCCCGTCTCGACGCTGTCGTATGCGGGGGAGCTGCACTCGCATCCCTCCACCGCCCTGCGGAAACTCGACGGGATTGTGCCGGGTCTGCACGCCGTCGCGGTCGACCACGCGGGCAACGCCGTCGAGTCGACCGAGGAGGCTGATGAGATCGTGCGCATCGTCGAGCGCACCCTCGGCCTGCGCTGGACCGACCCGAACGCGAAGCGCGTCGCCGACCCGCTCACCGAGCACGACATCATCGTCGTCTCGCCGTACAACGCGCAGGTCGCGCTCGTGCACGCGGCACTGGATGCGGCCGGCTTCGGCGGGGTACGCGTCGGCACCGTCGACAAGTTCCAGGGCCAGGAGGCCGTCGTCGCGATCGTGAGTCTCGCGGCATCCTCACCCGACGAGGTTCCGCGTGGGATGGCGTTCCTGCTTATGCGCAACCGCCTCAACGTGGCCATCTCGCGCGCGCAGTGGGCCGCGTACCTCGTGTACTCGCCGCGGCTCACGGCCTACCTGCCGCCGACCCCCGCAGGGGTCGCCGAGCTGAGCGCGTTCATCACGCTGGTGGAGACCCCGCTGCTCCCGTCACAGGAATACGCTTGACCCATGAACGTCACCCAGTCACTCCCGCCGAAGGATGTCGGCACCGCCTACCTGTTCTGGCTCGTGTCGTTCGTGTTCGTCTGCGGGCTGCAGCACTTCTACATGGGCAAGATCCTGCGCGGCGTCATCTGGCTGCTCACCGTCGGCCTGTTCGGCATCGGCACCCTCATCGACCTGTTCACCCTGCGCGGTCAGGTGCGCGACGTGAACGCGCGTCGCGCGCGCGGCATCCAGTAGCGGCCTGCTGGGGATAACTCCCCACCGGATGTCGGTGGCCCACCCCACCCTCGCCGCATGACATTCACACACCCGACAATCGATACCGTGCTCGAGCAGTTTCTCGGGCTCCACCTTGCGGGCAAGACCGGGCTCGCGCGCCGCCGGATCGAGGAGACCGCGCTGCTGTTGCGCGACTGCCTCGAGGCCGAGGCGCACCGCGTGCTCGTCACGCGCGACCTGCGGCTGCTCGCCGCCGAGCGCGAGTTCGACCCCGTCGGCGCCGTCGGACGCGTCGGGCACGCCGACGACCTCGTGTTCACGCTCGCGGTCTTCCTCGAGCCGAGGTGGTTGCCGGGCGACGCGGTGCAGCGCGCCGTGCACCTGCGATTCACGGATGCTCTGGCCGGCTTCATCCTCAACCGTCACCTGGTCGACGCGTACGAGATGGCGTGCATCGTGATGGACGTGCAGGCCGGCATCAACCGGGCGAAGGCGGTGCTGCGGGCCGAGCGCGCCACGGCCCGGGCCGCGCGGTGAAACGGCTCGTGGTTATACCGGGTTATACTTTTTGCGTGAAGACCGCCATCTCTGTGCCCGATGAGCTCTTCGAGCGTGTCGAGCGATTCGTCGCCGAAGCCGGCATCAGCCGATCTCAGCTGTACGCGACGGCCGCCGCGCGGTACCTGGAAGAGCTCGAGCACGGGTCCGTGACCGCGCAGCTCGACGCCGCGCTGGCGCGGGCGGGCGATGCGGGCGCGAGCGAGGTCGGGGCGATCGGTCGGGAACGACTCGCAGCGCTGACCGAGCACGACGAATGGTGACGCGCGGGGCTCTCGTGTGGTGCGACCTCGGCGAACCCGCCGGGTCCGCGCCGGGAAAACGGCGGCCCGTGCTTGTTGTGCAGTCCGAACCCTTCAACCGCAGTGCGATCTCCACGGTCGTCGTCGCCGTCATCACCTCGAACCTCGCGATCGCGGAGCATCCCGGCAACGTCTTTCTGCCGGCCGCGGCATCCGGCTTGCCGAAGGACTCCGTGGTGAACGTGAGCCAGGTGCTCACGATCGACAGGGCGTCGCTCGCGGACTCGGTCGGCGAGTTGCCGGCATACCTGCTGCAGGAGGTCGACCGGGGGCTGCGACTCGTGCTCGGCCTGTAGCGGGCGCGCGCGATTTCGCGAAACAATCGCCCGGTAGATTTGGCCCAATGAGCACCCCATTCCACGTCTCCGCAGAAGTCGCCGAGGCGCTCGCCGCCGGCCGCCCGGTTGTCGCCCTCGAGTCCACGATCATCTCCCACGGCCTGCCGCGGCCGCGCAACCACGAGGCTGCGATCGAGTTCGAGCAGATCCTGCGCGACCAGGGCGTCACGCCAGCGACGATCGCCGTGCTCGACGGTGTGCCGCAGATCGGGCTCGACGCCGAAGGGGTGCGCCGCATCTCGGAGGACGACCTCGCCAAGGCCTCCGTGCGCGACCTGCCCATCATCGCCGCGCGCGGGTCGAGCGCTGCGACCACGGTGGCGGCGACATCCCACCTCGCGGCCCTCGCCGGCATCCGCGTCTTCGCGACCGGCGGCCTCGGCGGCGTGCACCGCGGCGCCTCGACGACCTTCGACGAGTCGGCCGACATCTCGACGCTCGCCGTCACCCCGATCGTCGTCGTCTCGGCGGGCGTCAAGTCGGTGCTCGACATCGCAGCGACCCTCGAGCGCCTCGAGACCCTGAGTGTGCCCGTGATCGGCTTCGGCACCGACATCTTCCCGAGCTTCTGGCTGCGCGAGAGCGAGTTCACGCTCGACTGGCAGGTCGAGGATGCCGCGGCAGTCGCCCGCGTCATGCTCGCGCAGGACCAGCTCGGCCACGGCCAGGGCATCGTCGTCGCGAACCCCATCCCGCTCGACCAGCAGTGGGACCCGGCGGAGCACGACCGCGTGCTCACCGAGGCGCTCGTGCTCGCCGACGAGGCCGGGGTCACCGGCAAGGCCGTCACCCCGTTCCTGCTGCTGAAGATCGTCGAGCTCTCCGGCGGACGCAGCCTCGAGGTCAACCTCGACCTCGCCCGAAACAACGTTCGTGTGGCCGGTCAGATCGCGACCGAGTGGTCGGCGCTGCGTGCCTGACGCACCGGTCGGCCCGACCGCCCGCATCGTCGTCTTCGGCGACCTCATCGACGACGTCGTCGCCGTGCCGAGCGGACCCATCCGCCACGACACCGACACCGTCAGCTCGATCCGCCAGCGGCCGGGCGGATCGGCCGCGAACACCGCGAGCTGGCTCGGTGCGATCGGTGCCTCGGTCGACTTCGTCGGCATCGTCGGGGCGGGGGATGCGGCTCGGCACGCCGCCGACCTCTCCCGCCACGGGGCGCGTCCGCACCTCGCCGAGCACGCGACCCTGCCGACGGGTGCGATCGTCGTGATCGTTGACGGGGAGACCCGCACGATGCTCACCGAGCGCGGGGCGAACGCGGTCATCGACCCCGACGCGGTCACCGACGAACTGCTCGTCGGGGCCGGGATGCTGCACCTCACCGGCCACACCCTCTTCGGCATGGACGCGCCCGATCGCTTCACCGCGCTCATCGCCAGGGCCCGCGACCTCGGCGTCGAGGTGTGCGTCGACCCAGGCTCGGCCGGGTACATCGACGACTTCGGCGTCGAGCAGGCGCTCGCCTTCTTCGAGGGCGCCACGATCCTCGTGCCCAACCTCGAGGAGGGCCGCGCACTCACGGGCCTCCGCGAACCGATGGCCGTCGCATCCGCCCTCGCCGAGCGTTTCCCGCTCGTCGCACTCACCCTCGACGCGAGCGGCGTGGTCGTCGCCCACGCCGGAGCGACCCCCGTGATCGTGCCGGCCGTGCAGACCACGATCGTCGACCCGACCGGGGCCGGCGACGCGTTCACGGCTGGCTTCCTGCACACCCTGCTCGAAACCGGGTCGGTGGATGCCGCGGCGCACGCCGGCGTCGCCCTCGCCTCGCGCGCCGTCTCGTCGATCGGCGCCCGCCCGGCGTAGCGACCCGGCGGCACCGCCGACGTTGTCCCCCGCCCGGGACCGCACCCCTCCTCGCTCGCTGCCCAAATGAAGGAGATCCTCGGCGACACCCCGCTGCATCCCATCTCTTGACGGCGCGTCGCCGGATATCTCCTTCATTTGGCGAGAGAGCGCGTGCGGAGCGCGGCCCGGCGCAGCGCCCTCACGCCAATAGACTGGCGGCCACCCGACGTCTGGAGAGACATGTCTGCCATTTCCACTTCCCGCCGCGCCGCCGCCGGCATCGCGCTCATCGTTGCGGGCGCGTTCTTCATCCTCGCGGTCGTGCTGCCGCTCCTCGGCGTGTCAGTGCCGTGGCTCACGCTCATCGCCTACGTCGCGATGGCGGTCGCGCTCGTGATCCTCGCCCTCGGTGCCGTCAACAACCTCGTCGCCAAGATCTCGCTCTTCGCCGGCGCCGTCGGCTGGGCACTGCTTGCCCTCGCCGGTCTCGGACTCGGCCTGCCCGCGGGAGTCGTCAGCTTCGGCGCTGTGCTCGCCGCCCTCGGAACCCTCATCGGCGCGATCGTGCTCTACGTCGGCAAGGAGATCAAGAACACTCCGGCCATCGCATTCGTCGTCACCGCCGTTCTCGCAGCGCTCGTGCTGCTCGGCACGCTCGGCGTGCTCGCCCTCGGCGAGTTCGGCACGATCCTCATCGCGCTGCTCGGCATCGCACTCGTCGTCACGGGCGTGCTCTTCCGCCAGACGGAGCGCAGCCGCCGCTAGCCCAGCACGAACGACGGAGTGGATGCCGCGGCGCGAGCCGAGGCATCCACTCGTCGTTTGGGGCTACTTCTTCGCCCGTGCGGCCTTCGGCTTCTTCTCCTCCACAGGAGCAGTGCCGGCGGCTCGCTGCGCTTCGTAATAGGCGCGCGCCTCGGTCTGGCGATCGAGTTCGGCGCCCGACGCGATCGGTGCCCGCACGTGCTCGGGGCTGTGGCCGAACGCGTCGACGAGGTCGACGGCGTGCGGCCGCAGCCGCGCGATGAGCCGGTCGATGTACGAGGTCACGGCCTGCGCGCGCTTTGGCGAGAGCCGCCCGTGGATGAGGTACCACGCCAGGTGCTTCTCGATGAGCTCGAGCCCGAACAGGTCGCGCAGCCACGTGAGCACCTGGCGGTTGGGGGTGGATGCCTCGCTCTCGAGCGCCCGCGTGAACGCCTCCCACTGCAGCAGCTCGCCGTGCGCCCGCGCCGCCTCGATGAGCGCGTTCTGCTGCGAGTTGAACAGGGCGGCGGCATCGACGGCCGACATGGAGCGGGCCTCCCGCAGTTTGCCGCCGATCTCGGCGACCATCGTCTCGACGCGGTCGGTGAGCAGCTCGCGCTGCACCTGGGTGTCGCGCAGCTGGCCGACGGACCGGGCGACCGAGCCGAAGTCGGACACCGTTTGGCGCAGGCTGCGAAGGCCGGTGCCGTGGTACGCGCGGTCGACCGCCTGGTCGACGGCGTACCGCGCGAGCACACCGAAGTCGGCGCCCTTGAACTTGCGGCCGTAGTCGGTGAGCAGTCGCTTGGCGACGAGCTGCAGCAGCACGTTGTTGTCGCCCTCGAAGGTCGCGTAGATGTCGAGGTCGGCGCGCAGGGAGGTGAAGCGGTTCTCGACGAGGAAGCCGGCTCCGCCACACGCCTCGCGCCCCTCCTGCAGGGTGTCGAGCGCGTGCCAGGTGCTGAGCGGCTTGAGGGCCGCGGCGAGCGTCTCGAGATCCTGGCGGTCGGCATCCGTGTCGCTCTTGCCGCTGAACACCGCGTCGAACTTCACGAGGAACTCGTCGTGCGCGAACATCGCCGCGTACGTTGTTGCGAGACGCGGGATGAGGCGGCGCTGGTGTCGCTGGTAGTCGAGCAGCACCTCCTCATCGGTCTCGCTCGCGGCGGTGAACTGCCGGCGCTGGTCGCCGTAGGTGATCGCGATCTTCAACGCGAGGCCCGCCGCGGCGACCGCTGCGCCGTCGAGCGAGATGCGGCCCTGCACGAGGGTGCCGAGCATGGTGAAGAAGCGACGCCCGGGGCTCTCGATGGGGGAGGAGTAGGTGCCGTCGGCATCCACGTTGCCGTAGCGGTTGAGGAGGTTGGTGCGCGGCACCCGCACGTTGTCGAAGTGCAGGCGGCCGTTGTCGATGCCGTTGAGTCCGCCCTTGAGTCCGTCGTCCTCGCCGCCGACGCCCGGCAGGAAGCCGTTCGCGTCGCGGATCGGCAGGTAGAACGCGTGCACGCCGTGCTGCACGCCCTTCGTGATGAGCTGCGCGAAGACGACGGCGGCCGTGCCGTGCAGGGCCGCGTTGCCGAGGTAGTCCTTCCACGCACCGCGGAACGGCGTGTGGATCACGAACTCCTCGGTCGCCTCGTCGTAGGTCGCCGTGGTGCCGATGCTCGCGACATCCGAACCGTGACCGGTCTCGGTCATCGCGAACGCGCCGGGCACCTCGAGGCTCATCGCCCCGGGCAGGAAGCGGTCGTGGTGGTCGCGGGTGCCGAGGTGCAGGATCGCGGCGGCGAAGAGGCCCCACTGCACGCCGGCCTTGATCTGCAGCGAGGGGTCGGCCGTGACGAGCTCCTCGAAGGCGGCGATGTTGCCGCCGTGGTCGTCCTGCCCGCCGAGGTGCGAAGGGAACGCCTTGTTGACCTGGCCGTCCTGCACCAGCAGGTGCAGCTGGCCGAGCACCCGCTCGCGGTGGTCGGCCATGGAGAGGCCCTCCACGCGCTGCATCTCGGGGCGTGCGGTGAGTTCACGGGCTTTCAGTCGGATGTCGGCCCACGTGCCGAGCAACTGGCGGCCGAGCGCCTCCACGTCGACCGTGACATCGGTGGGGTTGCCCGCCGGCGGGACGGCGATCGAGCCGGTGTCGACGCGCTCGACGGGTTCGATCGGCGCTGTGCCGGTGTCGGCTGTGCTGGTGCGTGCTGCGGTGTCGACCATGGTCGCTCATCCTCCATTGGGTGTCGCGTTCCACGGTACGAGCAAGCCCCGGAGGAGGGAAACGGTGCGTGAGCGGGCTATAAATCCGTCACGGCGGGAGGTCGGTTTCGTTGGGGATTCCCACAATCACCCCGAGTGATCGCGCAGGTTTCTCACAAGAGTGCGGTGCGCGCGGCGAGGGGCTCGAGGGCGCGCAGGGCCGCGGTGATTTCGGGGTCGGCCGACGCGGCATCCGGCCCCATCAGGGTTTCGACGACCCGCAGCCCGCGATCGACGATCCGCGCACCGGAGGCTGTGAGCTCCACGTTCTTCTCGCGGCGCGACTGCTGCTCGGCGGCGACGCGCAGGTGGCCGGCGGCGATCGCCGCATCGAGCTGGCGCGAGACGCTGCTCTTGGTGAGACCGAGGAGGTCGGCGACCTCCTGCTGCGTCAGGTGTCGTTCATGGCCGCTCAGGGTGCTGAGCAGTGCGTAGGTGGAGGTGCCGACACCGACCTCGGCGAGCAGCGCACGGTCGGCCGCCCGCTCGAGTTGGATCGAGACCTGGCGGGCGAGCCGCCACAGATCGGTCGTGTCGCAGGGTTGGATCATGTTCCCAGTGTTGCGCGGGAGAGTTCCATCTGCAACAGTTGCGCACGCAACTGTCCCACATGCAACGAAAGGCCGCCATGCACACCCTGCTCGTGTTCGATCATCCGTACGGCGCGATGGCTCACGACAACGTGCCGCACCGGCGCAGCTTCTCCGCGGCACTCCTCGCCGCCGCGCTCGAGGGGCTGTCGCAGGCCGGGCATACGAC
>Ga0247804_10000371_pt1 | contig 20744 bp, 16 predicted proteins | sample UWRJL029104C1_FD_181142 | JGI IMG/M metagenome (GOLD analysis project Ga0247804, IMG submission 181142) | Plant litter microbial communities from Arlington Agricultural Research Station in Wisconsin, United States - UWRJ-L029-104C-1 | ecosystem: Environmental > Terrestrial > Plant litter >...
CTTCGCCATCATCTTCGGTATCGGCTTGGCCATGACGCCTGAGCGCCACCGCCGCCCCATGCTTGCGTGGACCGAAGGCCTGAGCGAAGTGATGTTCAAATTCACCAACGTGGTGATGTTTTTCGCGCCGCTGGGCGTGGGTGGCGCGCTGGCCTACACCGTGGGCAAGATGGGCCTCGACCCACTGTTCAACGCCTTCAAGCTGCTGCTGACGCTCTACGGCGCGCTCATTGCCTTTGTGTTATTGATTTTGCTGCCGGTGGCGCTGCTGGCCCGCATTCCGCTGCGCCGCTTTATCCAGGCCATTGCCGAGCCGGTGAGCATTGCCTTCGCTACCACCAGCAGCGAAGCCGCTCTACCCCGCGCCATGGAAGCCATGGAAAGCATCGGTGTGCCACGCCGCATTGTGGCTTTTGTGATGCCCACAGGCTATTCCTTCAATCTTGACGGCACGACGCTTTATCTGTCGCTGGCGGCGGTGTTTGTGGCGCAGGCAGCGGGCGTGCCGCTCACCTTCGGGCAGCAGCTGCTGATGGTGTTCACGCTGATGCTCACCAGCAAGGGCGTGGCAGGCGTGCCGCGGGCCTCGCTGGTTATTCTGCTGGCCACGGTGGCCTCATTCAATCTGCCCGACTGGCCGGTATTCGTCATTCTGGGCATTGATGCGCTGATGGACATGGCCCGCACAGCCGTCAATGTGCTCGGCAACTGCCTGGCCTCGGCCGTAGTAGCCCGCTGGGAAGGCGAATTCGTGGACGATTACCATGGTCCCGACCCGACGGCCGTGCCTGCCGAACTGCCGGGCCATTAGCCGCTAAACCCAACGCACAAAAAAATCGTAGCTTCATCGACTACTTTTCAACTCCGCTTCTTTTCCTCGCATGCCAGCATCGAAAACCGGCGGTTGACTTTATTGTAGCCGCCGGTTTTTGCGTTTCAATCGGGGCAGGCAACGACCGGCAATTTTTAGCGGTCATTCCTATATTCGACAGCCGCAAGCAATACACCCGCCGTCAAAATAATTATACTTATCAGGGATAAGTGAAATTATTTTCCAGCTCCATTGGTTTGACCATCTAATCATTAACGCTAAAACGCGATTTTTAGCCCTCCTACTTAATTGCACCAACGCTTGCTTTTTGTTTCGCCTTTGCAGTAACTTGTACATATGAAAGCCTTTTCCACCGCCGCCCTCTACCCACTCGGCTCGGCCCTGCTGCTACTGCTCGCTCCCAGCTGCATGTCGGTCAAACCCTTCATGAAGGCGACTCCTTCCGCCGCCATTGCCAACCGCCTGCCCGCCATGGAAGTGACGGCCGACCAGGGCCCACTGGTGATGAATGACGGCGCCTGGCCCGAAGACCCGCAGGAGGTGTTTAAAGCCGAGTGCCAGACCAATCTGGCCGAACCTACCGACTCGGCCAGCTTCGGCTACGCGCGCTTTGTGGTGAAGGAGGTGAACACCACGCGTACCGGCCGGGGGCTGCAGGCCCTGCAGTTTGTTACCTTTTTCATTCCCAGCGTATTCGGCATGCCTTTTGAATGGTACCAGACCAAGCTTCAGGCTGAGGTGCAGATAACCAATGCTAATGGCGACCTGCTGGGCACCTACAAAGGCAGCGGCACTTCGAAAGTAAAAGTGGCCATGTACCACGGCTTTTCGCAGAGTGATGCGCCCCGCCTGGCTGACGTGATGGCCATGCGCGCCGCCCTGGCCCAGATTCGCCCGCAGCTCGATACGGCGGCGACGCGGCTGCGGCCGCTGCTGCTGGCGGGCGGCACCGTGGAAAACCCTACGCTCACCAAGTCGATGACGCCCGACCGGCAGTAGTCGCCGGGCGGCGTATCTTTGACGCCTATGCGGCGTGTGTTTCGTTTTTGGGTGGGGCTGTTTGTGAGCAGCTTTCTGGTGGCTGGCTGCTGCGCTAACAACGTGTGCAACTGCGAGGACAGCTTGGCCGATGCCCTGTACTTCAAGTTCCGGACCGGGCCCGATTCGCTGACCGGACCAGACTTCGGTCGTAATGAGGTTGATACGGTGTACGTGTTGCGCTACCCGTTGCCTAATTCGGGCTCGCACGACTCCATTGCCGTGCTGCCTACGGCCACGATTCGCCAACCGGATGGGGAATTCTACCTCAATAACAAAGAGCCTTTTGCCTTGGCCACGGGGCGTAAGGTCAACTCATACGAATACGTGATTCTGGTGGGCGACCGGCGGCGGCAGCAGTTTCGGCGCTTCGTTGTCAATAATATTCGTTTGAAAGGCAGCTTTGAGGGCACTGGCTGCTGCACTTGCTACGTCAACTCGGGCAAGTCTGCGACGGTACATAGCCCCGCGCGTGACAGCACTTATGACCTGACCGAGACGGCGGGCAAGAAAATTATCGAGCTGACGAAATAGACGTCCGGTCGGCCGCTCGCGTATACCCGACCCAATCCCACCGCAACCGTCCCTGGGGCAGCGGGTTGTTTTCCTCTTATGTCTGCTGCTCCCACCCACCCTGCGACGCCAACGGCGCCGGTTGCCCTCGTGCCGTTTGCCACCACGCTCAGCCTGGAGCCGCTCATTGCATATTGGCACGCCCGCGAAAAATCGACCAATACCGGGGTCGCGCTGCTAGCCCAGGCCATTGGCCAGCAGGTGGCTGGCGCACCGTGGTGCCGCGGACTTCTGCACGACTACAATGTACTGGACTGCAACTGCGACCTTATTGAAACGCTGATGCTGGCGGTGTTTCCGCCTGCCTCGTTTGCCACCGATATCAGCGGGGTAATCGGTCCGTTTCAGCGGCGCAGCTTCTACGCCTCGCCGCGCTTTGAGGAGGTGGCTCTGAACAAGGACCGCAACATCAAGCAGCCGCTGAACCTCGACCAGCGCATGATGGAATACCATCTGACGCTGATGGCATATCACCTGATTTTGAGCCGGGTGTACGGTGCCGACCTGCCTCCGCGCGGCACGATGGTTTTCACCGTGCCCGACTACAGCATGGGCCTGTACCGCCACTACGGCGTAACGTTCGACTCGACCTTCGTGGAAGTAAAAACGATAGGCCGGAAGCCCAAACTCACGACCGAGCAAATTGACAATCTGGTGCATAATCGCCACCGGCTGGAGCTGTGGCAGGAGTTGTTGCCCACTAAACATTTTGAACTGGAAGGCTTCAATATCATTCGTTTAGTGGACGTAACGGAACAGGAAATCCTATCGGAGCTGAAGTACGACTTGCTGGAGCGCGACGTGCTGCAAACGCCCGCCCGCTTCGAACAGATTCAGGAGAAGCTGCGGGTGCTGTTTGCCACACCTTCGCTACAGCTCGGCATCGCGGCTTATGATGAGAAGAAGCGCGCTTTCATGGATTTTGGGCGCAAAATCAACCACAGTTTCATCACTAAGCAGGTGCAGAACCGGGAAGCCGATAGTGGCTTCTACCAGATTTACTCCCAGCTACTGACCGAACGTAAGCCTTTGGTGTTGAAGGATGTGACTAAGGCTGACCTTCCTGAAGACCTCAAGCAGCAAATTTTGCACCTGGGCATTCATTCGGCCATTCTGGCGCTGCTGCCTTATGGCAACGACATCGTGGGCTTGCTGGAGCTGGGCTCGCCCGAAGTAGGCGCGCTTGATGATTTTGCGATGGAGAAAGTGGCGCAGTTCATCCCACTTTTTGCAGTGGCCGTGAAGCGCAATGCCGAGGACTTACAAACTCGCATTCAAGCCATTATCAAAGAGAAATTCACTGCCATTCATCCCACTATGGAGTGGCGCTTCACCGATGCGGCGCGCAACCTGCTCACCAAACTCGATGAGGGCAACCGTACAGCTGAAATGGAGGATATCATCTTCCACGAAGTATATCCGCTGCACGGCTCCTGCGATATTCGGGGCAGCAGCACGGCCCGCAACGAGGCTATTCAGGGCGATTTGATTGAGCATCTTTCGCTGGCCGACAAGGTACTGAAGAAAGCCTCCGACTACCAGCAGCTGCCTATTCTGGACGAGCTTAAGTTCTACGTCAACAAAAACTTGCAGCGCATGCACCAGGGCATGCTCTCCGGCGACGAAGCCAATATCTACGACTCGCTGCGCACCGAGGTGGAGCCGCTGTTTGAGTATCTGGGCCAGCACACGCCGGAGATGCGTCCCGTCATCACGGAGTATTGGGACAACATCGACCCGAAACTGGGCATTCTCTACAAGCGCCGCAAGGCCTTTGAGGAAAGCATTACCATTCTGAACGATACCGTGAGCGACTACCTCGACCAGGAGGAAGCCAAGGCGCAGGAAATGTTTCCGCACTACTTTGAGCGCTACAAGACTGATGGTGTCGAGTTTAACATCTATGTAGGCAGCTCGCTGGTCGAAGACAAGCCCTTCGACCTGGTTTTCCTGAAAAACCTGCGACTGTGGCAATTGCTGACGATGATTGAGATTACGCGGCGCACCGCCACGCTCAAAACCCGCATGCCCGTGCCGCTCGATACTACGCAGCTGATTCTTATTCACGGCCAGTCGCTCAGCATCCGCTTCCGGCAGGATGAGCGGCAGTTCGATGTGGACGGCGCGTATAATATTCGCTACGAAATAATTAAGAAGCGTATCGACAAAGCCACCGTGCAGGGTACCGGCGAACGGCTCACGCAGCCCGGCCACATTGCCCTCGTCTATGCCCAAAACCGGGAAGCCGTGGAATACATGGAATACATTGACTACCTGCAGGACCGCGGGCTGTTGGAGCCCGGCATAGAAGACCTGGAGCTGGAGGAATTACAGGGTGTGAAGGGGCTGCTGGCGCTACGGGTGAAGGTGAAGCTGAAGACGAAGCAGGCAGAGGCTGGCGCGCGTCTCTGACGCGCGCCAACAACCAAAATCTACTCCGCTACCGCATCCAGAAGCTGCTTTTCCTCTTTCCAGAAGAAGTGCATGCCGGCCCGCAGCAACAGAAGCCAGGCTGCACCACCCGCAAACCCGGCCAGCACGTCGGTAGCGTAATGCACATGCAAGTACACCCTGGTCAAGCCAATAAGCCCGGCCCAGAGTAGCAGTGGTACCGCCCAGCCGGGGTGCCGGTAATGCCGCGCCAATAGCCACGCCAGGCAGCCGTAGAAGGTGACGCCCAACATAGAGTGTCCGCTAGGGAAGCTCAAACCTAAAGTTTGCAGCAGCGCATCGGCCGGACGGGGGCGCTGGAAATACGTCTTCAGCAGTTGATTGAGGATGATGCCGCCCGCCATGGCCAGCACCAGTTCCCAGGCCTCGCGCCGCTGCCCGGCGCGGTAGAGCAGCGCGGGCGCAATCAGGCTGGCGGGTAGCAGAAATGGCAGCGCGGCAAAAAACGTGACGAAGCGCACCGGCTTTATCAGCCAGGGTGCCGCCTGACGCCAGCCGTCCACGATGCTCCAGGCCCACTGGTCGAGCGCCAGCGAGTGGTAAACGAACACCACCCGCGCCATGTAAAAAAACAGCGCAAAAGCCCCGAACAGCACTACCCCGCCTACTACCACCTCCACCGTGAGCAGGCCCAGCAGCGCCACAATACGCGCCGTGAATCGATTCATAATCTTGGCGTAACAACTAAACAAACAATACCTGTCACCGGCAGGCTTCCATGGCTGTACGCAAAAGCCCGTTGGGCCGCTGCCTTATCCAAAAACGAAATATCGGGCAATAAAAAAGCCGACCCAGGAGGGTCGGCTTTTTCGTGCGCTCGGAGAGACTCGAACTCTCACACCTTGCGGAACTGCCGCCTGAAGACAGCGCGTCTACCAATTTCGCCACAAGCGCAGCTGGGCATCATCAGGCCGATTTCCCTGTTGGGGGCGCTTTTGATGGTACAAAGATACAAGCCTAAAACGACGCCGTGCAAGCTGGTGTTAGCTTTTTTTTACTTGAATGCAATCGTTTGGTGTTGCCCAAATTGTTTTTCAGCGACTTGCTGTCCGCATTTTTTTTCATTTTCGCACCTTTGCGGCTGATGTCGGCCCCCTCCCCTGCTTTTCCGCCCGGCCCGCCAGCGCCGGGCGTCGATTTTGACCGTGTGGCGGGCTGGTACGACGGCGCGGCGCGGCTGGTATTTGGCTCGGCGCAGCGCGAGGCCCAGCGGGCGGCACTGGGGGGCTTGCCAGCAGGCGCACCGCAGTTGCTGGTGCTGGGCGGCGGCTCGGGCTGGGTACTGGGCGAGGTGTGGCGCCGCCGCCCCGCCGCCACCGTGCTCTACCTGGAAGCTTCGGCCGCGATGCTCCGGCAGGCCGAGGCGCTGGTGCAGCGACGGTGGCCGGGGCGCCGGGCGCAGGTAGAATTTCGACTGGGCACTGAGGCAGCGCTGGAGGCCCACGAGCAATTTGATGCTGTGCTGACCTTTTTTGTGTTCGATTGCATGGAGCCAGCCGTGCTGGAGTTGGCAGTGGCGCGACTGGCAGCCAGCCTGCGGCCGGGTGGCGCCTGGCTGGTGGCGGAGTTTACCCAACCCCGGCACTGGTGGCAGCGGGTCTTGCAGAGAACTATGTACGCTTTTTTTCGGGTGGCCGCGAGGTTGGCGGCGCGGCGGCTGCCTCCATATGAAGCCGCGCTCGCCGCGCGGGGTTGGCGGCCGCAGCAGGCCAGCTACTTTTTTGGCGGCGCGATAATGGGAACAGTATTTTCAGATTTTGCGCGGGCTACGCTTTTGCGCGGGCTACGCGGAAAAAATAGCCAATAGCGCATTATTTCTGTGTTTTTTTGAGCAGCTTTGCAGGACAGGCTATTTTTTTTGCTTTTGCGGGCTGGAAATGGCGGTTTCGGTATCGTCAGGTTGTGGATTTCGACGCAACTTTGCAGCAATACCCATTCTGCTGCCATCGCCTTCTTCGCTGATTTCAATTTCTCACCACCGATGAAACACCTCCTTACTTCTGCAACAGTGCTCGTCCTGAGCCTGAGCAGCACCCCGCTGTGGGCCCAGACCAAAGCCGATACCGGGCCGGCCGTGCGCTACGCCGTATCGTTTCCGAACGCCGTGCACCACGAAGCGCGCGTCACGGCCACGTTCTCGGGTTTGCCGAAAGGACCGTTGCGGGTACGCATGGCGCGCAGCTCACCGGGCCGCTACGCCATCCACGATTTTGCCAAGAACATCTACTACGTAGTAGCCACCGACGGCACCAACAAGCCCCTACCCACCAACCGCCCCGACCCCTACGGCTGGGATGTGACGCCGGGCGCCGACGGCACCGTGATGTTCAGCTACACGCTCTATGGCGACCTTACCGACGGCACCTACGTGGGTATCGACCAGCAACATGCCCACCTCAACATGCCCGCCACGCTGTGCTACGCACTAGGCCTGGAAGGCCGGGCAGCAGAGGTAAAATTCGACGTACCGCCGAACTGGAAGGCCGCCACGCAGCTGCGCCCCAGCGGCGAGAAAAACACCTTCACGGCGCCCAATCTACAGTACCTGATGGACAGCCCCATATCGTGGGGTACGCAGCAGTTGCGCAGCTGGACCGAGGGCGAGCAGACCATCGAGCTGGCCATGCTGACCGACGCGCCCAAGGCCGATGTGGACGCCTACCAGAAGAAGGTGCAGAAAATCGTGCAGGAAGAAAAAGCCATTTTTGGCGAGCTGCCGCCCTTCGATTTCAGCCGCTACACCTTCATTGCGGATTACCTGCCTCAGTCTACCGGCGACGGCATGGAGCACCGCAACTCGACTTCGCTCACCAGCACCCGGCCCATCACCGGCGAAGAATCTATCCCCAACCTGAGCACGGTGGCCCACGAGTTCATCCACGCCTGGAACGTGGAACGCATTCGCCCCAAAGACCTGGAACCCTTCGATTTCCAGCGGGCCAATATGAGCGATGCGCTGTGGTTTGCCGAAGGCTTCACGGAGTATTACGGCCGGCTGGTGCTGCGCCGCACCAAGCTCATTGAGGATGAAGACTTTTTCAACGACATCAGCGGCTGGGTGAATACCCGCCAGAACAGCCCCGGTGCCCGCTACGCCTCGGCCGTGGATATGAGCCGGCAGGCGACGTTCATCGACGCGGCGGCCAGCAACGACCCGACCAACAAGGCCAATACCATTATCTCGTACTACACACAGGGGGCCGGCATTGCGCTGGTGCTCGACTTGCAGCTGCGCGAACACCACCGCTCCAACCTCGACAAATACATGCAGGCGCTGTGGAAACAGTTTGGCAAACAGGAAAACTACGCTCCAGCCAATCCCTACACGCTAAAGGACTTGCAGCGCGTATTGGGCGAGGTAAGCAAGGACACGACTTTTGCTGGCCGCTTCTTCCGGCAGTACGTGTATGGCCGCGACCAGCCACGCTTTGCCGAGGCCTTGCTGCCGGCGGGCCTGGCCGTAGTGCCCACCCGAGCCCTGGGCGCGGCCCTGCCCCGGCAGGTAGAATTTGATGATGACGGCCGCTGCATCGTGGCGGTGAACAGCACCATCGGCTCGGGCCTTTATAAGGCTGGCATCGACCGTGGCGACCAGATTATGGTGCTCGACGGCAAGGAAATAAAATCCTCCAACGAGCTCGACGCCGTGATGCGCAAGCACTCTCCCAGCGACCTCGTGCTGGTGAAAATCCGCACACGCGGCGGGGTAGAAAAAACGGTGCAGCTGGTGCTTACCGAAGACCCCAACGTGCAGGTGCAGGCCGTGGAGAACGTGGAAAAAATGACCCTCGGCCCCAAGCAAAAAGAGCTGCGCGAGGCCTGGCTGGCCAGCCAGGTGAAGTAAATTCGCTGCTTATCCGCCTTTCGAATTGCCCGGCGCCGTGGTGCCGGGCAATTTTTGTATTCGCCATGTCCAACATTCATTACCTCCGCAACGAGGCCCTGCGCACGGTGCGCCCCGGATTTCCGGGCAATAAGCTATTCGGCAAGCAATTCGCCAACGGTGAAGAATTATTCACCCCTCAGTTTTCGGACGTACTGCGCTGGCAGCTCAGCACTAACCCACAGAAAGAAGAAAAGAAGCGCGACAGCTGGACCCCGTCCGTAGTGAGCTGCGAAGGCATTTTTTCTTCGAAAGAAGACATGCTGGTGTGGCTGGGCCATTCGTGCTTCTTACTGCGGGCGGCGGGCGTCACTCTGCTCTTCGACCCGGTGCTGTTCAGTTCCTTTGGCCTGCGGCCGCGCCACACCCTGCCCTGCCGCCCGGAGGATATTACGGGCCTTGATTACCTGCTGCTCTCGCACGGCCACCGCGACCACCTCGACGAAAAATCGGTGCAGCTGCTGGCGCGGCAGAATCCGCAGCTGCAGGTGCTGTCGTCGCTGAAAATGGCGCCGCTGCTGCACCGCATGGTGCCCGGGCTGCCAGTGCAGGAGGCCGGCTGGTGGCAGCAGTACAACCTGCCCGCCGAGGTGCCGCTGGAAATCACGTACCTCCCTGCCGCTCACTGGCACCGCCGTGGCCTCACCGACCTTAACGAAGTGCTCTGGGGCAGCTTCCTCATCCGGGTAGCCGATAAGCTTATCTACTTCGGCGGCGACACGGCCTACGCCGGGCACTTCGAGGCCATCGAGCAGCAGTTCGGGCCCATCGACATCGTGCTGATGGCCATTGGCGCCTATAAGCCAGCCTTTATGATGAATAAAAGCCACGTGAACCCGCACGAAGCCGCTAAGGCCGCCAACGTGCTCCGCGCCGGCCACGTGGTGCCCATGCACCACGGCACCTTCGACCTCAGCGACGAACCCGCTTCGGAACCGCTACGGCTACTGGAGGAAATTGCGGCCAGCGGCTTGCTGCGCGGCGAGCTACACGCACCCGCCGTGGGCGAGGTGCTGCGCTGGCCGGACTGGGAATAGCGGTGAAATAGTGGGATGGTGAACTGATGAGTCAGCATTTTCGGGCACTTCATGCGGTGGGGAAAGTACCTTTGCTGATTGAATGGCGCAGTTGCTGGCGAAAAAACTCACCACCTCACCATTTCACTACCTCACCTCATGTCTCCTACTCTGATTCTGAGCCTCATTGCGGGCTATTTCCTGGTGCTCATCGTCATTGCCGTGCTCACCTCGCGCGGGGCCACGAGCGCCAGCTTCTTTGTGGCCAACCGCGATGCGCCGTGGTACATGGTAGCCTTTGCCATGATTGGCACCTCATTATCAGGTGTCACCTTCATCTCGGTACCGGGCATGGTGCAAAGCCAAAGCTGGAGCTATATGGCCGTGGTTTTCGGCTACATGGTAGGTTATCTGGTGATTGGCACCGTGCTCATGCCGCTGTATTACCGGCTGCGGCTGGTGTCCATCTACACCTATCTCGAGCAGCGCTTCGGCTTCTGGAGCTACAAAACGGGGGCGCTGTTCTTCCTGATTTCCCGGGCGGTAGGCGCGGCTTTCCGGCTCTATCTGGTGGCGGGCGTGCTGCAGCTGGCGGTGTTCGATAGCATGGGCGTGCCGTTTGCCGTCACCGTCACGGCCAGCATTCTGCTGATTTACCTCTACACTTTCCGCGGCGGGCTCAAAACGATTCTCTGGACCGATACTTTCCAGACCCTGGCCATGCTGATGTGCGTGGGCGTCAGCATCTATCTTATTTCGACCGAGCTGCACCTGGGCCTGGGCGAGCTGGTGAAAACGGTGAAGGAAAGCGAGATGTCGCGCATCTATTTCTCCGATTTCAAGGACGACAAATTTTTCTGGAAGCAGTTTGCTTCCGGCGCCTTCATCACCATCGTGATGACCGGCCTCGACCAGGATTTGATGCAGAAAAACCTGAGCTGCCGCTCCCTGCAGGATGCGCAGAAGAATATGTTCTGGTTCACGCTCACGCTGGTGTTCGTCAACGTGCTGTTTCTGACGCTGGGCGTGCTGCTCTACCAATACGCCGCCAGCAAGGGAATCGCCCTGCCCATGAAGGACGGCAAAGTCATTGGTGACAACGTATTTCCGATGCTCGCAACCACGCACTTCACGCTTTTTGCTGGCATCATCTTCATCCTCGGCATCATCGCCGTCACTTACGCCTCGGCCGACTCGGCCCTGACGGCCCTCACCACCTCGTTCTGCGTCGATTTCGTGCTCATCGAGCGCTTCCCGGAGGAAAAGCAGACGCGCATCCGGCAGCTCACGCACCTGGCGTTTTCGGTGGTACTGATTGTGATTATCCTGATTTTCCGCGCCCTGAACGACCAGAGTCTGATTACGGCCTTGTTCAAGGCGGCGGGCTACACCTACGGGCCGCTGCTGGGGCTGTTTTCGTTCGGCATTCTCACGCGGCGCATGCTGCGCGAGTCGGCGGTGCTGCCGGTGTGCATTATCGCGCCAGTGCTCACTTACATTCTCAATGCCAATTCGGTGGAGTGGCTGGGCGGCTACAAGTTTGGCTTCGAAATCTTACTTGTGAACGGAGCGCTAACTTTCCTGGGCTTGTGGTCGATTTCGCGGCCGGCGGCGGTGAACCCTGCAATGGAAGTAGCAGTTTAGCCTCTTACTAGTTGTCAGTTATTGGTTGTCAGTTGTCAGATGCTGTTTGCCAAGAAGCTAACAACGGATAACTATCAACTGACAACTAACATGAAGTACCTGCTTCACCTCCTGCTCATGCTGCCGCTGGCATCTTTGGCCCAGCAAACACCGGCTCCGACGGCTGACAAACAACCCATTGTCCTGCGCTCCAACAAAATGCAGGTGCAGGCTAAACCCGCCGCCAACCGGCCCGACAAGGCGCCGTCATTCCCGGGCGGCGCGCCGGCGCTGGGCGTGTTTTTTCAGCAGTACGCAAAATATCCGGACGCCGCCCGCGTCAAAGGAATCAACGGCAACGTGCTGCTGACGGCCCTCGTGGGCGCCGACGGCACGCTAAGCGACTTCAAGGTGGCGCAATCGCTGTCGCCGGAGTGCGATGCGGAGGCCCTGAAAGCCGCCGCGCAGCTGCCGCCCTGGCAGCCAGCCACCCGGCGCGGGGTGCCGGTGCCTTGCCTCATTCAGCTGCCGGTGCCGTTTGGCAATGCCAACGTGCTGAAGGTAGCGAAGTAGGAATCTGTACTTATAATTAACCCAATCCCCTGTTATGCTGAGCTAAGCGAAGCATGACCGCCGTGAATTGATAGCTTAAAATGGCCCGAAGTGGACTGAATACCAGCGGCAACGACCTGACGCCCGACTTACCCAAGCCCAAGCTCAGCAAGGAAAGCCTGCAGCAGGGATTGCGCGTGTTCCGGTTTGTACTGCCCTACCGGCGTAAATTTCTGTTTGCCCTGCTGTTGTTGCTGCTCAGCAGCAGCACTACGCTGGTGATACCGTGGTTTATCGGCAAGCTGGTAGATGCGGCCACCAATAAGCCAGTAGTGCTGCCGGGCGGAACCGTCGTGGGTATTTCGCAGCTCGTGCTGCTGCTGTTTGGAGTGATTGTGGCGCAGGGCGTGGTGTCGTTTGGGCGCATCTGGTTTCTCACGCAGGTGAGTGAATTCACGGTGCGCGACCTGCGGCAGGCGCTGTATGTCAAGTTCGTAAGTTTGCCCATTCCGTTTTTCGAGAAAAACCGGGTGGGCGCCATTTCCTCGCGCATTACCTCCGATGTGGCGGTTATTCAGGACACCTTTTCCATCACCCTGGCCGAGGTGGTGCGGCAGGTGCTGACGCTGCTGGCGGGTGTGGTGTTTATCATGGTGGCTTCGGTGAAGCTGTCGCTGTTCATGCTGGCTACTTTTCCGCCCATTGTGCTACTGGCCATGGTATTTGGTAAGAAAATCCGGAAGCTGTCGAAGACCACGCAAGACGAGTTGGCCCGCACCAACGTCATCGTGGAGGAAACCCTGCAGGGTATCAACTCGGTGAAGGCCTTTGCCAATGAGCATTTTGAAACCCAGCGCTATGGCTCTTCGCTGGCGGCCACGGTACAGGCTGCGCTGCGCAGCAACCTGTACCGCGGCGGCTTCGTGTCGTTCGTTATTATCGGGCTGTTCGGCGGCATCATCCTGGTACTGTGGCGGGCGGCGCTCATGGTGCAGGCGGGACAGTTGGAGGTCGGTGAGCTGTTTTCGTTCGGCATGTACACCATGCTCATTGGCGCCTCGGTGGCCGGCCTGGGCGAGCTTTATGGCAAGGTACAGAGCACGCTGGGGGCTTCCGAGCGCATTCTGGAAATTCTGGACGAAACGCCCGAGCCCACCCACCAGGAGCCGGTCACCGGCATCGCGCCCCCGCTGATTGCGGGTAATATCGAGTACGACCACGTGGCTTTCCGCTACCCTACGCGGCCCGATTTACCGGTCCTGCAGGACGTGAGCTTCACCATCGCGGCCGGCGAAAAAGTGGCCCTTGTGGGCCCCAGCGGTGCGGGCAAAAGCACCATCGCGGCCCTGCTGATGCAGTTTTATGAGCTCAGTGGCGGCCAGATTCTGGTGGATGGCCACCCGCTGGCCGCCTACGACCTGACCGGCCTGCGCCGCCATATCGGCATCGTACCGCAGGAAACGCTGCTCTTCGGCGGCACCATCCGCGAAAACATTGCCTATGGCAAGCCCGACGCCAGCGAGGCGGAAATAACCGCCGCCGCCCGGCAGGCCAACGCCTGGCAGTTCATTGCCAACTTCCCTGAGGGCCTCGACACCGTGGTGGGCGACCGCGGCGTGAAGCTCTCGGGCGGGCAGCGCCAGCGCGTGGCCATTGCCCGCGCCATCCTGAAAAACCCCGCCATCCTCATCCTCGACGAAGCCACCTCGGCCCTCGATTCGGAGAGTGAAAAGCTGGTGCAATCGGCCATGGACGAACTGATGGAAAACCGCACCAGCATCATCATCGCGCACCGTTTGAGCACCATCCGCAAGGTCGATAAAATCCTTGTCATCGATGGCGGGCGCGTGGTGGAGCAGGGCTCGCACGAAGAGCTGGCCGAGCGCGAAGGCGGGCTGTATGCGAATCTGCTACGGCTGCAGTTTGAGTTGAGTTAGCCGACGGTTGCGTTCTTTGCAGCTTATCCGCTTCCTCAATTTGCAATGCAGCCGCTTACGTTTGCCCAAACGCCTCTCTCCCTTCAGCAATACGCGTCTCTCAACCGGCGGCTAATCTGGAAAAGACGCTGGTGGTATTATATCCTGCTGCTGCTGCTCTTACTGCTGATAGCCAGCGACCGACTGGTGGAACTCTGGCACTATCCCCAGGCCACCTTGTCCTCCCCCAAAGCGGTGTTGTTTTTGGCATACCCACTCCTGGTGGCGGCCTTGATTTTCTTTCTCATCAACCGCAGTATCAAGCGTAACTATCACAACTCGCCGCATCTGACTGACGGCGCGGTTTACGTGCTGGCCGACACGACTATCAGCGGCGAGGGGCCTTCTATCCAGTTTCGGCAGTCGTGGCCTATCACCACCAAAAAGGCGTATCTGCTCGGCCAATGGGTGGTGCTCTACGCCTCTACCACCACGGCGTATTTTCTGCATTTACCTGCACTGGAAGCGCCGGCTACTTTGGTAGATGTGGATGCTATGCTCCGGCAGCACGATATTATCCTAAATAAGTAGCGGGCAATAAATCGCAGGACTTTCGTTACTGGCGGCAGCGATGGGCCCAATGCTCTCTCCTCCGTCGGTATGATGCTTAGCTACCCGTTCCGCAGTCGTTTTTCACTTCGCCGTAAGCCGCTGACTTTGCAAGCCGATGCGGCGGGCCTACTGGGCATCATCGGGTTGCTGGCTATGACTTTGTGGATGCCGACTTATCGGATGGCCACACCAGCCGAAAACCGGATTACCGCGCCGTTTGCCTACAGCATGTTCTGTAAGCCCGACTCCCGGGCCTTTGAGATTGAGTTGAATGTGCAGCAGCAACTTAGTTTCAATCTGGAGCGTTGCGAGGCGGCAAACGCTGCTCCCGGCCACCAGCTGCAAACTGCCGCTATCCAGCGGCTAGCGACCAAACGCCAGTTGCTGATAAATCCGCAGCAGCTCGTGCAGCTAGCCAGTTTATCCCGGATTTCGACGGGCATCGACCAACTGGCTTGTGGGCCTTTCCCGGGCCAGCCTGGCCTCCAGGCCTCCGCCGGACTTAGCGGGCCCGAATTGCTGGAATGGCTGGCAGCCGTGCGCGAAACCAGCGCGGACTTATTCCAGTGCCCCGTTTACGTTGAGATTCGGGCCGATGGCCGCTGTGGCAGCTCAGAGGTGCGGCGCCTGTTGCGCATTTTACAAAGCGCGGGGGTGAACCGGGTCACTTTCATCACGCAATTACGCTGAGATGCAGACTTCTCTTTTGCCGCGCCGTAAGTCGGCGCGCCGCGTAAATTTCTGGCCCGATATGGCGCCGCTGGCGGGCATCGCCCTGCTGCTGGCAGTATTTTACATGCTGGCCGGAATCCCCAAATTCACAGCAGGCCCTTCCGTACACGTACCTCACTCGATTCCTGACTGCTGTTCGGACCCTCCGGGACCGACGGTGATTATCACCATAAATCGAGCGGGGCAATTTTTTATAGCGGGCAGTCAACAGTCCGAAATTATTCAGCAAGTAGCTAAGCAGCATGGAATGCTGCTATCGGCTAGTGAATATCAGAAACTGGTTGACCTGCCTTACATCGCCACTTCGGTAGCTGACTTGCCGGCCTATCTGGCCCTTACGCCGGCTGACCGCCACGTTGCCCTACCGGCCAGCCTTCGCTTGGGCATGCCGTTTTCTCAGGTGATAGATTATATCAGAACTGCCCGGGAGATGAATCGCAGTTCGTTTTCCTGTTATCTCCGGGTCGACCAGGATTTGCCTTGCTCCGGGTTAAAGCAGTTGCTGGACAAACTAAACGAGCAAGACATTCGCCATTTTCAGCTTATTACCGAACTCAGTTCCTCCAGGCCCGTCACCACCTATTATTATTAGTTTATTATTAGTTGCACACGCTGTCGCCCCCGAAACCCGCGCCCCCAGCGCGGGTTTCGTACTTTTAGCCCCGCAAACTTTCCCCTCTCACTCCCGGATGAAGAACTTCCTCCTGCCCGTGGCCGCCGTGGCGGTGGCCCTGCTGGCCGCCCCGGCCGCACATGCCCAGCTCAAAACCCCGTCGGCCAGCCCCAGCAGCACCATCACGCAGCGCGTGGGCCTCACTGACGTCACCATCACCTACTCGCGGCCCAGCGCCAAAGGCCGGGCCATTTTCGGGGCCGACAACTCGCTGGTGCCAAACGGCAAACGCTGGCGCACGGGTGCCAATGCCACGACTACCATCAAGTTTTCAGACGATGTAACCGTGGAGGGCGTGAAGGTGCCCGCCGGCGAATACGGCATCTACACCGTGCCCCGCCCCACCGAGTGGACCGTGGTGCTCAACAAAAGCCTCAAGCAGGGCGCCGACGTGGATGGCTTCAAAGACGACCAGGACATGGCCCGCTTCACCATCAAGCCCTATGCGCTGCCCGCCAAGGTCGAAACCTTCACCATCGACCTGACCGACCTGACCCCGGCTACCGCCAACGTGGCCCTGGAATGGGAAAACACCGGCGCCAAGTTCAAAATCGCGGCCGATGTGGACAGCAAGGTGATGGCCCAGATTGACGAGAAAATCACGAAAAACGCCAGCCCCGCCCCCGGCGACCTGGCCTCGGCGGCCGTGTACTACAACGACAACGACAAGGACCTGAAACAGGCGCTGACCTGGATGGAGAAAGCCAACTCCGCCGAGCCCACCAAGTTCTGGAACCTGCACACCGAGGCCAAAATCCGCCTCAAGATGAAGGACTACAAGGGCGCCATCAAAGCCGCTGAGGCCTCGAAAAAGGCGGCTCTGGCTGCCACGCCGCCGAATGGCCAGTACGTGAAGATGAACGAAGACCTGCTGGTGGAAGCCAAAAAGATGGGTAAGTAAGCCCCGTCTTTTCCCGCTCGAAGCCCCTCGCTACCCCTGGTTGGCGAGGGGCTTTTGGTTGGCAGCCCGCTGGTCTATCCACGCCAGCAGCCCGCCGAATACCGTCGTCCACGCCACCACCAGCCACACGGAGAACCACACGTCGCTCATATAGTGCGCCCCCAGGATGGGCCGGCCCAGCATAATGAGCCCCGGCAGCACCAGCAGCGGCAGCCGGTAGCGCGGCCAGGCCACCGCCAGCGGCCAGAACAAACTCAGGTAGCCGGCGGTATGCGAGGAGGGAAACGAGTCGTTGTGCGGGCCACTGGCCCAGAGGCCCAGCCCCTCGTAGCCGGCCCCAAACAGCACCTCCGGCCGCAGCCGATGCACCACGCCCTTGAGCACGTTGGAGCTTACCTGGCTGGCAATGTGCACGAGCAGCACCACCAGAAACAGCGAGGCGCCCGGCCGCCGCAGCCCCCAGCGGCCCACCACATACGCCGCTACCACCAGCACGTAGGGCCAGGGCAACGGCCCCAGCCGCCAGTTCAGCAGCCAGCCGTAGAAATGGTCGGCGCCCTCGGTGTAGGCCAGAAAGAACGGCACGGCCCCGCCAGTGTGCCGGTGAATGAACAGCGCCAGCGGCTGGTCGAGAAAGCAGATGAGCAGCACGCAGGCCGCCAGCGTGGCGGCGGTGAAGTAGCCAAAGGAACGCAACGACACTATGCCAGACCAGGATTTTCCGCGAAGATATCGGCCCAGTCCAAGTTCAAATCGGGCAGGGTGCGGCACGGGATGGGGCCCGCGCTGGCGTACTCGCCCACCAGCCGGTAGCGGGCGGTGACCTCGTCGAGCACGAACACCGAGATGTCATTGTCCTGGGGCAGCACAATCCAGTATTCGCCCACGCCAGCTTCTTCGTAGAGGTCAAACTTGTCTTTCCAGTCGCGGGCGGCGGTGCGGGGCGAAGCTACTTCGATAATCAAATCGGGGGCGCCGAGGCATCCGCGGGGCTCAATTTTCGAGGGGTCGCAGATGACGCACACATCCGGCTGCACGACGGTGTAGATGGCCTCGTCGGCAAGGCTGCCGCGCTTGGGCAGGCGCACATCGTAAGGGGCCACGCGCACCTGGCAGGGATTGCGTCGCAAATGGCTGTGGATTGCCCCGAACAAATCACCGACAATGGCCTGGTGCCGGTCAGTAGGCGCGCTCATCCGGCGCATGATTTTCCCGCGTAGCAATTCTACCAGCTCGGTGAATTGCCAGGTCAAGTAGTCGGCGTAAGAGTACGTGCCGTCGGGGTCGAGTTGCGAAAGCGAGGTGATGGGCGTAGACATGAAACAAAAATACGCTTACCCGCTGATAGGCCGCATGCAGGTAATGCGAAACTCTGTTTCCGCGACGAGCGCAGCGAGTTCCCACGTGTCTGCTGATGCCAGATACTCGCTGCGCTCGTCGCGGAAACAGAGTTTCGCGTTACTTCCCATACGACACCAGATTGGCCAGCACCCGGTAGGCCCCCGGCACGCCCGCCGGCAGCTCCCGAAACAGCGACAGCCCGGTGTAGATGTAGTGCCCCTTCCCGTAGTCGGCCACCAGGATGGCGCTCTGCTGTTCGGCCTCGCCCGGGTCGTGGCTCGATATGATGGGCGTGTACCTGGCATCCCAGGCCGAGGGGTAGTAGAGGCCCTGCTCCTGCACCCAGCCGGTGCTGAAATCCTCGGGCGTGAGCTTGTTGGGCTTGTTTAGCAGCGGGTGCTGGGGGTTGAGGAACTTCACGGGCGTATTCTCCACCGTGATGCGGTTGTTGGAGAGCGTGAGGGGGTAGGGGCCAATTTGGGGCAGCAGCACGCCGCGCGTGACGGTGTACTGCACCACCACGGTGCCGCCCTGCTCGGCGTATTTGAGCAGCTCGGTTTGCTGGCTTTTGAGCTTCTCGACGGTGTTGTAGGCCCGGATGCCCAGCATCACGGCGTCGTAGCGGCGCAGGCGGTCGAGGGTGAGGTCGGTGGCGGGGTCGAGCAGGGTCACGGTGTAGCCGAGCTGGCGCAGGGCCTCGGGCACCTCGTCGCCGGCGCCCATGAGGTAGCCGATTTGCTGGCCTTTGGTGAGGGCCGTAGTCTTGACGAGCGGGGCCGTGGCTTCGGGAAACAGCGTTTGGGTAGGGATGTGCGGGTAGTTGATAGTTTGGATGCCACGGGTGTAGGCCTGGCTGTCCACGGTGGCCACGGCTTTCAGCTCACCACGGCCTTCCTGTCCCGAATTGATGCGTAGCGTAAAATTGACGGTTAGCTCCTCATCCTTGTTTTTCAACGTGAAGGGCACTGAAGCTGGCTGGACGAACCAACCCTCCGGTACTTGCAAGGCCAGGGTGCCGCTCACCCCGGCCCGGCCAGCCCGCAGCGTCACGGGCACTTGCTTGCCAGCGCCACCACTCGCCTGGGCTAGTGCCAATCCAAAGACGTAAGCACGGGCGGCGGGCAGGTTCACGGCCACGGGCGGCACCACGGCCAGCGGCTGGTACAGCTCGCCGAGCACTTGGTCGGTGTGTTTGTATTGGATGGGAACGGTAAAGTGCAAGAGTCCGTCTCCTAATTGAACTTCTATTGTCGAACTAGCAACCGAGACGTTTTCTGGTTTGCCGATTTGATACTGCTTGTTGACTTTATACATACCCGTCAAAGCAGTTTCAACCAACCAATAGGGCTGCGTGGTCTGTGTTTTTTCGTCAACCACCACTTGAGTAGTTGCAGGGAATGAGACTGGAATTCCTTGAGGAAGCAGCTTATCTATCTTAACCACTTCCTTCTCGCCCTCTAAAACAGCAACTATTTTCATCGGCGTTGCGCTTCGATTAATCACTGTTCCTGTGTATGCCACAGAGCCACCGGTTACCGTTGGACCTTCAGCTATCATTTCGATGCTAATACCATAGCATGCCGCCATTAGCTCCTCCACCTGCTGCATCTTGATATTATAAAATCTTTTTGCCGGGTCTGGTTTGTAGGGTTGATTTCTAGCGCCAGACAAATCCATCATGGCTGACCTTAGCGCACGCAGATTAGGAATACTCGCCGCCGGGTTCCCCGCGTCAAACTTGCTAATCACCTCCTCCACCAGCTTGCCAATCCTGGCTCCGCCCGGCACCCGGTTCCAACTCATATCCACGCCCTCAAACAACTCCTTGGGCAGCGCATCGCCCGGCCGCAGGGTCTGGAAATACTCCAGGCTCTCGCCGCGCTGGGCGGCCGTGCCCATGCCCTGCGAGCGGTGCTGCGAGCGCGAGAGGGCCGCCAGCTCGCCGTAGCTTTTGCCCAGCAGCGGGTTGTAGCCGCCGGCATCGAGCTTGAGGAAGCCGCTCAAATCCTCGCCGGGCTTCACGAAGAAGCTGCCTGTGTTCCAGAGCAGGCGCTTGGGCTGCCAGGGCTGCACGTATTGGAGCTGCTCGGGGAAGCGCTTGGCATCGCCGGCGGCCGCGAAGGCCTCGATGGCCAGGATGGCGCTGGCCTGGTGGTGGCCGTGGCCGGCGCGGGCATCGGGCGGGAAGCGGGTGATGAGCACGTCGGGCCGCCGCTGGCGGATGACCCACACCATGTCGGCCAGCACCTGCTCCCGGTCCCAGATGGTAAAGGTTTCGTCCGAGGTTTTGGAGAAGCCGAAGTCGTTGGCGCGGGTGAAAAACTGGCTGGCCCCGTCGATGCGCCGGGCCGCCAGCAGCTCCTGGGTGCGGATGACGCCGAGCTGCTCGCGCAGCTCGGGCCCGATGAGGTTCTGGCCGCCGTCGCCGCGGGTGCAGCTCAGGTAGGCGGTTTCGAGCAGCCGCTCATTGGCGAGGTAGGCCAGCAGGCGGGTGTTCTCGTCGTCGGGGTGGGCGGCGATGTAGAGCACCGAGCCCAGCACGTTGAGCTTTTTCAGGCCCAGTAGTATCTCGGAGGAGGTGTAGGTTTTGGGGGCCTGGGC
>Ga0247804_10000372_pt1 | contig 20740 bp, 12 predicted proteins | sample UWRJL029104C1_FD_181142 | JGI IMG/M metagenome (GOLD analysis project Ga0247804, IMG submission 181142) | Plant litter microbial communities from Arlington Agricultural Research Station in Wisconsin, United States - UWRJ-L029-104C-1 | ecosystem: Environmental > Terrestrial > Plant litter >...
GGAGTAGTCCTGCACCTTGTCGTCGGCCGCGCCGGGGTTGCCCACCAGCCACACGCCCCAGCTTTTGGCGGTGGCTTTCTGCAGCGTGCCCACGGCCCGCACCGAGAAGTGGTCGGTCAGGCTATAAGTGGTTTCCAGCTCCAGGCCGTAGGTTTCGATGGAGTTGAAGATGGCGGGCGTGTTGTAGAGCGTATTATCGGCCGCCAGGGTGGCCACGTAGCTGGGCACGTTGCTCAGCAGCGAGTAGAAGGGCGTCACGAACACGTTGTAGCGGCCCTGCTGCAGCTTAAATCCGGCCTCCACCTGCTGCACATGCTGGGCTTTGGGGTCGAGGGTAGCGGCGGTGTAGGCCGTGTTGGCGTTGAGGTAGAGGCCGAGGTCGGGCGCTTTCCGGCCGTCGGCGTAGCGGGCGTACACGGCCAGACCGGGCGAGAAGCGGTAGTTCAGCGCCCCCGAAAACGAGACGGTTTTCACGGTATGGTCCAGCGCCAGCGGCGTGGTGCCGGCCCGGCCAAACTGGTTGTCGTACACCGTGAGGGGGTTGCCATCGACGCCGCCGTAGCCGGGCGCCGCCTGGGCAGGGTCGGTCGCGCCCGTCAGGTTGGTGCCCTTCACGCGCACGTAGTCGCAGCGCAGGCCGCCGTCGAAGGTCAGCTGGGGCACGATTTTCCAGGTGACGGCCCCGAAGCCCGACAGCTGCGTCTGGCGAAAGTCGTTGTGGTTGAAGCCCGCGCCCAGGGTGCTGCCCAGCGCGGCCACGCCCTGCGGATTGGTAAACTGGTAGGTTTTGCCATCGAGGCCCACAGCCGAAATATCGAGCTGGTGCGGCTGGTCCTCGATGGTGGCCAGGTTCATCCCGGCCAGGCCGGTGGTGTAGTCGAGCTGCGACACGCCCACGTAGGTGCCCGCCGTCACGGTCAGAACGTCGCCGAATTTCTTGGTCACCGAGCCTTGGTCCAGCACTTCCTGCATCCTGAGGTCGTTATGAATCAAGGCCGTGAAGAGCACCGAGCTGGGCTGAATGTTCTGGCCCGGCAGCTCGCCGGTGGCCACGTTGGTAAAGTTGAAGCCGGCAAACTGGTTGTTCACGATGCGCGGCGACTGCACCACGGTGGCCACCGTCCGGCCCGTCTGCTGGTCGCGGAAGGTGTAGGTGCCGAACTTGCCCAGCCCGCCAATGACGTAGTACGGGTAGATGTCGAGCAAGCTCATGGGCGCGGTGCCCAGGCCCAGGTTCCACTCGCGGCGCTTGTTGGTGTATTTCACGTTGTTCTGAAACGACCAGCCGCCGCCCAGGTCGTGCTGCCAGTCGAGGCCCACGGCCCGGTCGATGGAATGCACTAGCCGGGCAGGGTCGAAGGAATGCTGGTCGCCGGCCGCGTTGCGCGGGTAGTCGAAGGCGGCCGTTTTGCTCAGCTGGTACGAGTCGGTGTTATGCACGCCGGCGGCCAGCCCGGGCTTGTCGAAGTTGGTGGCGGGCAGAAAGTCAAACGAGTTGTTGTGGTCGTCGAGGTACTTGCCGTAGAGCTTCAGCGCGCCGCCGGCGTAGGTTTTCACCACGTTGAACTTGCCCTGCCCGCCCCGGTTCAGGGCGTAGCCGGGGTTGCGGGCGCTGTTGGCGTAGCGGTAGAAGCCACCCACGTTGAAGGTCAGGTCGCCCTTGTTGGTGAGCTTGCCGCCCAGGTTCACGTCGGCCCGGTAGTAGGGCTGGGCGTCGCCTTCCAGGCCAAACCGGGTGCGCACCTCGCCGCTCAGCTGGTCGCCCCCGGTTTTCGACACGTAGTTGAAAATGCCGCCCGGCGCGTTGGGCCCCGTGATGGCCGCCGAGCCGCCGCGCACCGCTTCCAGCCGCGCCGTAGTGGCATCGGCCCGCAGGAAAAAGTCGGGCCCGTAGTTGCCAAACGTGGCGTTGGTGACCGGCAGGCCGTCCTCCTGCATCGACACGTAATAATAGCCCGTGGCCGCCTCCACCGAGCCCGCCGACACGCCCCGCGAGTACACCGTGTTGCGAATCTCGCCCGAGGCCGAGTTCACGTACACGCCGGGCACGCTCTTGAGCAGCTCGGCCGCCGAGATGGGCGCCTGCACCTCAATCTGGTTGGCCGACAGCGTCGAGATGGCAATCGAGGCGTCCATGCGCGCGCGCTTGTCGAACACGCCCGTCACCACCACCTCGTCCACCTGCTGCGACTGGTCGGCCAGGTTCACCGTCAGCGGCGTATCGCGCTGGGCCGGCAGCACCGCCAGGTCTTTCGCCGCAAAGCCCACCGACGACACCGTCAGCGTCACCACGCCCGCGTCCACGTTGCGGAGCGTGAAGCGCCCGCTCTCGTCGGCCACCGTGCCGGTGGTGCCGCCCTTCACCGTCACCGTCGCGCCGGGCACCGGGGCGCCCTTGCTATCGCGCACCGTGCCCGACAGCGTAGCCGACGTCTGGGCCTGCGCCGTCGGCGCCCCGGCCAAACCCAAAAGCAGAAAAAAGCAGCCGGCCAAGGCCCCGGCTTTACGTGCGTAAGGTGTAATCATGAAATCCGCAAAAAGGAGAAAGGAAGTGGTAATGAATGGATTAATTTCAGCCACGCATAATAAGCCGGCAAGTTAGCGATAGTAGTGCGCAGCGGTAGGCCGGGCGGCTTCGGCCCAGGCACCGGCCGCAGCCAGCGGTGCCCCTAACGCAAAGAAGCCCCCGCTGCTTGCGCAGCCGGGGCTTTCCGTTTTTCAAGAATCGTTGTTTAGTTCTTGGGCTTGGGCACCGGCCTGAGCACCAGCCGAAGCCGGTGTTGTTGCGCAGGTCGGTGACGCATGCGGTATGCTTCTGGTCAGCCGGGACGATGCGCAGCATCGAGGCCGTTTTCGTGGTTAGCCTCTTTGCAGTCGTTGCACTAGCTACCCACCGGGAGGTAGAGCATGCCAAGCGGAGGCACCGTACTCCACCGGGGCCAGGTGCAGAATGGACAAGCGCTCAATCAGTATTGGCCGCTGCTTAGGCTAAGCCCGCATATCGTGCTTGCAGGAACGCTTTATGGCGCTCCAGAAAGGCCTCGAGCGACTCGGGTTGGATGCCGTAGCCGGCGGCCTGCCGGGGGTCAATCTTATAGCCTTCCACGTTCTGCCAGACGTAGGGCTCGATGCCCCAGTTAAACAAGCCGCTGGCGAGGGCATCCTCCTCGGTTAGACTATTGGCCTCGAAGTGTTTGCCGGTCACGGCCGACAACGCCGCGGCCACCTCGGCCATGGTGAGCTTAGCCCCCACCAGCGACAGCTCCTGGTGGTTGAATTTCTCCGGGTAGGTAAAGGCTTCCGCGGCAAAGCGGCCGATATCCTGTGCCGTTAACCAGTCCGTTTTGGTGTCCGGGGCGATGGGCGTGTCCAGCTTGCCTTGGGCCAGCGTGGGGAACATGCCGGCATCGCGGGGGGAAGCAGATTCTCCATCAAATACGGGGGTTTCAGAATGGTCCAGTAGGGGAAGCCCGCCGTTTTCACGGCGTCGATGGCAGCGGTTTTTTCCTGCCAGTATAGCGGCTCCCAGCGGCCTTTGTCCCAGTCCACGAAGTTTTCCTGCTCTCCGGCCCGCGCCACGGAAGTGTGCACGACCTGCCGGACGCCCGCCGCCTTGGCCGCCGCTACCAGATTGGTGGCGTGCCGCGTCTCCTCCCCCTTATTGCCGGGGTGGGACCCCATTTGCACGGAGAAAACCCCCGTTGCCCCTTGCGCCGCCTGGGTCAAGCCTGCCAGGTCATCGAACGTGGTTTCGAACAACTCGACATTTTGGGCCGCCAGGGCCAGGGCCGCTTTGCTGTTTTTATCGCGCACAATGGCTCGTATCACGACATCGCCTTTCGCTACTAAGGCCTTAATGACGGCCCCTCCCTGCAGCCCGGCGGCGCCCGCGACCAGGATGACTGGTTTCTGAATCTGGTTCATGTTAGTCGGTTAATTTTTTTGCAAATTTACGCCGCTGCTGGTATACAAAAGATGCCAGTTACCTAAAGGATGCCAGATATACAACCAGACAAAGCCGTCATCGCGCAGCAGATACGCCACCTGCAGGATACCCTGTACGTGGTCAACGGGAAGTGGAAGCTGCCCATCCTGGTGGCCGTCCACCAGGGAAACAGCCGCTTCCGCGACATCCAACGGAGCGTGCAGGGCATCACCACCAAAGTCTTGTCTACGGAACTCAAGGCCCTGGAGCAGAATAAGCTGGTAGTGCGGCAGGTGTACGATACGTCTCCCCCCACCGTGGAATACACGACTTCTCCGTACTGCGATACCTTGCAGACCATGATTTTGGAAATGATTGAATGGGGTAAGAATCACCACGACAAGATTCGGGAGAAGTAAGGGGTGGGCTCCGGCCCACGGGCTGCCCGTGGATGAGGCGCGGTTGCGCTACGTATCGCCGTTGGACTGGCAGCACGTCAACCTGCACGGTAAGTTGACTTTTCCGACGAAGCCCTGAAATACTCGCTCTGCTTCGATGTGGAGGCTCTTTTCGCCTTCCGGTGAAGCTACGCAAACAACAGTACCCGCCCCCCATGCTCCCCACCTACCTCCGCCGCTTCCAGAAACTCCGCGTGGCCAGCAGCCGCCTGCACGGCGAGGCGCCCTACAAGCCCGCCCTGCTGCTGGCCGTGCTCGAAGGCATCGCCGAGGGCAGCATCCGCGACAACCGCATCGAAATAACCGCCGAGCTCATCGCCGCCTTCAAAGCCATCTGTACCGATTTGGGCACCTCGGCCCAGTTCACGGCCCAGAACTTCGCCCTGCCCTTCTACCACCTCAAGTCCGACGGCTTCTGGCACCTGCACACCTGGCCCGGCCTCGAAATCCTGCTCACCAAATCCAGCTCCGTCCGCAGCTTCCGCCACCTGCGCGAGGCGCTGGCCTTCGCCGCCCTCGACCCCGAGCTCTGGCTGCTGCTGCAAGCCCCCGCCGACCGCGCCGCCCTGCGCCAGGCCCTGCTCGACCGCTACTTCCCCCAAACCCAGGGCCGCTACCGCGCCCGCGCCGGCCAGCTGGCCTGGCCGGCATCCGGCAGCAGATGCTCGAAGAGCCCGCCGCCACCTACTCCCGCCACGTCCAACTGGCCGACGAGCTCGACCTGACCGTGCGCAGCACCCTCTTCAAGCGCCTCGTGCTAAGCGCCTACGACAACACCTGCGCCATCTCGGGCCTGCAACTGCTCAGCACCCGCAGCAGCCCCGTGCCGCTGCTCGATGCCTGCCACATCGTGCCCTGGGCCGTGAGCTACAACGACACCCTGCCCAACGGCCTGGCCCTGTGCCCCAACCTGCACCGCGCCTTCGACCGCCACCTCTTCCACATCGACGCCGACTTCCGCGTGCAGGTGGCCGCCGACTTCCGCGAGCTCGGCGGGGCCGGGTATGGCATCCGGCAGTTTCAGGGGCAGCAATTGCGGCTGCCGCAACGGCCGGAGTGGTGGCCGGGGAAGGAGAATCTGGCGGCGCAGCGGAGCAGACAATTCAGGCACCTCGAAGCCTCATGTAAAGAAAAGGCCGGTTTGCTTTACGTAACACAAAAACCGTTTCTCATGCATACCTTACCGCCCTAATTGTGAATCACCTTTTCTCTGTGCCTTATGGATTTGTTTTCTACTCAACAGCCCGACCTCAAAAGCCTTTTTCTACAGCTTTTCAATTCTCCCGATGAGCAGGCGGTAGAGAAGCTTATCCAGCAATACCCAAGCGTATTCGCAACTCCAACTAATTGGAAGCCGCTTGGCGGTAACGAAAATATGTACGGGGTTATTGAGAATCAACAAGCCTCACCTATTGCGGCGCTGGTAGAGAAAATAACTAACTCGATTGATGCTACCCTCATGCGAAAATGCTATGAGGCAGGTATTGACCCGAAAGGCGACGATGCTCCTAAAACAATGGAGGCAGCGGTAAAGCAATTTTATGCAGGCCAAGCCGAACAATGGGACTTGAGCGCATTTCGCAAAAAACAGGCTGAGAACATCCAAATTGTAGCTTCCGGCGGGCGGATGAATACGTCGCTTACCATTTATGATAACGGGGAAGGGCAGCATCCAGAGAATTTTGAGAACACGTTTTTATCACTGCTTCGGGGCAATAAAAATGAAATCCACTTTGTACAAGGCAAGTACAATATGGGGGGAAGCGGAGCAATTGTGTTCTGCGGCAAGCGCGGCTATCAGTTGGTGGCGTCGCGGCGCTACGATGGCAGCGGACCTTTAGGGTTCACCCTAATTCGGGAGCATCCACTCTCCAAGGAAGAACAGGGCACACGCAAGAATACGTGGTATGAGTTTCTGGTCCTGGATGGCAAGATTCCGTTTTTCGCCATCACCGAATTGGATTTGAAACTGGTCGGCCGCTCGTTCACGACGGGCACCGTAATTAAGCTTTATTCCTACGACCTCCCGGCTGGTTCGCGCTCTGTTATTTCCCGCGACCTGAATCAGAGTCTCAATGAGTTCCTGTTCGAGCCGGCGCTACCGGTGCTGACGGTTGACACCAAGGAACGGTATCCCGATGACAACAACTTAGAGCGCCCGCTTTTTGGCTTGAAGCGCCGCCTAGAGCAGGATGATAAAGCGTATGTGGAAGTGAATTTTGTAGAAGACTATAACGATGCGCTATTTGGCAAGATGCGCGTTTCGGGGTATGTATTCAACACCAAAGTAGGCGGCAAGTCGGCCAAGGAAACAAAGGATTCCATTCAGCGGGAGTTTTTCAAGAACAACATGGTCGTGCTGTTCTCTATGAACGGGCAGGTACACGGAAGCTACTCGTCGGAGTTCATCACCCGCTCCATGAAGCTCAACCTGCTGAAAAACCACCTGCTGTTACACGTCGATTGTACAAACATGAGCTATGAGTTCCGAAAAGAGCTATTTATGGCTTCGCGTGACCGGCTGAAAGTTGGGGAAGAAACTAATGCCCTGCGCAAGTTTTTGGCCTCGAAGCTGAGCAAGGCGGGTGGGCGACTCGCCGAAATCGAAAAGAAGCGCAAGGACTCTATTTCAGTAGATGGCAGCGATTCCAAGGAATTACTGAAGAACGTTACGAAAAATATTCAACTCAACCCGGAGCTAATGAAGTTGCTGGGCAGCACTTTTAAGCTGGATGAGAAAAAGGCGCAGCCGGAAAAGGACAAGCCCGAGAAGAAAACCCCTGCCCGCCCCGCCCCAGAGCCATTCAAGCCGCAACGCTTCCCCACGTTCTTTCAGATGAAGGGACGTAAGGACAACGAGAGCGCAACGGGTATTCCGCTGGGCGGCGAGAAAACCATCCGCTTTGGTACCGATGTGGAAAACCAGTATTTCAACCGGGTGGAAGAACCCGGCGAGTTGCGAATTGCCCTGCTCGATACGAAGCGGGCCACCGGCAGCGGTGGCCTCCTTGCCGGTACGCCGTCGCGAGTAGAAGAAGTTCTAAACGTGAACGTAAGTAGCCCGCAGGATGGTAGCATCCGCGTCACGATGAACCCGCAGAAAGATGCGCAGGTGGGCGATGCCGTGAAGCTGAAAGTGTCGCTGACCGCGCCCGGCCAGGAACTGGAAGAAATATTCTGGGTGAAAATCTCTGAAAAGGAGGCCCCGCCCAAACCCGCGCCCCAGCCCGAGGAAGAACCATTGGCAGGACTGCCAGACCCAGTATTCATGTACGAAACCCAAAAAGATGGCTGCACTACCTGGGCGCTGGTGGAACTAGGAACAGGTGAGCCAATCAATCACAAGACTGTAGTTCAGCCCCTAGTAGAAGGCGACAACCTTGAGAAAATCTACATCAATATGGACAGCACGGTACTACGGAATTTTCGCTCCAAGTATCGCAACATAACCGAGGAGCAACAGGAGCTTACAGCCAGCAAGTATTGGACGGCTGTTTATATGCACACTTTGTTCCTGTATAGTATCACCAAAAACCGCAAGTACGAGGTAAGTCAGATGAAAGCGGGGGAACAAAGCCCAGTAGACATTGCGGACTACATCAAGGACTTGTTTGAGAACTTTTACTCTGAGTTTATCCTAAACTTTGGTGGGATGGAAGAAATGATGCAGGGCCTTGGCGACTAAAGCGTAGGATATGCCAATGTAAAACTTTTAACAATGTCTTTTGCAATCCTTATTATTTCTCCATTACCGGCTCGACGGGCACTTGCATGTACACTTGACACTACATCATAGGTTGGCGTAAATGTCCCTGCTAAAACAATAAGTTCTTTCTGTACCAGCCATTCTACGCCTTCTCTGTAAGACTTTTCAATAGAGGTAAATCTCCTCTTAGAAGGTAATGGAAAGCTCAGTAGTTTGAAATCAGCAACTGTATCCATATCAAAGCCGTGTCTCTGGCTAAATCTAAACCGGAGTGTGCCAGTTGTGCGATGCGTATGTTGTGATGCTCTACCTAACGTTCCATTCTTACTATTTGTCATTCCCACATAAACTGTAGAGTGGAGCTTTGAGACCCATATGTAAATGTACGAACGTCCCTTCCCAACAAAAATATTTGAGATATACGTTTCAATCATAGACCACTGCTTTGAATATTAGGTGGCAAAACACTTTCCTTACGTCGGCAGAGGTTGGCTAGAAACTCAGAAGCTACACGACGAAATTCAGTCAAGACCTTCATAACTTCGTCGTATTTGTAATCGTCCATGTTTTTGTACGCATACAATTCTGCTTGAGCTAGTTGCCAAAGCATTAAATCGAATATTATTTGCAAACCGTCGTTTTCCTTATTTCTTTCATAAATAAGGATTGCGAACCTATGCATTCTATTGATGCGTACGCAGTCGCCCAAATCAGTGTCAGTGTATGGTTCCCATAAAAGATTATCTTCTATGGACGCCACTCGGAAAATAGAAGATGCGAAGGCATTTTCCTTTCCTCCTTTCACGGCCTCCTTCCTTTCATCTGGAGACAATTCTTTGATTTCACCCTCTTCGTCTACATCTGCCCCTGAGTCCTGCATAAGTAACAGAGCCATTGTCTTGACTTTGTTGCTCATATCCTTGTCAATTTCTTGTAGGCGTTCAAGCGCAATACGTTCTTCAGGCGCAGCATCACCAGGCAAAAGGTCTATCGTATCTAAATCTGATGCGATTATATTAGAGACCTCACTTGATGCTTTAGTTATAAATTTAACAACTTGCGCACCAGCTGTCTTCCAAGCTTTTTTGCTTTTGAATCTTGCTCCCGCCGTAAAATCGTTTATCTTATTCCAAGCGTCTTCTGAAAGAATAATGTTCGATTTTTTAACATCGATGTTAAAGTAATCGTCCGCCTTATCCTCAATCAGGATACGCCCTCTAAACGCGTAATTGTCTTGGTCTTGAACAATAATACCTTGCAAAGAGGATGCCCAAGATATTAAACGTTTGTTTCTGTAAACATAAAAGCCATAGTTCCCAGCACCTATTAGATACTTTGCCCGGATAGACGCATCAGTTTCTCCAAGTTCACCAAATTTAAACGCGGGTGGATAAGGTAACTGAGTAATTTCAATTGTGCAATGGACATCGTTATCTTTGTCAAGTAAGATATCTTTAGGCTTCTCAATCCACTGCACGGATTTGCCATCCCATTCGTTTTCGTTTAGATTTCCTGATGCTTGAGCGATGAATAGAGGGTCAATAGGGGAAATCTCAAACCCTCCTATTTTGATTACTACGGGTGGCTTATCTTCAATCAAGCCGCTCAAGTAGTAATAATATATGACCCCTAGTTTCAACTTAAGTTCATTAACTGTGTTCTTTACACTAGGATGGTTTATTTTACGAACAGCTTTTAATCTGACTATCGTGCCGTATCCTTCTACTAGCAACTCTCTAATAATTACGTTGTCTTCTTCGTTAAGTTGCTCAGGTATTGCTTTGTACTCTTTTGTAGCAACAGTATTAGGCAAAGAAATGCTGAATTTTGAAAAAGTGTTGGGAGCATCAACACGTGACGAAACTATTTCTAAAATGTCAGCTTGCGAAAGAGCAGCTGTCTTGAGTCCTAGGCCAAACTTCGACAACGAATTCTGTTCGTAGCCCATTTCACTGGCACCAAGCGCCAATGCATCTAGTATGCCCTGCCTTGACATGCCATTGCCGTTGTCAATCACAGCATACTCTGAAACGTTATTCTGTTTAGCATCAGAATAGTCTTCTCTCTCCTTTTTTAGGAAGAGATACACATTAGTCGCATCAGCTCTAATAGAATTATCAATAATATCGCATAAAGCTGCTGAAGTGGTGTAGCCAATACGACTCAAACCGAATAGCAGTCGGCCTGCGTCTATCTTCAAGTCTACTGGTACTGAATCCAATGGTTCCATGTCAAGCAAATAAATATACTAAATAAAGCAGGAAGCACACCCCACCTCTTCCTCGTCATCAAGAGTGTCGATTAGGTAGGGACTGCTGGCAAATGTAGTCTTCTTTTGCTTTGCCAGCGCATCTAGCTTAATCCGACGGATGCGTTCCGGCTTAATGAGGTCTTCCAGCGACTCTTCCATCCAGGTGTAGCCGGCTTTTTCGTAGCCCTGGGCCAGTGCAAATTTGTCGGGGTGCTGCTCGTAGAGCCATACCCATTCTATCTTTTGCTGGAAGAAGCAGAAGTAGCAGCCGGAGCGGCTGCGGGCGTACTCGCCCTGCTGCCCGTCTACCTCAAAGGTGATTTTTTCATAGTAGGCTGGTACGCCGACGCCGCTATCACGCAACAGCTTGAAGATATCGGCCCGAACTAGATTGTCGTCGTTGCGAAGCAGGGAAAAATCACTGGCCTGGGCCAACGGGTAAGCGGTGTCGCGCAACAGCGCAAATACGACCCGATTGAACAGCTTCACATCGGAATCAAGCAGCGCGTTGAGCTTCTGCGTTTGCGTGAAGCTGCGCGCCAGGGGCGTTTCGACCAAGGGTAGCAGGCGCGGGCGTTGTGCGTCGGTACTGAACTCTTCGTACAAGCTGCGTAGGCGCGGCAAAGCACCCGCTTGTAGCACTCGCTGTATTACGTCCTCGCTCCAGATGTTGCGCCGGAACGGGAAGATGGATTGAATATTGGGCTTGCGGGAGATGTAGCCTTCCCGGTCTTCGTCGCCCCGAATACCTACATAAGAAACTACCGGGTCATTACCGACGAATCGTTCAAAAGGCTCTAGCTTGAGCTTCTTAGTACACCAGCGGGCAGTTGACGAAGGCAGGTAGCCCCCGTACACTTTCACAAAGTGGTCGAAAGAGTCCTCCGGACTGTCCTCGGCCGCTTCCAGGCGTAGCACCTTTTTGCCCAGGTAGTTTTCCAGGTTGCTAATGAGCGTGTAGGTTTCCTTCAGCTCTTTGCCGGTATCGCAGAAATAGTATTCAATATCCAGCTCAGGATGATTCTTGCGCAGGTAAATGGCGAGTGCGGCGCTGTCTTTGCCACCGGATATGCCCATTACGTGCCGGAGAGGCTTGTTCTGCATAATGCTATGATAATTGCTCTTGTAACAGGCGGGCTAAGATAGCCAAAGCCCGTGGCTTGTCGTCGCCGAGCAGTGCCCGGATTTCGTTCTCCAACCGGGTTTCATCGGCGTTGGTTTTTTTCGGCCGACGAATAACCCGGGAACGTTCCAGGCTACCTATGGTGGAAATGCCCACGCGCATAATGTCCTCCGCCTCCGAATCGATAACGGTGTTTGCCAGCTCGCACAGGTTATCCAACTCGTGTACCCGTTGCTGAAAACGGTCCTGAAGAATTTTTTCGTCGGTGTCGTCGAAGTCTTTCAGGCTTTTGCGAAGCAGCGTATTGGCCATCGAATCAAGCCATGCTTCGCGGTCGTCAAGCTCCGACATAATTCGCTCCTGAAACACCCGTAGCTCTGCTGGTACCCGATGAGGTGCCAAGCCGCGGAAACGCTCCTGTAAAGCTTGCTTGTATTGTTCAAACTCAGCTACCTTATTTAGGACGTGGCTGCTGATGGACTTTTCCAACCGGAGCAACAGCGCTGGGTAAGCTTGCTGAATAAGGCTGATGTTGTGTTGCAGTTCCTGCACGTAACGCTCGCGGGTGGCAGCATCATCTTGCAACTCAGTCAAGCTAAAGCCTAAAGCACTCGGGAACTTCTCGAAGAAGGCCGCTTGTGGGTCTTTGGATTTGGCAATGCTTTCCCGCAGGCGCCGGGCGGGTCCTGGCAGATTGGTAGTATGCTGCGCGTAAGGAGTTAGTCGGCGGTGAAACGTTATAAAAGGTTTGATGGACTCGATAAACGTTTTATTCGACAGCTGCTCAGCACTATTCAGCTGCAACATTGCGCGGTACTCATTGAACAGCGCCAGCTTCTCGGGTAGCAGTTCAAACGCCTTTATCGTGTATAGGCCCGGGCTTTTAGAAAAGAGGTCTACTACTTCGGCATTCAGGTCAGGAATGTACTTGCCTTGCTCGCCATAGAGTGCAAACTCATGACGACGGATAAACAGGAAGATTGGTACCCAGAAGTCGATTAGGCCCTGCTTCAGCTTAAACGGCTTTTGCAGCAACACTTGCACTAGCTCGGCAATTTTCAGCGGCTCTTCCTGCGAGCGCTGCAAAAAAGCATCGCAGGCATCCCACAATGCGTAAAACGACGCTGCCTTCGGCGGCATCAGCGCATATTCGTCATTGAAGCGTCCATGCATGCCGGTATCCTGCAACAGCGACAGATAGATGGTTTTCTCGGGCGGGAAGTTCTGGGCCGGAAACTCTAAATCCTGATACTGCCAGCTATCGAACAATGCCCGAATGAAATTCTTGCGGGCAGTGACAATAGGAGTAGAAAGCTTCGTCCGGTTTATCAACTCACTCCGGTAAGTAGGCGTAGCTGAATACACCTCCCGGGCAATAGCTGATAAAGTTCGGTTGAACGAGCGTCGATTATTGAATCCTGTCGAAGCCCTCCCATTGAAAAACCAGGTGATGTTACCGTCGGCTTCATACAAGCTATCGAGCACATAGTGGTTGAGCAGCGCCACTTGGTGGTCTTGTATGCCTTGCAGCTCTCGTAGAGCTACTTTATCGTTCGGGTTTTCCTCCTTAACCTTCTTTATCTTATCAATCTCGCGGATAAGCCGCTTGATTTCGCCCGACCGCCGGTAAATACCATAAAGGGTAGCGTCCTGGCGCTCGCCCACCACTTGACGTAGCTTGTCGATGGTGATAGTATCCGAGAAAATCAGGTTTACAAAACCATCAACCTCCCCTTGCGGCTCTTCCAGCAGTACATCATCGGTCATCCGCACTTCAAACACGCGGGGCGTGCCAACTTCATAGGATGCCTGCTTGGCCGCGATGTACGGAAACGTAAAAAATTCCCGCAGCCGCTTCGCTACATCCGTCACCTGCTCTACCAGGCTACCTGCTTCGTCAATGGCTAGCTCAATATTCAGGTCAGTGCCTTCGAAGAGAATGAAGCTGCTCTTGTATGCTACGAACCGAATCAATTTATGCCGCAACAAAGCCTTAAGCGTAGGCTCAGCCGTTGGTAGGCCCAAGCTGATTTTCGCATAAGCCTCCAGAAACTCACTGTTAATCTCCGAACCGGGAGGAGCAAAAATGGAAAGTAACCCAATAGTTTTTACTATTTGTCGGGCTGCGTTCAAGTCTGCCTCATCATCGAAGTGTTTTTCTAAGTGCTCAAGGGTTGACTTGATACTAGCCCACTGCGAAAAGTTAGGATTAAAGCGCGACGTGAGCAAAGAGTAGAAATGGTAGCTCAAGTAATCATGTACCTGACTTAAGCTGTAGTACGTGCCATGTGTCGCGTGTTGCTCGATGCCTAGATAGTCGTTAGAGCGCAGGAAGGAAAATAGCGACCGTTCATTTTGCCCATACCGCTGCAATGCCTGCACCAATACCCCACCCGATAGCAACTCAAGCGGCCATAGTTGCTGTTGCATCTCGGCAGTATCGTAGTCGCGCAACGGAAATACGTGCGCCGCTTGAATCGCCTGATGCAGTTGTTGATTAGTTGCGGGGTTTGGCCTGGTCGTTTGAGTAGCTGATAAGCGTTGCGCCGCCAGTTGAAGCAGTTGCTCCACAGGTTCGTTGAACGCCAATTCCTTCAAACGACCCTTTACCTTCTCCCACTCCTGCCGCTGCGTCCGGCTCAGCCCCAAAGAATAAGAACTAACGTCCTGATGAACGGTAGTCAATAGGATAATATTCTTTTCTGAGTCGTTGATGTACTCGGCTAGCTGCTGAATAAAGTACAGTTCCTCTTCTGGATTTTCCTTCGCTGCATATTCCAGGAACTTACCGAACTCATCAATAATGAGCACCAGCGTAAATTTCTTTTTCGCTAGTGTCCGGTATTCCTGGTCTAAGGCATCAATAACACTTGCCGAAGGAATGTCTACTGAAGCGTCTGCTACAAAGTGTTGGGCAATGGTATGTTTTAAGGAAGCATACTGCCCAATAAAGTGTACGAAGCGAAACGCCTTACCTTCTTTAAAGCTGGCATCAGCCCGAAAGTAGTCTTGCTTATTGGTTAAGGTTTGCTGAAATGCCCACAGAAAAGCTGACTTACCCGTCCCGTATGCCCCGATAATATTGAAGCAGTGAGTGCCTGAGAAGTAGTTATCGACTATCTGCCCAAAGACCGTTTGGGCATTTTGGGTAGGCATATAAAACAACTGCTGCTTTTCATCGCGAACGATGTTTACAGACGGGCTAAACGAGTAGACCATAGTATTGCTGCATTACCTCATTGAGGTTGATTTGGTCTTTTTTAATTGTCAGCACCCGGTTTCCTGCCGTGGTGGAATAGATAATGGCCGCAGGGAAGTGCGCTACCATTGCCTCAATCTTGTGAAACAGCCCTTTCTCATTCAAGGCAAACACAAGGCCCGGCGAGTCAGGTGCTACTTCTAAATCATTAAAGCTGATTACCTCGCCCCAGCTTTCATTTTCCAGAATCACCCGTAATACTACCTGCCACGGAACCTCATCCCGCTCCAGATTTTCGATGTGGTAACGGATGCCATCACTCTTGCTAATTGTGAGCAAGCCTAAGTCTTGCAACAACCCCGTAGACTCTTCCTCAATATCAAACTTGTCTTTGTCCTTTCCCGAAGGCGCGTAACTGCGGACGAAAACGGTCAAATCAGAATCAAGGGTGTTTTCGTTTAGTGGATTAGCCCCTAACTCAGCATTCCGCCGAATGATGAACTGCTGTAATTGGGCACGACTGAACGAAAATCCCTCCTTCCTAAGCTCATTAAAGACGAAGTGGTAGATTGAAGCCCGACCGGTTTTCACCAATAGATAATGTAGGTACCAAAGTGTAGCATTATCCTCAAGGTAGGGGTCGTACCCATTTGGGCCCAGTAGTTCATGCGCAACCGCCCGTAATTCGTCAGCTTCATTAGTCAACCCGAATGCTCGTAGCCAGTACCGCACTGCATCGACCATATTTTTACCGACCCCCAATTTTACTACCGCATCGACATCGTTGAAACCATTTTCGGCCTCAATAAAGTCGTACCCTTTTTTTAACCAACTCAGGCGACACAAGAAAGTATTATGACCCTGAAAAATAAGCCTTTCACCTAGCATAGTTTTCGTATTATAACGCTAAGGTACCAATAATGCGTCGAGGGAACTAGAAGAAACTGCTAAAATACTGAGCACCAAAAAAGCCCCGGCCGCACATCGCAGCCGGGGCTTCTCGTTGCTACCCCAGCCGGGCCGCTGGCAGCCGGCTTGTCGATGGGCTGCATTCGCCACCCCTCCCCCATCCCGCTATCCACTATCACGCTTCCCAGGGATTGATGATAGTAGCCCCTATCGTAATTTTGAAAAAAACGAAAAAAAGATAGTACGCATGGCAAGACGCATTCCTTCCGGCACTCCTTTGGCGCGGGTGCGGGCATATTTCGGACTGACCCAGGACGACTTAGCGCAGTATCTGGGCGTGACGCGGGCGGCCGTATCGCATGCCGAAACGCGGCGCCACGACTTCGGCACCACCGTATGGCTGCGGCTGCTGCCGCTGGCGGGGCAACTGCCCCTGGCAGGCGGGGCCGCCGTGCCGGAGGTGCCGGACCAGCCCGCCACCGGGCTCCCGGCGCCGGTGGCCGCCCTTATCCGGCACCGGCTGCTCGATTGCCAGCGTGAGGCCCGGCCCCTGCGCCGCAGCCTCGAAGGCCGCGACAAAGCCTACCAGTATGCGCAGCGCTGGCAGCAGGCCCTGCCCGACTTGCAGGCGGCCCTGCTCCCCGACCCCGCCGCCGACAGCCGCTGGCAAAAGCGCCAGCGGGGCTGGCTGGCCCGGCACACCGCCGACATGGCCGACGTGCTCGACGCCGTGGCCAGCACCGAATACCGACTCCTGCAACTGCGCCTACGCCTGCTGGAGGCGGAAGTAGCTGAGCTACAAGCTTGGCTGGCGAACACTCACGGCACAAACGACCCGTTAGTAACGGCAGATTTTCCCGCTAGTAGTATCTGAGCATTGCAGAACACTTGGAGAAGGGCGGGCCCGGCCGGTAGCTTTGGCTCATCATTAACCCTTTAACCCATTTACGACAATGTCTTATTCCCTCTCTTACCTGACCACGACCGACGACTGCGACGCCGTGCTCACCGACACCCAATTTCAGCTACGGCTGCTGAATCACCAGGTCGAAGACCTCTCCATCGACGACGTAAGCTCCGGCCGGGGCGTCATCGGCATCGAAGTGGAAATAGCGAAGACCAACTCGGAAATCGCCACCCTGACCCAGCGTATTCCCAACATGACCGACGCTAGCGTCAAGAAAACCTACGAGCTACAGCTGCGCCGAGCCACCAACCGCAAGAATGAGCTGCAATACCGCCGCGAAAACAAAGGTGGCATTGCCGCGCTGATGCGCGAGGTAGGGCTCAAGCGGGTGCAACTCCAGCTTGACGAACTGACGGCCTTTGCGGCGGCCGTGACGGCCTACAAGGCTACGCTGTAGACCCCGGCCCCAGGCAGGCACAAAAAAAGCCCCGGCCAAGGCCGGGGCTTTTCCATTGTCAGGCTACCGAACGCTTATTCGATAACCACGCGCTTGGTCACCGTCAGCGCGCCGGCTTTCACCGTCAGCGAGTACACGCCCGGGGCCAGCTCCGAGGTGCTGAACACGCTGGTCGCGCCGTGGGCCGACATCGGCAGCGTGCGCTCCGTCATCACCTGCCCGAGGGCGTTGAGGAGGGTGGCCTGCACCTTGCTCACGCCGCTCACGGCGGGCAGCTGCAGGGTGAAGCGGCCGTGCGCCGGGTTCGGGTACAGGCTCACGAGCGCCGCGTCGAGGCTGGCCTGGCTGGCCAGCACGGCGGCCGGGCGGAACACCAGCGTGAAGCGGCCGCCGATGGTGCCGGCGGGCAGCGTGCACTGGTAGCTGGTGCCCGGCGTGAGCAGCGTGATGGTCCCCGTCAGGGCATCGCGCAGCTCCACGGCCGTGCCCGGCGCGAAGTTCTTCAGCTGCGCCGCCGTCAGGGTGTAGGTGCCCGCCGCGGGCGAACCCAGGAACAGCGGCACCACCACGGCCTGCGTGCCCAGCAGCGGCAAGCCGTCGATGCTCAGGTTGTGCTGGCCGGCCACGGCGCTCAGGTTGAGGCCGTCGGTGTTGGGCAGCTTCACGGCGTCGTAGGCCGCATCCTGGCCGGCCGTGGCGCCCTGCTGGAAGTACACGTAGAGCGGGTCGGTGCTGCCGGCGCTGCTCAGGTCGAGCTGCACCAGCGGGCGCTGGTCGCTGGAGCGGTAGAAGGCCGGCGAGCTGCCGTAGGTCGTCGTCCGAATGGCGTTGCTCAGGCGCAGGCTGCCGGTACCGGGCTGGTCGGTCCGCACGAAGAAGCCCTGGCCGGTCGCAATTTCCTGCGAGCCGCCAATGCCGTTCACGTACGCCATGTACTGCCCCGTGTACCGGCCCGTCGAGCGGAAGATGTACACGCTCTGGTCCATGTTGGTGAAGTCGGCAGCCGTCAGCGCGTTCCAGTTGATGGGCGACGGGTAAGGGTTGCCGAGCAGGTGCCAGCCGGCATCTACCGACGGACCACGCGTCAGGCCGCTGGCCGTGATGGTGCCGTTGTTGAGCGTACCGGTGAAATCGACCAGCTGGTTGGCGGCGATGTTCACGGTGTAGCCCTTGGTAACTTCCAGCGCATCCGAGAAGGCAGCGGGCGAAACCCAGCCCTTGTTGAAGTCCGAAAAGCTGTTGGTCGTGGTCACGATGCGGTTTTCATCGTAGCCATACACCGTGGGGAAGGGCGTCACGAGGCCCGGCTGGGTTGCCGTGTTGTAGGCCGGGTTCACCACCGGCACGAAGCCGCTGGTCTGCAGGTCGCCCACCGTCGAGCCCGTCACCGGGGCCGAGTAGTGGCGGTAGCCCAGGCCGGAGTTCACGCTGGGGTCAATCCAGCGCTGCACCGTGGCCGTGCCCGTTACCACGCCGTTGGTGTTCACCACCACGGCCGTGCCGGCCGACGACGAAAGCAGCGTCAGCGGCTGGCCGCTGGTGGCCAGGTTGCCGGTGGTCAGCGTCAGCAGGCGGGTCACGCTCAGCGCCTGGCTTTGCGTCACGCCGGCGGCATTGTTCACCGTGAGGCTGCGCACCGTAGCGGGCAGACCCGCGCCGGTTACCTGGGCCACCGTGCCGTTGTAAACGTAGTTGGCATCAGGGCTGAAGCTGCGGGTGCCCGCCACCTGGATGGCCCCGGTGCTGCCGCTGGCGCTGATGCCGGCGGCGCTGCAGATGTTCAGCGTAGCGCCCGCGCCCAGGGCAAACGTGCCGGCACCGCTCACCAGCTGGCAATTGGGGCTGAACACGCCGCTGGGCTGCACCGTCAGGGTACCGTTCACGGTCAGGGTGCCACCCAGGGTAGCGTTGCCGGTGCCCGTGATGGTCACGTTGGTGTAGGTACCCGCGATGTTCGTCTGCGTGGTCGATACCGTCAGGTCGGGGGCCGGTGCTATCCGGATGTTGTCGAGGTGGAAGTCGTAGTCGGGCAAATCGTCTACCGGACCATCCGTAGCCAGGAAGCCGACGATGATTTCCTGCCCGGCGTAGCTGCTCAGGTCAATCGAGTAGCTGGCCAGGGTGCCGTTGGGCGGCGGCGAGGCCGCGTTGAAGGTGCGCAGGGCCGTAAACGTAGCGCCGCAATCGGCCGATACCAGCACCTGCACGTTGTCGTCGGTGCCGGTCATGCCGGCGGGGTCGGGGCCGGCGGCGGCAAAGTTGCTCAGGCCGGCATCGAAGCTCAGCGTGGTGCCGGGCAGCACGGCCACGCGCGGGGCCACAATCCACTCGCGGCGGTTGGTGGTGTACAGGTTCACGGCCGCCGACACGTTGCCGGCGCCGCCGATGAAGCCGGTGCGCGACACCCAGTTGCTGGCGGTGCCCACGGGCACGGTAGCGCCCGTGCCCTCGCTCCAGCCCGGGAACAGCGTGCTCAGGTTGGTGCCGTTGTAGCCGGCAAAGTTAACGGCCTGCGGCAGCGTAGCCACGGCCCGTATCGTGCGGGTGGTGGTGGCCAGGGCATCGTTGGCGGTGTTCTGGTCACCGGTTACGGTGGCACTCACGGCAAAGCTGTAAGTGCCGGGCGTGGTCAGGTCCAGGGTGGGGCTCAGGATTACGCTCTGCGTGGCACCGCTGGCCAGGGTGCCCGAGTTCAGCGTAGCCGTAAAGGTTTGCGTCGTCAGGTTGGGCTTGGTCACCACCACCGTCACGGTGCCCGTCTGGGTCGTGTTGTTGAAGTTCAGGGCCGTCAGGCCCAGGTTGGTCACCGTCACCGTGAGGGTTTCGGCGGCCACGGGGCAGCTCTGCAGGCCGCCGCCCGCGTTCACCAGCGCCACCGGAGCCAGGTCGGTCGCCGTAGGCGTGAACTCGTAGGCGCCCAGGTCGGGCGGGCTGCTGCGCAGCACGTTGGCAAAGTCGCGGGGTACCAGCGCCAGCGTGGCAGGCGTGCCGGCCCCGTCAATGACCTGGGTGGTCGGGCGCAGGTTGTTGTCCAGGCCGGGGTTGCCGGCCACGCTGTTCTGGTCGTAGGCGCTGCCGTTGGCCGTGCGCCAGTTGGCCAGCGTCGCAAAGTTGGCAGTGCCATAGCTACCCGTATTGAAGCTAGCGCCGGTGCCGTAGAGGTCGTTGTGGTTGGAGACGATGACGGACGTCGTAGTGCTGAAGTCCAGCGCGGTCTTGGCGGCCGTGGTGTTGCGGGTCACGCTGATGATGTTGTTGCGCACTTCCAGGCCCGTGGCAAGCGTCGTCTGGTAGAAGCCCGTAGTCACGGATGTCGAGGGAACGGTGGTGTTGTCGAGCGAAATCGTGTTGTGGTAGTACAGCCCGTAGTCGGAGCTCGAGTTGTACACCCCGTACTGAATGCCGGCGTTGTTGAAGTCGTAAATCAGGTTGTTGGCAAACAGGTTCTGGCTCGCGACAACCGGCGCATCGGCGCTCGTAATATAGAGGCCGTAGGCCGCTGCCGTGGCGCCCACGCTGCCGGTAGCCGGCGCGTGAATGCGGTTGCGGGCAACCAGGGCGCTGGAAGTAGCCCCGGTCATGTACACCCCGGCAAACGTGCTCACCGTGCCGCGCGTGGGCCGGCTGATATCGTTGTCGGTGATGACCGCCCGGTCCGAAAACTCGATATCGACGCCGTAGAAATAGAAGTCCGTGATGGTATTGCCGGTGATGCGCATGTTGGCGAGCGTGCTACCAGCAGAGCCGGTCATCACGATGCCGTAGTAGCCCCCGCTGATGGTGTTGTTCTCGATGCGCAGGTTGG
>Ga0247804_10000373_pt1 | contig 20733 bp, 15 predicted proteins | sample UWRJL029104C1_FD_181142 | JGI IMG/M metagenome (GOLD analysis project Ga0247804, IMG submission 181142) | Plant litter microbial communities from Arlington Agricultural Research Station in Wisconsin, United States - UWRJ-L029-104C-1 | ecosystem: Environmental > Terrestrial > Plant litter >...
GCGCGCCGCCGGCCTGCTCACGGCCACGCTGCCGGCCACACTGGGTGGCGCGGGCCTCGACCTGCCCGCCGCCACCGGGCCGCTGCTGGAGCTGCTGCGCCACATCGGGCGAGGTAATCTGGCGGTGGGCCGCATTTACGAAGGGCACCTTAATGCACTGCTGCTCATTCAGCAGTTTGGCGATGCGGCGCAGGTGGCGCGGGCGGCGGCCGAGGCGCGGGCCGGGCATTTGTTTGGCGTGTGGAATACGGAGAATCCGGCGCAGGGCGTGCGGCTGGAGGCTTTGCCGGAAGGGCGTTACCGCCTGCACGGCGCCAAGACGTTTGCCTCGGGTGCGGGCCACGTCAGCCGGCCGCTCGTTACCGGGGCGCTGCCGGAGGGACGGGGCTGGCAGCTCTTTGTATTGAATGCCGACGAGCAGCCGCCCACGCTCGACCGCTCCTTCTGGCGGCCGCTGGGCATGCGGGCCTCGGCCAGCTTCCGGGCCGAATTGACGGGGCTGGAAATTGAAAATGATGCGCTTATCGGTTCGCCCGATGCGTATTACCGCCAGCCCTGGTTTAGCGGCGGGGCCATTCGCTTCGCGGCGGTGCAGCTGGGCGGGGCCGAAGCGGTGCTCGACGAAACGCGGCGCTTCCTGCGCAGCCTCGGGCGGCTCGACGACCCGTACCAGCGCCAGCGGCTGGGCGAAATGGCCATCCTGCTGGAAAGCGGGCGGCATTGGCTGCGCGGCGCGGCCCGGCAGGCTGCGGCCGAAGCGCCGGCCGAAACCACCGTGGCCTACGCCAACATGACGCGCACCGCCATCGAAACCATCTGCCTCGATATGCTGCGGCTGGCCGAGCGTTGCGTGGGCGCCCGCGGCCTGCTCCAGCCCGAACCCTTCGAGCGCCTGCACCGCGACCTGACGCACTACCTGCGCCAACCCGCCCCCGACGCGGCCCTGGCCGACGTGGGCCGTTTCGTGCTGGAGCACCCGGGAGCAGCTGATAAGCTCTGGGAATAACCCTCTTTACTACTACGCTTTTGACGCTTTTCGCTGATTACCCGATTCGCTCCGCCGACTATGCCGCTCAACTGGGCATTACCGTCATTGTGGTGCCTCACCCCGACGATGAGGCGCTGGGCTGCGGCGGCCTGCTGGCGCTGCTGGGGCAGGCGGGGAAGCCCGTGTACACGGTGCTGGTGAGCAATGGTACCATGTCGCACCCGCGCTCCAGGCTATTTTCACCAGAAGCGCGGCGGGCCGTGCGCGAGGGCGAGTTGCGGCATTCACTAAGCCTGCTGGGAATTGATGCCAACGAGCCGCTGTGCCTGCGGCTGCCCGATAGTCAGGTGCCCGCTGAAGGCCAGCCCGGCTTTGCGGAAGCGGTGGAGCAATTACGCATCTTTTTGAACGAAACCCAGCCCGCCACCATCCTGGTGCCCTGGCGGCGCGACCCGCACCCCGACCACCGGGCCAGCAGCCAGCTGGTGCAGGCGGCGCTGGCACAGCTCCCCGCCCCGCCCCGCCGCCTCGAATACGTGGTGTGGGCCTGGGAGCGCGCGGCCCCCACCGACCTGCCCCAGCCTGCCGACGGCGTGCGCGGCTTTCGGCTCGCCATCGGGGCCGTGCTGCCCCAGAAGCAGCGCGCCATCCGGGCGCACCGCTCGCAGCTGGCCCCCGGCATCTTTACCGATGATGCCGACGGCTTTTTACTGTACCCGGAAATGCTGAGTCATTTTCAGCAGCCGTACGAAGTTTATTTTGAAGCCTTACCTGATGAACGAGAACCAGCCCAATAGCCTGCCGCCCGAGTATTTCGACCATGTGTACGCGGCCAACGCCGACCCCTGGCACTTCGAAACCAGTGCCTACGAGCACGGCAAATATGCCGCCACGCTGGCCGCCCTGCCCCGGCCCCACTACGCCGAGGCTTTCGAAATTGGCTGCTCGCTGGGCGTGCTCACGGCGCAGCTGGCGCCGCGTTGCGGTCATTTGCTGGCCGTGGATGTGAGCGAAACGGCTTTGTTCAAAGCCCGGCAGCGGTGCGCAAACTTGCCACAGGTCGACATTCGGCGAATGCAGGTGCCGCAGGAGTTGCCGGCGCAGCAGTTCGACTTGATTCTGGTATCGGAAGTGGGCTACTACTGGGCGCCGGCCGACCTGGAAAAAGCCGCCCGGCTGCTCATCGACGCCCTGCCTGGCGGCGGCCAGCTGGTACTGGTACACTGGACGCCCAAGGTGCACGACTACCCGCTGACGGGCGACGAGGTACACGAGCATTTCCTCACTCAGGCCAGCGAGACTGGCCCGCTACGCCACCTGCACGGGCAGCGGCACGACACCTACCGGCTCGACGTGCTGGAGAAGCGCTAGCCCGGTGTAGCGTGAAGCTCCAGCGGCGCGTTACTTCTCGGGCGGCAGCGTGTCGAGTAAAGCCTGCAAGCGGCCTGCCTCGGTTTCGAGCGCTTCGGCGCGTAGCACCCGCAGGGCCTGGGCGGTGCGGTCGTAGCCGTCCAGCAGGTAGGCGGTGTCTTTGGCCAGCCAGTCGAGCCAGCTTTGGCGGCGGGCTTCGCGGGCTTCATCGCGCAGGATTTCCGGGAAGCCGGGGTCGGCCCGCAGCAGGGGCAGCACCTGCTGGCGGGCCAGTGCTTGAGCCAGCCGGCGGCTGGCCCGTGCTATTTCGAGCCGTACCCGGTGGGCCTGCACCTTACATTCCAGCATCCGTAGCCGTAGCGGCTTAAACTGCAGCGGCCCGCCAGGAGCAGCTGGGTCGAGCACTTCGGCCAGCTGCAGGGGCTCGTCGGCGGGCCATAGGCGCTGGGCCTGGTATGCCGGGTCGTTGAGCACGGCGGTCGGCACCTGGCGGCACAAATGCGTCAGGTAGAGACTGGGCAGCGTCGGCAGGAGCTGCCGGTCGCTGGCGTAGCTCGCCAGCTGGTCGCGGCTCACGCCGAGGTAGCCGGCCAGGTCTACCTGCGTCAAGCCAAAGTACTGAATGAGGCGGGCAATGGAATGGTCAGGGCGGTACATAGGTAAGCTTACACAAATTTTTTCTACGCAGAAATTTGTGTAGAATTTATACACAAATTTCCGCCTGAAAAAAAAATGTGTATATCTGAACCGCATCAACACCTGTCAGCATTGGTACGAATAGCACCGGAATAAGCTACCTTCTCCCCCAGGCAAGGCTACTACTGGCTTTACACCCGCGCCAGCAGTAGCCGCACACCCGCTAGGGCCAGCGACAGCGGCAGCAGCGTCACGGCCTCCCCGGCCACACGGCGTGCCGTCAGCACGTCTTCCCACAGTTGCCCGAAAGTAGTGGCCGACCGCAATAGGGCCGCTAGCTCAGAAAACCCGACTTTCAGCCCCTGCGCCGTGGAAGCGTCCAGCGTGTCGAGGCCGGCCCAGGCGGCGCGCAGCTGCCGACGCGCCCGCCACAAACCAGCCAGCTGCGTCGGGCACTCTACCAGCGGCTCGGCCTGTTGCTGGTGCAGCGCCGCCCACTGCCGCAGCTGCCACGAAAGGCCCACTTCCACCCGCCCCTCGTGCCGGCCGGAAGTGCCGACGCGCACGGCCGGGCTGTGCCGCACGGGCACATCGTGCCGCCGCAGGGCTTGCCATAGGGCCTCATCCTCCAGGTAGCGCACGTCGGGCAGGCCGCCCACCCGGCGGTAGGCCCGCGCCGTGAGGGCCAGGCTGGCGCCAAAGTGCTGGTGGTGGCGCGGCCAGGGGTCGGCAGGGTCGGGGTCGAGCCGGCTTTCGAGGCGGGCGCGGAGCAGGTGGTAGGCAGCGTCGCGCAGTTGGGTGCGGCGCACAGTCGGACAGACATTCTGCTCATTGGGCAGCGTCAGGATGCGGCCGCCTACGGCCTCGGCGCCGGCGGCAATGGCGGCAACAGTGGCGGCCAGCCAGCTCGGCGCTACCTGGGTATCGGCATCGGTACTGAGGATGAGGCCGGCGGGCTGGCCCACCTGCTCCAGGCGGGCGCCGGCTTCGTCCATGAGCAGGCGGCGGGCCCGGCCAACGTGGGCCTGGGCGGGCGGCAGACACAGCTCTGCTACGTGCAGCTGTAGGCGTGGGAATTGGCGGGCCTGGGTCCGCACCACTTCGGCGGTGGCATCGTGGCAATTGTTGGCCAGCACGATAACCTCAAGCGCATTGGCCGGCCAGGGCTGCCCTTGCAGGTCAACCTGGACCGCCAGCGCCGCCAGCGTAGCGGGCAGGCTGGCCGCTTCATCCTTGGCCGGAATGATGACGCAGGCCCGTAGCAACTGGTGCGGCGGTGGCAACTGGGCACGCAGGCTACTGGCGGCGGCGTCGCCCAACCGGGCAATTTCAGCAATGGCTGGCGGGGCCCCGGCCCCGGCCTGAGAAATATGAAAACGGGCAGGCGTAGCGTGATTCATGCGCCCGTCTGTACGCACTGCCTGCTCAAAGGATAAAGCCGAGCTTGTGCGGCAAAGCCATTCAAACTGCACATAAGAAAAGCCCTTGCGCTTACGCACAAGGGCTTTCGAGCTTATTAACAGTGCTGGCCTTAAAAAGCCTCGCCGATGGCGAAATACAGCGCCGCCGGGCTGTTGGTGCCCACTGCGTAGTCGAGGCGCAGGTTCACGCGGTTGGCGCGGCTGCGCTGGAAGTGGCGGTTCACGCCGTTTTCGACCGGTCGGATGAAGTGGAAACGCACCCCCAGCCCGCCGGCAGCCTTGAGGCCGTCGCCGGTGAAGTCGTCGAACTTGTAGGCTGTTTCGCCGATGCCGCCAAAGGCCGCCACGTCGAAGCGCCAGAACAGGTATTGCCGCAGCTCGGCCTCCACCACGGCCATTTGCCGGTCGCGGAAGCGTTGCTCGTAGAGGCCGCGCATCACGTTGGCGCTGTTGTAGAGCGTGCCGCCCAGGTTGGCCCCGATGCCGGCCAGCTCGCGGAAGGGCACGTCGCCGGAGTGAAACTGGCCCAGCGCGTGCAAGGCCAGAATGGTTTTGGTGGAGCCAAACAGCGGCCGGAAATGGCGGGCGTCAAGCTGATAACGCGTGAAGTTGAAGTCCGAACCCAGGCCTTTGCCGTTGAAGGTCACGCCCAAATCGAGGTAGCTGCCGGTGTACGAAGCCAGGGCCACGTCGCGCGAGTCGTAGGTAACCACCGGTCCGAGGCCGGAAATCGTGGTGCCCCGCCGCTCCCGGTCGCTCACCCGCGGGTCGTAGGAGAAATAATTGGGGCTGCCGTTTTCCGCCGCCTTGTCGTAGCGAATGTCGCTGATATCGGTAAGACGGTACTGCGCACCGGCAAACCAGTCTTTGGCCACACGCTTCTGAATGCGCTGATTGATGATGAACAGCTTATACTTCTGTTCCGACTCGTTGGCCTTGTTGTTGTCGTTGCCCACGCCGTAGTAAAACAAGCCCAAATCGTAGGCGCTGATTTCGCCGGCCAGGTAAAACTTCTCGCCCGGCGTGTACACCGTGTGCGTGAGCTGCAGCAGCGACTGCTTTTCGGTGGTGGTCCAGTACTGCGCCCGAATGAGCGACGAGCGCGTGGTGGTATCGCTCACGTCCTTACCCAGCGGGCCGCTCAGCAGCAGGCCCAGCCCGTAGCCCAGCCCGGTCTCTTCCTGATAAAAGACGACCGGAATGGGCAGCAGCTTCAGCCGTGGCGGCAAACCCAGGATGTTGGTTGATTTGATGCCGAGCGGCGCCGGCGCAGTAGTAGCCGGCGTAGTAGTAGCGGAGGCAGCGGTAACGGGTTCCGTCGGTTCGGAAGCGGCCGGGCCTTGGGCGGCGGCACTGCTGGCCAACCCCAGCATGGTGGCGGCCAAGTAAAAGAAGCGCATGGTAAGCGGGAATGGGTAAGGAGAGTGCGCTATCAACGGATTCCGACCCGCTACGGTTGGCCGAAGCTCCGCAAACCCTCATTCTTCTATCAGCAGCCGCTTTACCACGCGGTCGCGGCCGAGGTGGTCTTCCACGATGGCCGAGGCGTCGCCGGGGCGCACGTTGCCATACACCGTGCCTTCCGGATACACGATAAGCGCGGCGCCCGGGCCCTTTTTGCACTGCTTGCACAGGTCGAGGCAGTTGCAGGTCTGCACCCGCACCCGCTGCTTTTCACCGCCGGTGAAGAGCTTTTTCAGGCCCTGGATTTTCAGCTCTTTCTTGAGGGCTTTGGCTACGTCCTCGCCCACGCCCGACTTCTGATTAGTGCAAACGAACAGGCGGCGAGTCTGGGACATGGGAATTGATGGGTTAGTCAGCATGACGTTCTATTCGCCCTGCCAGCGGCGGTTTTGCAGCTTATACGCCGCCAGTTCCCGGTTCGACCACAGGGTCTGGTAAATCTGCTGGTCGTGGAGCAGCTGCGGGTCTTTTTCCATGAAACCGAGCAACTGTTGCAGCAGCTCCACCGCCTCTTCCTTGATGAAATAGAACATCCAGTTGTCGAGGCGGCGCATACTCACCAGGCCGGCGTTTTTGAGGTAGGCCAGCTGGCGCGAGGTTTTAGTTTGCGTAAAATCGAGCACTTGCTCGAGGTCGGCCACCACCATTTCGCGGTTGCGCCACAGCAAGTGCAGGATGCGGACGCGGCTCTCGTCGCCCAATGCTTTAAAAAGTTGTTGCCCGAACGCAACCGTGAAATGTTTCAAGCGCATCTACTGTCTGGAACCCGGCGCTGAGCCGGGGCTCCTTTCGCCGCCAAAGGTACGGCCGGCCCGGGGCCTTGCCCCGTATATTTGTACTTCTGCCCCGTGATTATGTCCACTTTACTGTATCTGCGTCGTTATTCCTGGTGTGTTATCCTGCTGGTGTTGGGTGGCTTGTTGCTGGCCGCGCCCACGGCCCAGGCCCAGGGCAAGCGTAAAGTAGTGCAGTTCACGGGCATCGTGGCTAGCGGCGACAGCCTGCTGGGCGTGCCCGGTGCCACCGTGTACGTGCCCAAAGCCGGCCGCGGCACCAGCTCCAACGCCTACGGCTACTTCTCGCTCGCCGTGCTGGCCGGCGACAGCGTGGTAGTCCGTTCGCTGGGCTACGCTCCCCAAACGGTGGTTATTCCCGAAGATTATCAGCGTCAAAGCTATTCCGTCATCGTGCAGCTGCGCGAAGACGCCACGGTGCTGCCCGATGTGCGCGTATTTGCTTACGCCACCGAGCGCGACTTCAAAAAGGCTTTCCTGGCCCTGCGTATACCCACCGAGCGCGGTTCCTCGGCCGCCGACAACCTGAACGAGCAGCTCATGCGCCGCATCTTCAACTCGCAGCCCATGGGCGCCGTGGCCAACTACCGCCAGACCATGGCCAACCAGCAGCTCGATTACGACCGCCGCATGGGCATGGGCCCCAGCCAGTATTCCAACAACCCGCTGCTCAACCCATTCAGCTGGCTCCAGCTCATTCAGCAGGTAAAGAAGGGCGAGTTCAAGAAAAAGGCCAGCGACGACGATTGACCACAGATTAAACGGATTTCAGCGGATTGAACGGATTTTTTGTGGTTTTCAGGCAGCCAACTTAGCTCTTTTGCTGGGTTGGCTGTTATTGTTTTAGCGTCGTTGAACGACCAGGCAGCCGATGCTCATCTATGAGCGTCAAATGGTCGGAACCACAAAAAATCCGTTCAATCCGCTGAAATCCGTTTAATCTGTGGTCCTTCGTATGGATACCAATCTTCCAGTTTCGTCGCAGCCGCGCGTAGTTATCGTGGGCTGCGGTTTTGGTGGTCTGCGCCTGGCGCAGCAATTGCGCAAAGCGCCCGTGCAAGTAGTAGTTATCGACCGTAACAACTACCATAATTTCCAGCCGCTGCTGTACCAGGTAGCCACCGGCGCCCTCGAAGCCGACAGCATTGCCTACCCCATCCGCAAAATTTTCACGGGCCAGAAGAACTTTTTCTACCGCATGGCCGATGTGGAGCGCATCGATTCGGCCAGCAATACGGTCATTACCAGCGTCGGCGACATTCGCTACGACTACCTCGTGCTGGCCACCGGCTCGCTCACCAATTTCTTCGGTCTGGAAAGCATCGAGCGCAATGCCATGCAAATCAAGAGCATTCCCAATGCTTTGAACCTGCGTAGCTTCATTTTTCAGAACTTCGAAAAAGCCCTGCTCACCGAAGACCCGGCCGAAAAACAGGCGCTGCTGAATATCGTAGTAGTAGGCGGCGGCCCCACCGGCGTCGAAATCAGCGGCTCGCTCGCCGAGATGCGCCGTAGCGTGCTGCCCAAAGACTATCCGGAGCTGAACCTCAAGAACATGCAGGTGTACCTGGTGGAAGCCGGCCCGGCGCTGCTGGGCCCCATGTCGAAGGCTTCACAGAACGACGCCAAGCGCTACATGGACGAGCTGGGCGTGCGCGTATTGCTCAACACCTCCATCAAGCGCTACGAGGACAGCCGCGCTTATTACTCTGACACCGACTTCATTCGCACTGAAAACCTAGTGTGGGCCGCCGGCGTGAACGGCGCCGAAGTACCCGGCCTGCCCGTCGAAACCATCACCCGCAACAAGCGCATCACCGTCAATTCCTGGAACCAGGTGCCGGGTCTGCCCAACGTCTTCGCCATCGGCGACGTGGCCTTCATGACCACCGACGACATGCCCAAAGGCCTGCCCATGCTGGCGCCCGTGGCCCAGCAGCACGCCGACCAGCTGGCCGCCAACCTCCAGCGCCTGCTGCGCGGCGAGTCGCCGCAGGATTTCAAGTATTTCAACAAAGGCTCCATGGCCATCGTGAGCCGCAACAAGGCCGTAGTGGACCTGCCGAAGGACGTGCATTTCCGGGGCTTCTTCGGCTGGCTCACCTGGCTGTTCGTTCACCTGATGACGCTGGTGGGCTTCCGCAACAAAGTGGTAGCGCTCATCGACTGGGCTTTCAGCTACTTCAGCACCGACCAGGCCTTGCGGCTTATCATCCGGCCCTTCAGTCGCAAGGATATGAAGGATGACAAGGGCAAGAAAGACGCCGAGCACCGCACGGCCACCGCCGAGTATAATCCGACGCCGCCGGCTATTCAGGTATAACTCTCATGCCGAACGCAGGGAAGCATCTTATCACGTTAGAACCAATTGTTCCGGCGCGATAAGATGCTTTCCTGCGTTCGGCATGACGGGCTACTCCGCCAGCACCGTCGTTTCCGGTCCGGCCACTACCGTCTGCATCTCGTCTGGCGACAGATACTGCTGCGCCAGCTCGCGCAACGTCGCCGCGTCGGTATGCTCCATGTCGTGCACGTAGCGGTCGTAATAATCGGCCGGCAGCCCCAGGAACACGAGCGTTTTGTACTTATCACACTGCTCAAACACCGTCGAAAGCTCGTTGGCGAATTTGCCGAGGATGTAATTTTTAACCGTTGTCAGCTCCTCTTCCGGAATTAATTCCTCCTGCAAACGACGCAGCTCCAGGTTGATTTCGCGGATGGCCAGCTCGGCGCTTTCGCCGTTCACATCAGTGCCGATAACCAGCACGGCAGCGTGCTCGCGGGGCTGCACGCTGGCGTAAACGCCGTAAGTCAGGCCTTTGTCTTCGCGGATGTTTTTCATCAGGCGCGAGCCAAAGTAACCGCCCAGCACCTTCACCAACAGCTGCAAACGGTGCGTATCGGCGTGGTGCGGGGTGGGCCAGCGGCGACCCAGGCGCAGGGAGGCCTGCAGGCTGCCGGGCACGGGCACCTGCACCATCAGGGCTTCGCGCTCGAAGTCGCGGGCGGCTTCGGCGGCGCTGCCGGTTTCGAGGGCTATTTCGCGCCCGGTGCCGCCGAAAGCTTCGGCTACCAGCGGCTGCAGCTCGGCCACGTCGCCGCAGAGGAAAACCTCGGCATTGCCGAAGTTGTAAGCAGCGCGGTGAAAGTCGCGGGCTTCGTCGGCCGTCAGGGCCTCGAAGGCGGGACTGTCGAAGGGGCGGCCGTAAGGCTTATCGGCGCCGAACAGCAACTCGTTGAACCGCTCTGAGGCCAGATAGCTGGTTTTCTGGCGCTCCACGCGCACGTTTTGCGTGGTGCGTTTTTTCAGTTGGGCCAGCTCATCGGCGGGGAAGGCGGGGTTGGTAAGCACATCCGTTACCAGCGGCAGCAGCGTGGGCAGGTGGCGGGTGAGGCAATACAGCGTGAGCGTCGAGCGGTCGAGGCCGGCATCGCACTCCAGCGAGGCGCCGTAGAAGGCTACCTCATCCGCAATCTGGCGGGCGCTACGGGTGGTGGTGCCCTCCAGCAGCATGCGAGCCGTGAGCATGGCCAGGCCGGGGCGCGGCTCCACCGTTTTACCGGCCCGGAACACGGCCTGCAGGCGCACCACGGGCTGCGCGGCATTGGCCAGCACGTGCAGGCGCGCCCCGCTGGGCAGTACCGACACAGCCGTCGGGGGCAACGTTACGCGGGCCAGGGGCTGAATGGATGGGGCAAGAGTACGGTTGAGCATGTTTAAGAGAAATAGTCGGTACTAAGGTAGTCAGTAATTGGATTCCTACTAAACGGCAATCGGTAGCCAGACTTCTGTCTGACTACCGATTGCCTGATACTGATTACCAAAAAATTAGTTCGTCGGTACGTCGCCGCTGGTGCCGCCCGCACCATTTTCGTCGAAGGCTTCGGCCAGCTTATTGAAGTTGAAGTGCAACGACACGCGGATGGTCTGGGCCAGCGGGTTGGCGCGCGAGTTGGGCACCAGATAGGCGCCGTCGATGCCGAACACGTTGAAGCGTACGCCGAGGCCCAGGCTTACGTACTGCCGGTCGCCCTTCGTGGGGTGTTCATAGAAGTAGCCCACGCGAGCCATCAGCAGGTCGTTGTAGGTATATTCGAGGCCGGTCGAGAGGTTAATTTCGCGCATTTCCTCCTTGAAGCCGCCCTGAGCATCGCTGAATGAGCTGAAAATGCCGTTCACGATGGATTTTTGGGCAATTTCCTCGTTGCGGGCCCTGATGCGGGCCTGCTGTTCCAACAGGGCTGGGCCAGCGGGCAGCACTTCGTTCTCATAGTAAGGCGAGGGCACCAGCAGCTTGGTAGCGTCGAAAGCCAGGGTGATTTTATTGTACTGGTCAATCTCACGGGTGAGAGCCGTGCCGAGCTTTAGCGTGGTTGGCAGAAAGCTGGGGTTGGTGGCATCGGTGTAAGTGATTTTATTACCGATATTTAGAATCGACAAGCCGAAGCCCAGATTGTATAGGCCGGTGCCAATGGTAGCATCCTTGTTGTAATACGCACCCAGGTCTACCGCAGCAGCGTTGCCGGGGCGGGGGTCATTGCCGGTGGCAGTACCAGTAAGATTCGAGCGGACGTAACGGGCCGATACCCCCACGCCGAAGTTGTCAGTCAGCTTCTGGCCGTATGATACCGTAATGGCATATTCCTTAGGATTAAACATACCATTGGCCTGGTTTTGAGCCGTACGGTACTCAATCTCGCCAAGGTCGAAATACATCAGCGATACGCCGAGCGCCGAGCGGGTGCCCACCTTGCCGTAGCCGGAGAGGTAAGCCAGGCCCATGTCGTCGGTCACGTTGCGCAGCCACGGCGCATAGGAAGGCGAGAAGGCGAACTTCGTGGGCACAAAGCCCAACTTGCCGGCATTGAAATACGCGCCGTTGGCGTCGGGAGAGGTGGCCACGCCGGCTTCGCCCAGGGCGGCAGCCCGCGAATCGGGTGCCAGGGTGAGAATGGGAACCGCCGTGGTGATGGTGGTAATGGCACCACTTTGAGCCTGAGCACTAAGGGCAGCTACTGAAAGGCTTGCCACGAGCACCCCGCGCGACCGGGAAAACAAAGACTGCATAGAAAGGGGAATGAGGGCTACGTTACAACCCGGGCACAAAGAAACGCGGATTTTAGTTCAGGATGACAAGCTTCTCGAATTTTGAAGCCGTGCCGTTGCTGGGCGAACGTACGCTAACCCGGTAAATATAGACGCCCCGGGCGAGTTGGTCCTCGTATTCGTCGCGGCCATTCCAGGTGAGGCCCTTTTGATGGGCCTCGCTGCCAAACACCGTACTGCGCAAGGTACGCACGAGCTTACCGGCCACGGTAAATATTTGCACCTGCACGTCGAGGTCATCGCCCGCCCGGTTGTGGTCGAACATGAACGTTGTATTGCCCGCAAACGGGTTCGGGTAGTTCAGCACGTGGTTGATGGCCAACTGCTCGTTGTGCGACACCACAAACTCAATCTCCTTTTCGGCCGAGTTGTTGTAGGTATCCCAGGCTTTCACACGCAGCACATGCGGCCCCAGCGCCAGGCTTTTGAACAGGTACTTCACCCGGCCAGCCGTAAAAGTATCGACTTTCGACACGTAGCTGTCGTTGAGTATCACCACTTTTGTGGGGTCGTTGTCGAGCGTAGCGGTGATTTCGTGGCCGATGCCCGCGCCAGTAGTGTTGATGCCGCTTTCGTCGCTCAAATCGCCGAGCAGGGTGGTATTCTGGGCCGTGGTGCCCCCGAATACAAACGACACATCATCCATAAACAGGCCGATGACGGGCGGCGTGGTATCGCCACTGCCGCTGCCGCTACCGCCAATCACTGCACCGCGGGAGCCGTGGGCGTCGAGGTGCTGGGTAGGGTCGAAAGCGTAGAGGCTGACCTTGCCCTGGCCCGGATTGTAGTTGATATCCTTGGGAACCACGAACGTAACGGTGTACTGCCCGTTTATCACCGTGGCTTGGCCGCCATACACCACACTTTCCTGCACCTTGATGTCCTGCGGCGCATCGCCCGGGTTATTGGTCCGGGAATATTCGTCGCCGAAGGTCCGCACGGTGGTCGGCTTGTCGTAAATCGTAATCTGGGCCGTGCCGTTGAAGCGGGTGTTCACGTTGCCGTTGAGGTCGAGCACCCGGCCTTTCAGGCGCACCTGCGTCAGGGCCTGCAGGGTATCGCTGGTTACCCAGGCCGTTACACCATTACGGGTCTGGTGGCGGCTAATGGTATCGAGCGTTACGGCTTGTTCGGGGTAGGCCAGTACCATGCTGGGGTCGGCCAGCAGGGTATAGTTGTGGTTGTTGGCGCCACCGCCCTTATAGTCATTCTTACTCAGCATTGTGATAGTTGAAATGCTGGGGTGGCGATTGTTGATGCGCTGAAATAAGCGGTCGTAAAAGACTTTGTTGAGGCCGGCATTCAAGCTGGCATCGACCACACGAGTGGTGGTAAACAGGCCAACGGCCCCGCCCTGCAGGTTATCGGTCAGGACCTGCTCGCCCGCCGACACAATGTCGGGACTGTCGTAGGTACTGAAATCGCAGGTGCCCGTCACCATGAAAGCCAGATTGTTCAGGTTCTGCAATGCCATCACGGAAGCATTGGTCACTACCTGTTCGTCGGTCAGGCCCTTGGGCCCGCCGTGGCCCAGGTAGTTGATTACGAGAGAACCCTGCTCAAACGAAGCATCGATAGCCTTCATGGCCTCTGGCGAGCGCTGCCCGGCGGCCACGCTTACCTGTGGATACATATCAAGGTACACCTTGTGCATATTATACACCGGGTAATACTTCTGAATAGTATCAGCAATTGCGTCAGAGCCGCGAGGGCTTACATTGCCTAAAGCAAAAATTCCGCCGTCGCCATCGTCGCTGGTCAACGTTATACGGTTGCGCCACTTACCGAATGAAGCCGTCGCATCGTAGGCCAACAACTTGGTTACCATCTCCTCAGCATGCACGGCCGAGCGCGGGTTATCGACGGGAGTACGGATAGGCAAACGTCCAACACCAATATCCTGATACTCATTGAATCCGCTGGCCGGCTCGGCCCACTCGCCCTCGTGGTCGTCCAGGAAACCGAAGTAGTCGTCGGAGGAATAGCTCTTGCGGTCACCAGTATACAGCGAGTAGAAGGGCACAAAGGACTCCCGCGACTCGTAGGTAGGCACGTAGTTCTGGTTATAGCGGTCAAAATCGGCGCTGTTCTTAAACGGTACCCGCTGCGACCACCACGCCGGCTCCGAAGCCTTGTCGTTCATCGGGTCCGACTTATAGTCGTAGGAAGCATCGCCAAACAGCAGCAGAAACAGGTGTTTGCCAGCCGGGGCCCGGTCATACACCTGCTTCATCAGGTCGCGGATAGCCGTTACGTCCTGCCCGCCCGAACTGTATTCGTTGTATACCTCACTGGTTGTGACCACGGCCACCTGCATATTATTATGCGTGCGGCGGTGGTTAGCCAGCCGTTCGGCCTGGGCTTTAAAAGCCGGATAGGTCACGATTACCATGTCCAGCAAACCGTTGCTGTTCAGAGCATGTAGGTCCTGGTTGACTACCCGCCCAAAGCTGCGCACGGTTTTGAGGGTGCCATTGGGGCGGAAGGCCACGTATTCCCGCACCGAATCGGTAAGGGCCCAGAATTCGCCGGTAGCCGCGTCGAACTGCGGGGCACGGGCATTGCGGGGATTGGTGACATCCCACACCACCGCATCAGTGGCGTTGCTCAGCACAAAACGATTTACAGCCTGTGGGGCAATGTTTTCCAGTGAGCGAAACTCCTGCTGCACCCCGCTCAAACGCAGCTGGCGGCGCGCCGTCAGCTCCAGGTAATCGAGGTACCCGGTGGCATCCTGGTCAAATGGGTTGAACGTGATGCCAACCTGCAGGGCATTAGTGTAGTTGGAAGGCAGGCTCACTTGGTGGCGACCCGCTATGGGCATCGCGATGGGGCAGTAAGAACATTCCTGACGCGCACCATACTGTGGGTTTCGATTATCTGCACTACGGGCCTGCGTCCCTAGTTGCTGACCATTGAGGGTTAAATTGAATGGTCCCAATCCTTTGTCGGTGCTGGCAGTAGCGGCGTACACTCCTATGGTCGAGCCCGGCACCAGGTCGGGAATGTCGAAAGAGAATGTTTTCTGACTACCCGAGCTGAACCCCTCACCCATCCACTCGCGGCCCGAGGACAGCAAGTTGACCAGGTCGTGCTCGTAGAAATACCGGTCGGTGAAAGTGGTGATGGTGGGCTCGCTGCCGGTGGTAGCCGGGCGGGCCATCGGGCTTACGCGGCGGCCGTTCGGCGTGTCGCCCACCGTGATAAAGTAGTAAGTCGTATCGCAGTAGATGTTGTTGCGGTGCTGAAAGTTGCCGTTGCTGTATTGCCAGGTGTGGGCGCCCGGCGAATAAAACAGCAAGGAGCTGCTGGCATCGAAAGTGTTACCGCTGTTGCCCATGAACATCACGGCATTCTCCGCCAGGTCGTCGGGGCGGTAGGTCGAGTTGAGCTGCGGCAGGATGCCCATCGAGTTGCCATACACCTTGATACGGCGCTGGTCGATGCCCTGCACATTCACGCCCATTGTGCGTAGCGTATTGAAATCCAGCTTATACACGCCGCTTTCGGCCACCCCAATCTTAAACCATTCGCCGGTTTTCAGCACTGAGCCGGCCGCATGGCCGCGGGCACGGCCACCCCGGGCCGCCACGGCAGTAGGCGAATAAACGTAATCGAATGATACCAAGCGCTCGGGCTGGCCGGTCTGGCTATTGCGGCGCACGGTGCCCAGGCTAAGGTGCGTAATGGGCAGCTTCATTTCGGTGCCCTGGAGCAGCGTGGGCTTTGGGCCGGCCGGCAGTTTACTGAGGCTGAAAAGCTTAGCTTGCTCGGCCGGAAAAGCCTCGTAAACGGTGTTGGTCAACTGGCCGTCGAGCACGTTACCCGAAAGGCGCATCGAAAACATCCCAACCTGGTCATCTACATTGTAGTAGGCCCCGGCAAAGGTGGGCACCCGCTGTTTGCGGCTGTTGCGGCTGGGTACTTCCGTGGTGCCGCCCCACTTAATGACGCCGTGCACAGTAGTGCCACCCGACTGCGCCCGCACCGGGGCCATTGTCGTGGTGGTAAGTCCCGCAAGCGCAAGCAGAAGGAAAAAATAACGCATACACGTAAAAATTAGGGAAACAGACGGCGAGCCAGGCTGCGACAGTGGTCCCGCAACACCGGGACCGGGCCAGGGGTTCAACCCGGCAGCGGCTTCTTTAACTGCTTTTCCCAGCAATTATTGTTTAGATGAGTTCGCAAAAAAAAGTTAGCGGTTGACGGGTTTGGGAATCGAAAACAGCACGTATATCAGCACCACCAGCGGCACGGCGGCCGCCTTCAGTATCAGCAATAATCCTGCCGCCACCAGTACAAACAAAAAACGGCGCCGATTGTCAGCCCAGCGCAAATTCTTAAATTTCAAAGCGAACAGTGGCAGCTCGGCCACCAGCAGCCCCGACAGCAATACGGTGAGCCCCAATAGCACCCAGGGATTGAGGATGAGGCTTTCCAACCCCAGGCTGTCATTGAGCAGAATGAGCGGCAGCGAGGCCACGACCAGCGTGCAAGCCGGCGTGGGCAGGCCGATAAATGAGGTAGTTTGCCGGGTATCGTTGTTAAACTTAGCCAAACGTAAAGCCGAGAAGATACTGACAATGAAGCCAGCATATGCCAGCCACGCGGGCAAACCAGCCAGCGGTACCGCCCGCGTCAGCAGCTGGAAAAAAATGGCGCCCGGCACTACGCCAAACGACACCATATCGGCCAGCGAATCCAAGTCCTTGCCGATGGCCGACGACACCCGTAGCGCCCGCGCCAGTAGGCCGTCGAAGAAGTCGGCCACGGCAGCGGCGCCCACGAAGTAGGCGCCCACGTCGAGGCGCCCGGCGAAGATGAACGTCAGCGCCAGGCACCCACACAGCAGGTTCAGGCAGGTTACGGCATTGGGAATACTGCGCTTAAGCATTAATTCAGAGATAAAACGAGAAGAAAAACCGTCGCCGCCCGAGGCCGGGGTTTTCTGATTCACGACAGATTAAGTGAGAAAAGGGTTGGCCTGCCGCTCGAAGCCAATGGTGGTAGCGGGACCGTGGCCGGGGTACACCGTAGTGGCGTCGGGCAAAGTCAGCAACTCGGTTGCGATGCTGCGGAGCAGCGTGGCGTGGTCGCCACCGGGCAAATCGGTGCGGCCAATGCTTTGGCGAAACAGCACGTCGCCGCCGATGACAGTGGCCGTAGGCGCGTGATAGAACACCACGTGCCCAGCGGAATGCCCCGGCGTGAAGCGCACCTCCAGCTCCGTTTGGCCGAAGCGCACGGGCTGGCCGCCCGCCAGCTCACCAGTAGGTTCGGCAGGCTGGTAGCCGCCAAAGCCGTAGGGCGTGGCGTAGAGCGGCACCGCGTGCAGAGTGGGCAAGTCGAGCGGGTGCAACAGATATGGAATGCCGGGCCAGGTGGTCAGCACGAAGTAGTTGCCCAGCACGTGGTCGATGTGGGCGTGCGTGTTGAGCAATAGCTTCACCGTTAGCTTATTGGCCTCGATGAACTGGCGCAACTGCTGTTGCTCGGCGGGGCTGTAGCAGCCGGGGTCCACGACGGCGCACTCGCGGCTGGCCTCATCAATCAGTAAGTAAGTATTTTCGGAAAACGCGTTGAAGGTAAACCCGACGACTTTCATTCGAACCAGAACCAATGAGCAATGCGGAAAGGTACGGGAAAAATGGAGGAGCTACCGCAGTTGCAGACCAAAGCAGCCAAACTCAGAAATGCGCAATCTGTTATTATCCATAATTTAACCATCAAAAACGGCTAGCGTAATGGTACCATCTGGCAACTCCGGAAGTACGCCGCTGGACAGCAGTTTCCCCTTCCGGCCCTTACCTTGCCACTCATGACTGACTGTGATTTTCTGGTGGTGGGCCACGGCCTGGCGGGCGCCACGCTGGCCTACGTGCTCCGCCAGCGCGGCCACCGCGTGCTGGTTTTCGACCCCGGGCAAGCTGATTCGGCCTCCAATGTGGCGGCTGGCCTTATCAACCCGGTTGCCGGCAAACGCTTCGCCCTCACCTGGAACGCGACGGAATTATTACCCGCCGCCGCTAATTTTTACCGCGAGCTGGAGCAGCGCTTCGGCCAGCAGTTTTTCTTCGAGGCGCCCATTTTCAAGATTTTTGGCTCGCTCGACGAGCAGAATACGCTACTGGCGCGCAGCGCCGACCACCCCTGGGGCGACTACGTGGCCAGCCTCGCTACCACCGACCCCGGCCTGCCCGGCGTGCAGGCGCCGCTGGGCGGGGCCTGGTTGCGGCACGGCGGCCACGTGCTGGTGCGCGAGCTACTGGCTGCGCTGGCCGCCGGGGGTGAGCGCGAAGGCTGGCTGTGGCGCGAAACTTTTGATTGGACCAAGCTCGTTACCGACCCGACCGGCACCAGCTACGCCGGGCGGGTGCAGGCCCGCCACGTTATTTGTTGCGAAGGCGCGGCGGCCACGCAAAACCCTTATTTCAACTGGTTGCCTCTCACCCCTAACCGGGGCGAGGTGCTCGATGTGGAATGCGCGGGCCTGAGCTCGGCACAGGTGCTCAACCGGGGCGCTTACGTGGTGCCGGTGGGCGCCGGGCGGTTTCGGGTAGGAGCCACGTACCGTTGGCCGCCCTTTGCCGATGGACCGACCGAGGCTGGGCGGCAGGAACTGAGCGAGCGACTGACGGTTATCACTGACCAGCCGTTTGCCGTAGTGGGGCAGCGGGCGGGCGTGCGCCCAGCCGTGCGCGACCGCAAGCCGCTGCTGGGCCCGCACCCCACCGTGCCCGGCCTCAGCTTTGGGGGGGGCTACGGTTCGAAGGGCGTGCTGCTGGCGCCACGCCTGGCCGTGCTGCTGGCCGATTGGCTGGAAGGCAAGGCGGAGTTGTGGCCCGAAGTGGACCTGCGGCGCTATGCGGTACTGTACCGTCCGGCGGCCGGCTCATAATTTTTTTCGTCGTACGTTGTTCTTTCGTTGCCCGAAGTTTGTTGCGAGAATCCTGGCCCGTGCCGGAACCGCCTCGTTAGTTGCTGGCCGCTTACTGCCTTCGTTTTTCGTATGATTTTTTCTTTTTCCTCGAAGCTGCGACTTGGCGCGGCCCTGCTCACGGCTCTCGCGCTGGCACCGGTGGCCCGCGCCCAAACTGCCCAGGAGCCCTTCGGCCGGGTGCGGATTCAGTACAAACGCTTCAACTGGAATCAGCTCGGCACCCAGAATTTTACGGTGTATTACTACGATGGCGGCGAAGCCAATGCCCGCCATACCGCCGAGTTTGCCGAAAAAGAGTTGCAGCGCATCACGGCGCTCATCGGCTATTACCCTTATTCGAAAACAACGCTGCTGCTCTATAACTCCGTGGGCGACCTGCGCCAGAGCAACATCGGCCTCAACTCGGACCAGCAGGTGACCGGCGGCGAATCGGTGCTGACGCGCATGAGCAAGGTGCAGATTGCCTTTACCGGCCAGCAAACCGAGTTCAAGCGGGAGCTCAGCACCCAGATTACCAACGTGCTGCTCAACGACATGATGTACGGCGGCTCGCTGAAGGAGGTGCTGCAGAGCAGCTACCTGCTGCGGCTGCCCGACTGGTTTATCGGCGGGGCCTCGGCTTACGCCGCCGAGGGCTGGAGCGTGGACATGGACGGCTACATGCGCGACATGACCCGGCAGTACCCCACCGGCAACCGCACGGCGCCGTTTTTTCTGCGCGACCCCAAACTGGCTGGCCAGAGCATCTGGAACTACGTGGCCGAGCGCTACGGCTATACGTCCATTCAGAACATTCTGAACCTGACGCGCATTACGCGCGACATTGAAGTAGGCATCAGCTCGTCGCTGAACGTGCCGTTCAAAGTATTTCTGCGCGACTGGCTGACGTATTACCGCGACCTCAACGGGGCACCCACCGCCACGCTGGCGCTGCCTGATGAGCAATTCCGGCGCAGCGGGCGCAACCGCCGCAATGCTACTTTCTCGCAGCCCGCGCTGAGCCCCAATGGCCAGCAGGTGGCCTACGCCGTGAACGACCGCGGCCGCTACCGCGTGCTGGTGGCCAACCGCGACGGCTCGAAGCGCCACACCATCCGCCGAGGTGGCTACAAAACTCCTGACCAACAAGTGGAAGTGCGCCTGCCGGCCCTGGCCTGGCGCAACAACGCCCAGGTAGCCGTGGCCGAAATGCGGCGGGGCAAAATGGCTCTGCAGTTGCGTGAAGCCAGCGGGCGCGGGCTGCTACGCCGGGTGGCGGGTGCGTTCCGACGGCCTGCCTCGCCCTTTGCTGCTTACGAGCAGGTGCTGAGCCTGAACTATTCTCCTGATGGAAAATCACTGGTATTTAGCGCTGTGCGCAACGGACAGAACGATTTGTATCTGTTGCGGGCGGGCAGCAGCCGCGCCGAGCAGCTGACGAATGATTTGTTTGATGATGTGCAGCCGGTATTCCTGCCCGGTGGCCAGGGCATCGTGTTCGGTTCCAACCGCTACCTCGACTCTACGGGGCGGGCGCGGCCTGCTACGTTCCCGAACGTGGTAAATAACTATGACTTATTCCTCTACCACCTCGATGAGCGGCCCATTCCGGTAGAAACGCTGGTGAGCACCATTTCAAATGAGATGCGGCCCCGTGCTATTTCGGATGAGGAAATTGTGTACCTGGGCGAAGAAAGCGGCGTACGCGCCCTCTATCGCTACTCCTTGAAAACCAAGCAACGGACGCTACTCAGCAGTTTTCTACTCAATGTAAACGACTTTGATTACAGCGCTACTACGCAGGCACTGGCGCTCGTATCGCCGTTTCAGGGACGCGATTTATTGTACGTATACCCAGAGTATGCCCCCCCTGCCCCTGCCCTGACCAAAACGGCCCGCCAGCAAACCCTGGAAGACCGTTCGGCTCCCAAGCCCGCGCCCAAACCGGCTGCGAAACCAGTTCCGGCCGCCGTCGATACGGCAAAATCGCGTAGCACTACACCGCGCCGTCCGGCCAGCAACTCGGTAAATAC
>Ga0247804_10000374_pt1 | contig 20679 bp, 10 predicted proteins | sample UWRJL029104C1_FD_181142 | JGI IMG/M metagenome (GOLD analysis project Ga0247804, IMG submission 181142) | Plant litter microbial communities from Arlington Agricultural Research Station in Wisconsin, United States - UWRJ-L029-104C-1 | ecosystem: Environmental > Terrestrial > Plant litter >...
TAGAATCCTCCGACAGGCTTTCGGCTGCCCTCCCAGCCTACTTCCCCCCCCACTTACTCGACCGGCACGGGCAGCAGGTCGACCTTCGTCCGCACAACAGTTGGCGGCTCCGCCTGGAAGAGGTGGAAACCGCCGAATGGCTGGAAGTACACCTGGTCAATGCTATGGCCCCTTTCATGTTGAACAGCAAGCTTCAGCCGCTGTTACTGCAGTCGCCGTTCGAGCGGCGGTTTATTGTGAATGTCTCGGCGATGGAGGGACAATTCAATCGCGCCTCCAAAACAGCCTTCCATCCGCATACCAACATGGCCAAAGCGGCCTTGAATATGATGACCCGTACCTCAGCCGCTGCGTATGCCCGTGACCGCATTTATATGAATAGTGTGGATACCGGTTGGATTACCGACGAAGACCCCCACCCCCGGAAAGCCCGAAAGCGCAGTGCCGGTTTCGTCCCTCCCCTGGATGAACTCGACGGGGCCGCCCGAATTTACGACCCCATCGTGCGGGGGATTAACCAGCCGCGGGAACCGCTGTCGGGGTATTTCTTAAAAGATTATCAACCGCATCCCTGGTGAGCAACCCACCAATTACCCTATGAAAGATACCCCTGGCCCCCTACCTGTTCCGCTTGTTTGTCCGGTGCAGGAAACCGCTCGGGAGTCCCCGGACCTGGGAGCCCAGCTGGAGCCGCTAGTGGCGTATTTGCGCACCAATCAGGCTCCCGAAAACGACCGGTCCTTTCCCCGGGGCACCCTCACGTCCGATGGCCGACTGGACCTTTGCAAACAGGACATCGGTCCAGCCGGGGCAAAAGTAGTCACCGAGGCATTGGCACAGAACACCTTTATCCGGCATCTGTTGATGGGTACGAACGGCATAGGGGATGAAGGAGCAGCCCACCTCGCATCGTTGCTCGAGAAGAATACGGCCATCCAAACCATCTATTTGGGGTGCAATTATATCCAGACGGCGGGAATGGCGGCCCTTACGGGGGCGCTTCGGGAGAATACCACCGTCGAAGGCTTATGGCTGAAGCGAAACGCCCTACATGCCCCGGGAGTGGCGCAACTAACGGACTTGCTCCGGCATAATCGTACCCTGCGGGTAGTAGATTTGGTGAATACCAACCTCGGTGCGGAAGGCTTCAGGAGCTTCATGAAGGTGCTGATTGAAACCAACCGGACCGTAGAACGAATCTATCTGGGCGGCAATCAGCTTGGGGAGAGGGAGGCGCCCTACCTGGCTGAGCTGCTTACGCAAAATAAGCAAATCGTATCGCTGCAACTGAACGTCAACCAACTGGGTGACAAAGGCGCTTGTATGCTGGCTGAAGCCCTCGGTAAAAATAAAACGCTGCAAGAAATAGGACTGGCCAGCAATGGCATCGCATCGAAAGGGGCCATTGCGTTGCTGCAAGCCCTTCAGCATCATCCGGCGCTTCGAGTGCTTGACCTGGGCTACAGTCCTTCCACCCGGGTGCTAGGGGCCGCCGCCAACCAGTTGGACGATGAGGTAGCCCGGGACCTGGAGTTTTTTCTCCGTACGAACCAGCAGATTCACAGCCTGAATTTGGTCCGTCATCGGTTTACGGAAAGTGGATTTCAACAGTTGCTGAATGGATTAGAAAACAACGCTTCGCTGCAAAACCTACGGTTAGACGGCAAACTGCCGGAGCCCATCAAAGAATGGCTCCGAACCAGAAACAATCCAAGCGCTTCCAAACCGAACAGTTTAGTAACCGCCATTCGCAGTGTTTACCGCTAGGGACGGGGGCCCGGCCGCTGGGACGACACCGCCACCCCGCGAAACCGCCCCGCCGCCAGTTCTCCCACCACGACGGCTAGCAGCTGCCTCGGCTGGGTTACTTCTAACAGATTCAATACCAAGCTAGGCTCAAAACAAAAAAGGCCCCGCACCTACTGGTTGCGGGGCCTTTCGGATGCCAATTGCCAGGCGGCGCTTACTGCACCACGATGCGCTTAGTAACGGGCTGGCCGTCGATGGTCAGGCGTAGGGAGTAGATGCCGGCGGCCAGGCCGCGCAGGTCGGCACGGGTTTCGGTGGTGGGCAGCGCGAGGGTGCGCACTGTCTGGCCGAGGCTGTTGAGTAGCGTGGCTGTGGTGGCCGGGCCAGTTGGGCGCAGCACGGTGAGCTGGCCCTGGGCCGGGTTGGGGTAGACCAGCACCTGGGCTTCGAGCGCGGCGGCCGTAGCCAGCGGGGCGCTGGCGGGCGTCAGGTTGAGCCAGAAGCGGCCGGGCGTGGTGTAGCCCGTCATGGTGAAGGCGTAGTTGGTGCCAGCCGTCAGCAGGGTGCGCGTGTTGGTCAGGTTATCGACCAGCTCCACGCGGGTGCCGGTCAGGTTGGCAAGCGTGGCGGCGGTGAGGGTGTAGCTGCCGGCGGCGGGCACGCCTACAAACAGCGGGATGCTGGTAGCGGCGGCGAAGGCCGGGCGGCCGTCGATAGCCAATTGTTCGCCGGTGGCGGCGAGGGCGGCTAGATTCAGGCCGGTGGTGTTGGGCAATTTTACGGTATCGGCAGCGGCATCGAGGCCAGCGGTGGCGGTGGCATCGGTATGCACCAGCAACTCGTCGGTGAGGCCGGTGGTACCAGTCAGGGTGAGGCCGAGGGTGGGCCGGGCACCAGAGCTGCTGCGGCGCATAGTGGCTGGGATATCATAGCTGGTCAGGCGGTGAGCGTTGCGGAAAGTCAGGCTGCCGCTGGTTTGGCCGGGGCTGACGCGCACGAAGAAGCCCTGGCTGCTGGCTACGAACGGTGACACCAAGGCCGGGTCGGACACGCCGGGCAGGAAGGTGCGGTACTGGCCGGCGTAGGGCCCGGTGCTTTCGAATACATACATGGCCGCGTCGAGGCCGGGGCGGTCGGTGGGGGCTACCAGGCTCCAGTCGAGCGGGGCGGGGTAGGGGTTGCCCACCAGGGCCCAGCCCGCGTCGGGAGCGGTGCTGCCGGCGTTGCGGCCCAGGCTCAGAGTGTAGTTGCCCGAGCGCAGGCGGCCGGTGAAATCAACTTTGGCCGTGCCGGGCAGGTGCACGGTGTAGGCGGTGCCGGCCGGCAGGCTGTCGGTAGCGGCGGGCGAGAACCAGCCTTTGTCGAACATTCCCAGATTATTGGTCGTGGTGGCCAGGCGGGTCTGGTTGTAGCCGAATATGGTGGGGAAGGGCGTGACCATATTAGGCTGGGCGGCGGTGTTGTAGGCCGGGTTGAAGGCAGGCGTGAAGCCAGTCGTATTCAGGTCGGCCAGCGTGTTGCCGCTCACCGGCGAGCTGTAGTGGCGGTAGCCAGGGCCGGGGTTGCGGCTAGGGGCGAGGTAGCGTTGCACGGTGGCCGTGCCGCCCCGCACGACGCCGGTGCCGCTGTTCACCACCAGGGCCGTGCCGTTGGCATCGGAGAGCAGGGTCAGGGGGTGGCCGTTGAGGGTCAAATCGCCGTCTTCCAGCGTCAGCACCTGCCGGATGGCTACGGGCTGGCTCAGAGTCAGGGGGCTATAGCTGGTTAGGTTGCGCACTTGAGCGGGCAGGCCGGAGCCGGTTACCTGTGCCGGGAGGCCATTGTAGGAATAATCGGCGTCGGCTGAAAACGAGCGGGTACCGCTTACTTGCACCGCCCCGGTGGCGCCGCTGGCACTGATACCGGCCGGGTCGGCTATCGCCAGTTCGGCGCCAGCCTCCAGCCGGAAGCTGCCCGGACCGAAGACGGCATGGTAGCCCGTGTTGAGGTAACCGCCGCTTTGCACTGTGAGCGTGCCAGCTACTTGCAGCGGGCCAAGCAGCATGCTGCGGCCGGTGCCGGTGATGGTAACGTTGCGATAGCTGCCCTGAATATCGAGCGGAGTCGTAACGACCAGGTCGGTCAGCACGCCCATGCCTCGCAGCTCTACCCAATACGTGTTGCCGTTTTGGGCATTGCTGGCAATGTTGAGGGTGCCTGGATAGAGCGTTCCTGCCGCGGGCGGAGTGAACACCACGTTCACTGCCGCCGAGGCACCAGCCGCAATGGTAGTGGGAGCCGGGCCGCTCAGGGCGAAGGGGCCGGTGAACGTGATACCGCTGATGTTGAGGGGGGCCGTGCCGGTGTTGAGAAGCGTAAATGGTATGGGAGCGCTACTGGTGCCTACCCCCTGGTCGGCAAACAGGTAGCCGCCTGCGGGCACCTCGGTGCCGTTCTGGTGCATGGCGAGGGTGGCCACGCCCGACGTGGTTACGGTGAAGTTGCTGGCGCTGCTAGCGTTCAGGCCTCCCCTGGTAACGGTGATAGGGCCGGTAGTAGCTCCGGCGGGCACCGTAGCCGTTAGCTCAAAATATGTGGCAGTCATGTTCGTAATGCTAAACGCCGCAGTTGTACCATTGAATTGCACGGCAGAAGGCACGGTGCCAGTGCCACCTGTGCAAGTGATAACCACGGCACTACCCACGGGGCCACTCGCCGGGGAGAAGCTAGTGACCTGTGGGGTTACGGTAAAGCTTTGAGTGGAAGCGACCTGTCCGGTACCATAAGTGACGCGTACAGGGCCGGTGCAGGCAACTCCTACCACTGCCGTAATCTGCGTCGGCGAATCGACGGTGAACGAAGTCAGTGGCAAGCCACAACCGCCAACCGCCACACTGACGATGTTGGTAAACCCAGTACCCGAAATCACTAGTGTAGTGCCTATTGGGCCGCTGGCGGGAGAGAAACTGGTGATGGCAGGAAGGGCGTTGAACACCAGAGTATTGCTGGTGCCGTTGGGCGTAGTCACTGTCACGTTGCCGGTAGTGGCCCCGCTGGGCACCACGATGCCCGTAATCTGCGTGCCGGCCGCATTCACGGTGAAGCCGGAAGTGACGGTATTGCCGCTGGTGCCGGCAAAGGTGATGGTGGTAGCGCCGGTCAGGTTGGTACCCGTGAGGCTGATGGTGGCACCGGCCTGGGCGCTGGTGGGATTCGCACTGGTGAGGCTGGGAGTAAGCGCTTGGTTCAGGTGTATGCTCACCGCGCGGTTGCTGTAGTCACCCGCTACGAAGTCGAGGTCGCCGTCGCCATCAAGGTCCCCCGTGTCTATTGCGAGGGCAAACGCGTTTTGAGGCAGCGCGTTCGTGATGGAAGAGCGCGTGAACCCACCCTGGCCATTATTGAGGCACACGTCAACCGTAGAACTGTGGCACGTCAGAATGTCGAGGTCACCGTCGCCGTCCACATCGCCCAGCTTGAGGCTGCGCGGTAGGTTGCCGACGTTAACTTCCGGTATGGCCGGGTTGCTAAAGACTCCCTGCCCATCATTCAGGCGAATTATTACTTTGTTGAGGTCAGAAACGGCGGCTACAATATCCAGGTCGCCATCTCCATCGACGTCACCGAGGGCGCAGCCGCCGGCACTGCCGCCCAGGCCAAAGCCGGCATTGGCCGTTGGGATGCTGAAATTGCCATGGCCGTCGTTCAGCCGAATATTGGCGGCGCTGCTGGTGTTGCGGTTGCTGACGGTAATCAGGTCCAGGTCGCCGTCGCCGTCGATATCGCCGAGCGTGGGACTGGTGGAGTTGTAATCGACCGCCACTTGCACCGTGCTGGGGGCGAAGTTGCCATTCCCATCGTTAAAGCGGGTGGATGCTACCCCCGTATTGCCCGAAGCGTTATTTCCTACGGCCAGCACATCCAGGTCGCCGTCGCCATCTACGTCGCCTACCGCCAGGTAGCTGATAGTTTCCGACATAACGATTACGCCATTGGGAGCCGGGTTTGTCAGCCCGCCGGCACCGTCATTCAGGTGAATATTCACATTACCATTGGCCGTCAGCAAGTCAAGGTACCCGTCGTTATTCATATCGGCCAGCGCTACCGTCCGCACGGTTCCTGCCGGGGTGGTTGGCAGCGCACTGCCGGCCGTAAAGCTGCCCGTGCCATTATTAATGAGCGCACCGAGCGAGCCGCTGTTGCCCGCGACGATGTCGAGGGTGCCGTCGTTATTCAGGTCGCCTACGGCTACGGCATTCGGCGACGCCCCCAATGCGACGCTAACCGGGGTAGCCGGCACAAAGCGGCCCGAGCCGCCCGTGGTAGCGGCCGTAAACTGGTACACCTGCGGCCGGGCCGGGCGGCCGTCGGTGGCCGTCACGTTGGCCGGCACGGTCACGCTCACCGTTTCGCCGGGCTTCAGTGCTTGGGCCGGAGCCACGGTCAGGGTGTTGCCGCTGGCCGTGGCGTTGCCGCCGCGCACCAGCTGCCCGCCGCGCTGGCTGCTGAATACGCGCACGTTGCTGGCCGAAGCCGGTTGCACGAAGTCGTCGAACGTCAGGCTCAGCGCTTGGTTACGCGGGGCCGCAATGGCATGGCGGGCTGGGCTGGTGCTGGTCAGCACCAGCGGGGCCGTCACCGTCACAAGCTGCGTGGTGCTGCGGGCCGAGCTGGAACCGCTGACGCTGAGGGAATAGGTTGTTGTGGTAGTGGGAGCAGCTGTCACCGTCATTGTTCTGGCCGTGGCAGTCGTACCGTTCAGGCCGGTGCCGGGGCTCCAGACGAAATCGTAGAGCTCAATACTGCTCTGGCCGGGCGTTACGTAGGTGGGAATCCCGATGGAAATTCCATTCACTCCACCGTTTACCTCGTTAATGGCCGTGGTGGTGCTGCCCCCGTTGAAGCGCCAGAATGCCGTCAGCCCCGCCGTGCTACCGGCCGGTGCCTCGTACATATTCGCCTGAATATCGGCCTGGCTGCGGGCGGTGTTCCACACGCGCACCTCGTCGAGCTGGCCCTGGAAAAACTCGCCGAAGCCCGGATTCTTCCCAATGGCCAGCGGGTTGCTGGCGGCGTCGAAGTTGGTGGGGCCAGTGTAAGTCTGGACGCCGTTTTTGTAGAAGGTCACGGTAGAGCCGGTGTATACCACGGCCAGGTGCTGCCACTCGTTGGCATCGGCCGGGGCGGCTACGGCGAAGCCCGAGCCAGTGGCCACGCCGAAGTTGCTGGAGTTAACGAGCAGGTTCACGGCGCGGTCCCAGCCGCCGTCGTCGGTGCTGAAGATGGTTTGCTGGCCGCCGGCGTGGTTCACGCGGGTGGGGTACACCCAGGCCTCCCAGGTGGTGGTGGGCAATGCCGTGGGGCTCACGGTAAGAGTCGTATTTACGTAGTCGTCCACGCCGTCGAATCTCAGGGCCAGGTTGGGCCGGGCCGTGAGCAGCACCGAGCCGCCAGCGGCGATGGCCGTCGGCCCCCAGGCCATGATGCTGGGCGGGGCCGAATACGTGGGCGTCAGAGTTTGCTGGGCCGTGGTTTCGTTGCCGGCGTGGTCGGTCACGGTCACGGTATAAGTGGTTATTGCAATCGGGCGGGCCGTTACGTTGGCCGTGTTGGTAGCCGAGAGCGTCGCGGCCGGGCTCCAGGCGAAGGCCGAGGTCAGGATGCTGCTCTGGCCGGGCGTGACGTAGGCGGGGCCGGCGGTGAGCGTGCCCGCGCCGCCACTGGCTACCTCGTTGCCTGCCGTGGTGCCGCTGGCCTCGTTGAAGCGCCAGAAGGCCGTCAGGCCGGCCGTGCTGCCGGCCGGGGCGGCGTACATCGTGGCCTGAATGTCGGCCTGGCTGCGGGCGGTGTTCCACACGCGCACCTCGTCGAGCTGGCCCTGGAAAAACTCGCCGAAGCCCGGGTTTTTGCCAATGGCCAGCGAATTACTGGCGGCATCGAAGTTGGTGGGGCCGGTATAGGTCTGGACGCCGTTTTTGTAGAAGGTCACGGTAGAGCCGGTGTACACCACGGCCAGGTGCTGCCACTGGTTGAGGTCGGCCGGGGCGGCCACGGTAAACGTGCTGGCCGAGCCAGTGGCCACGCCGAAGTTGCTGGAGTTGACGAGCAGGTTCACGGCGCGGTCCCAGCCGCCGTTGTCGGTGCTGAAGATGGTTTGCTGGCCGCCGGCGTGGTTCACGCGGGTGGGGTACACCCAGGCTTCCCAGGTGGTGGTGGGCAGGGCAGCGGGGCTCACGTTGAAGCCCGTCGCCACGTAGTCGTCCACGCCGTCGAATTTCAGGGCCAGGTTCGGTCGGGCCGTGAGCGTGGCCGCGCCGCCGTAGCTAACGGGCGTGCCGCTTACTACGAGGCTCGGTGGCGTGGCATAAGGCAGCACCGTAAAGTTGCCGGGGCTGCTGGCCGTGCCCTCGGCCGTAGTCACAGTTACGAGACCAGTGCTGCCCCCACTGGGGACCGTCGCTGTGATGGTGGTGCTGTTCACCACCGTAAAGGCCGTAGCCGCTACACCATTGAAGCGAACTGTGGTAGCTCCCGTGAAGTTGGTGCCCGTCAGGGTCACGCTGGTGCCCACGCGACCACTGCCGGGGCTCAGCGCCGTGAGGGTAGGAGGCAAGGCCAGCGTGGTAAAGGTGTAGCTGCTGCCGTAAACGGTGCCCAGGCTATTGATAGCGTAAGCCCGCACGGTGTAGGTCGTAGCGCTGCTCAGGCCCGTCACGGCCTGCGAAAAGCTGCCCAGGCCCGTGCCAATAAGCACTTTCGTGTCGCTGGTCGTGGGCGTGCCGTTGCTTGGCACATATACCACGCCGTACTCGGTCACGGGCTCGCCGTCGTTGCTGGCGGCGATGCCGCCGAGGGTAGCGCCGGTGCTGGTGAGGCTGGTTGGCGCCGTAGTAGTTACCGCCAGCTTCAACGTATAAATGCCGAAATAGGCCGTCACCTTCGAGGCGTCGCCAACGGTGGTGAAGGTGCCTCCGGCGTATAATTCCCTGCCATCTGTGGCTAGCGCATTTACGGCATCGCCCAGGCCCGTGCCCAGCGGGCTCCAGGTGGTGCCGTTCCATTTGGCTACCCGGTTGGCTGTTGCTCCGCCGGCTTGGGTGAAGATGCCACCAGCATATACATTGCCGCTGCCATCCACGGCCAGCGCACTTACAAGGCTGTTCACACCCGCGCCCAGCGAGCTCCAGGCCGCGCCGTCCCATTTAGCTACGAAATTAGCCGTGACTGCCCCGGCTTGGGTGAAAGTACCACCGGCATACACAGTGCCGCCGTCCACGGCCAGCGCAGTTACATTGCCGATTAGGCCCGTGCCCAGCGGGCTCCAGGTGGTGCCATTCCACTTGGCTATCCGGTTAGCCGCTGCTCCCCCGGCTTGGGTGAAGTAGCCTCCGGCATACACATTGCCGCTGCCATCTATAGCCAGCGCAGTTACATTGCCGTTCACGCCCGTGCCCAGCGGGCTCCAGGTGGTGCCGTTCCATTTAGCCACGTAGTTAGCCGCTGCTCCCCCGGCCAGGGTGAAGGTGCCGCCAGCATACAGGTTGCCGCTGCCATCTATGGCCAGCGTATTCACATCGCTGTTCATACCGGTACCCAGCGGGCTCCAGGTGGTGCCGTTCCACTTGGCTATCCGGTTGGCCGCTGCTCCTCCGGCGTGGATAAAGGTGCCACCAGCGTACACGTTGCCGCTGCCATCCATGGCCAGTGCATTTACATTGCTGTTCACGCCCGTGCCCAACGGGCTCCAGGTGGTGCCATTCCACTTGGCTATCCGGTTGGCCGCTGCTCCTCCGGCGTGGATAAAGGTGCCACCAGCATACAGATTGCCGCTGCCATCCACGGCCAGTGCAGTTACATTGCTGCTCACACCCGCGCCCAGCGGGCTCCAGGTGGTGCCGTTCCACCGGGCCACGTAATTAGCCCCCGCTCCCCCGGCTTGGGTGAAGTAGCCTCCGGCATACACGTTGCCGCTGCCATCCATAGCCAGCGCAGTTACAGCTCCGTTCGCGCCCGTGCCCAGCGGGCTCCAGCGGGTGCCGTTCCAGCGGGCCACGTAATTAGCTGCTGCTCCCCCGGCCTGGGTGAAGCTACCCCCGACGTACACATTGCCGCTGCCGTCCACGGCCAGCGCATGCACGGTGTTGTCTATGCCCACGCCCAGCGGGCTCCAGGCCGTACCGTTCCACCGGGCCACGTAATTAGTCCCCGCTCCCCCGGCCTGGGTAAAATTCCCGCCGACGTACACATTGCCGTTACCGTCCACGGCCAGCGCATTTACATTGCTGTTCATGCCCGTGCCCAGCGGGCTCCAGGTGGTGCCATTCCACTTGGCTATCCGGTTGGCCGCTGCTTCCCCAGCCTGGGTGAAGGTGCCACCAGCATACAGATTGCCGCTGCCATCCACGGCCAGCGCACTTACAAGGCTGTTCACGCCCGTGCCCAACGGGCTCCAGGTGGTGCCATTCCACTTGGCTATCCGGTTGGCTGCTACTCCCCCGGCTTGGGTGAAGGTGCCACCAGCATACAGGTTGCCGCTGCCATCCACGGCCAGGGCGTACACGGTGTTGTTCATGCCGGTGCCTAGCGGGGTCCAGGTGGTGCCGTTCCACTTGGCCACGGAAGACGCATATCCACTGCTGACAACAGAGAAGCTACCGCCAATGTATACCTCTCCCGTGTTGGTACGCACCACTGTATTCACTGTATTGTTGGTGCCGGGCAGGCCGAAGCCGTTCTGCCAGTTTTCATCGCCCGCGCTCTGGGTGCGGCGTGCCCCGGCGGGGCGAAAGGCCGGCTGCCCGTTTGGCGCGGTGCCCAGCACGTAGCCGCGGGGGTCGAAGGAACCGCTCAGACCGGGCTTGAGGGTGCCGTCGGCATTGAGGGCGTCGGCCAGGGGCTGGCCGGCGGCTGGCTGGTGGCCGGGTCCAGGAGCCGCAGTGGTCCTGTAGGGGCCGTCGGCGGCAGCGGTGCGGGCGTGGGCGCCGCCCACCGGCCCCACCCACAGCCCCAGCAGCAGGCAGACGGTAGCCGCCAGCCAATTTATGCCCCGCCGGGATGGCGGCCAGCACAGGGATGAGAAGAAATGAAGATGTTTCATGTAAAATAGGAATAAAGAGAGTGAAAAGGCTGAGTAAAAGGATTAAAAAACAAGCCATGGCAGTAGGATGACGCATAGCACCATCTCCTGAATCAGGACTTGAAATTCCCATTCCCTCAGCCTTTTGCCAACCCCGTATTCCCCAGCTGCTCGATTTTTAGGACAAACGGCAACCTTATTGGGATAAACGTTAACCGCCCGGCGCGGCCAGCCCCTGCGCTATCTGCCGGGCGCCCCCTAAAACGCCACCGCCCCCGGCCAGAAGAGGCCGGGGGCGGTGCAAGACAAATCCGAAACGGAAGGTTTCAGCCCACCAGCCGCAGCTGGCGCAGCAGGGCCTCGCGGTAGGTGCGACCCAGCGGCACCACGTCGCCGCTCACGGTAAGGGTATTGGCCACGGGGTCGACGTGCTCAATGAAATCCACGTTCACGAGGTAGCCGCGCTGGGTTTGCACGAAGTGGGTGGCGGGCAGCTCCACGGCCAGGTCGCGTAGGGCCAGTCGCACCGCAAACTTGCCGTGGGCCGTGACGATGGTGCTATGCTTTTCGCCCGACTCGACGTAGTAAATATCCGGAATGCAGACCTTGGTCAGCCGGCCCCGGTCGCGCAGAAAGAGGCAGTCGCGAATCACTAAATCGGTGCCCCAGTTGAAGGGCGCCTCTTCGGGCACCGGGTGAGGCTGGGCGGTGAGGCCGCCGGCAAAATTGTGCAGGGCCAGCGCCACGGCGTGCTCCAGCGTACGCTGGTCGAAGGGCTTGGTGAGGTAGGCGGCCGGGCTCAGGGCCTTGGCGCGGGCAAAGGTCAGCTCATCCATGCGCGAGGTCACGAACACCAGCGGCAGCGGCTGCACGGCCAGCAGCTCGCGGGCCAGGTCGATGCCGTCGAGGTCGCCGGCCAGGTTGATGTCGAGCAAGGCCAGGTCGGGGCGGGGCAGCTGGCGGTAGAGGTCCAGGGCCTCCTCGGCCGAGTCGACCGGGCCCACCGGCTCGTAGCCCAGCCCGCGCACCAGCAAGGCCAGCTGGCGGGCATACAGCGGCTCGTCTTCCACGAGCAGCACACGAATAGCCGAAGTAGGTGAAGTAGTCATAGCGCAGCAGATAGAGTAGAACGAAGCAAAAGTATGGCCCGGCCGCAATTATTGTGCTACCGCCACCACTGCCGTAGCAGCGGGCAGCAGCAGCCGGGCCGTGGTGCCCTGCCCGGGCACCGATTCGAGCCGGAACACGCCCTGCTGCCGGGCGGCCAGCTGCTTCACCAGTGGCAGGCCCAGGCCGGTGCCGCGCTGGCGGCGGCCGCCGGGTAAGGCCGGCATTCCCTTCGTATTCAGGGCAGCCAATTGTTCGGCGGTGAGGCCGGGGCCGGCATCGCGCACCAGCAGCTCTACGCCGTCGGCCGGGCCGGGCTGGGCCGCCAGCACCAGGGTAGAGCCCTTCGGGGCCACTTTCAAGGCATTGCCCGTCAGGTTGCGCAGTTGGGTCAGGGTCATGTTGTAGTCGGCCCACAGGTCGGGAAGCTCAGGAGCTGCTTCCACGCTCAGCGTCACCTGGCGGGCACGGGCGGCGGGGGCATAAAGGGCGGCCGTGTCGTGCAGCAGGGCGGTGGCGTCGAGGGTTTCGGGGCGGTAGGCTAGCTCGCCGGTTTGGCTGGCGGCCCAGTGCAGCAGGTTGTCGAGCAGGCCGGTGAGGCGTTCGGCCGTTTGGCCCACCTCGCCGGTCAGTTCGTCGAGGGCGGCCAGCTCGCCCTGCTCGCGGTAGGTGCGCACCATGTCGGCCAGGCCCGTGAAGGCCACCAGCGGCGAGCGCAAATCGTGGGCAATGACGGAGTAAAGGCGGTCCTGGGTGGCGCGGGCCTGGGCCAGCTCCTCGTTTTGGGCGGCCAGTTGGGCGCGGCTGCGGCGCAGGCGCAGTGCCAGCCAGGTGGCTCCGCCCAGGCCCAGGCCCACGGCGGCCAGCACGGCTGCCAGCGCCCACAGCTGCTGCCGCTGGCGGCGGGCTTCGGCCTGCTGCAGCAGCTGCTGCTGCGTCAGGGCCTTGATGCGGCCTTCCTTGCGCTCGGTGTCGAAGCTTACTTGCAGGCGAGCAATAGCTTCGCGGCGCTCGGCTGATTGCAGAGTGTCCGTAATCTCAACCATTTGAAGTAGTGATTTGAAAGCAGCTTGCCCCTGATTTTGTGCTGCTAATGCGTTTGCCAGGTGCCGGTAGGCATATGCCTGTTGCTGGGGCATGCCTAACTCCTGGCCTAGTCGGATAGCTGTCCGTAGCAATGGCATAGCTTCGGCCCAGCGCTTTTTAGCTGCCAGCCACTCGCCGAGGTGCAAACTGATGATGGCTTCGCCTCGCTTATCGTTTGTCTTCACAATGGTACGCAGGCTGTGGCGGAAATGGTAGCCTGCCGAATCAGCGTGGTTTTTATAGCGGTCAAATGCCATGCCCAGTACATCCTGACAGATGGCCGCCTCGTATGGCAAGTGCAGGCGTTGGGCAGTGGCCAGGGCACGTCGGGCAAAGTATTCGTGCTGCCGTCGAATAGAGTCAGGAACGGGCTTCGGGCCTTCCTCGCCCCACTGGTCATATAAGGTAGCTAAAAAGCTCTCCACCAGAAGCCAATCTGTCGGCTCCATGTATCGGGGGTGAGCCTGCATGGCTGCCAGCGCCTGACGTAAGTAGCCGCTGGCCTCGGGGTAGTTTTTCTGCCCATTAGCCGCGTTGCCCAGCCCTAATAGCGCCAAGAGGTAAAACCGGCGACTACGGGGCTCTCGCTCGCACAGGCGTACCGCCTGCTGGTAGTAGCGTGCGGCCGTCAGGTAGTCTTCCTGCGTATCGGCTATCAGCCCCAGGTTATTCAGGCAGCGAATCTCCCCGAGCCGATAACCAATCCGGTGGGCCAGGTCCCGGCCTTGCCGGGCATATTGCAAGGCCAGGGGAGGGTCAGTAGTTACTGCATAATAAGCCAGGTCTTTCAAAATCAGCACCCGGTCGGTGTCGGTACGGGCAATGGCCAGTTGGTGCCGCAGGCTATCCGTTATCGGGCTCTGCGCCCGCCCCTCCAGCCCAACCAACACCAGCAGTCCCACCAATAATACAAGGCAACGCATAACGGTAAATAAGTTCGGCTACAAAAATAGGCGGATGGCTGAGGTCGAAGGTTTAAAAAACACATCGTGTTAAAAAAACCATTGAGGCCGCTGCCAAGGGCGGGCCACGCTGCTCCATCCCAGCGGTCCAGGTTGCGGGCCAGCACTATCACGCCCGCCTCGCCCCCGAAACGCCCGGTCCAGCCGCACCATGGTATCGACCAAAGCGCTGCTACGCCATAGCGACTGGCCTATCGCCGACGTGGGCTATTGCCTGGGCTTTGAGCACGCCGCTAATTTCATTGTTTTCTTTAAACGGAAAACCGGGCAAACTCCTAATCACTTCCGGCGGCAGCCAGGGGCTGGTCTGATACAAAAAGCGGAAATGATGATATGGATTCACGTAGCGGCCGCCCGCGCTACCACCCTTCTCCTGCTGGCGACCCGTATGGCCAGCCCTCTTACCAATGGCTGCTTGTTCAGAACTTTGCGCTTTAGACCGTTTTACCCCCCCAACAATGCATTACGAGGACACCCTCTATGGCTCCGTGGAATTGCCCGCCGTCGTTACCGACCTGCTGCACACCACCCCCATCAAGCGCCTGCGCGGCATTCATCAGGGCGGGGCCATCGTACTGGCTGACCCGGCCATCAACCACACGCGCTTCGACCACTCGGTAGGAGTCATGTTGCTCATCTGGCGGCTGGGGGGCAGCTTGCGCGAGCAGCTCGCGGGCTTGCTGCACGATGTGTCGCACACGGCATTTTCGCACCTGATTGATTACGTACTGGACCTTGCCGGGGAAGACTACCACGAGCAGCGCTACGAAAAAGTCCTGGCCCACCCGGAGATTCAGACGGCCCTGTCCCGCCACCACCTGCATTACCAGGATTTTCTCGACCTCGACCAGTATACCCTGCTGGAGCAACCACTACCTAGCCTAGCGGCTGACCGGGTTGATTATACCCTGCGCGACTTACGCCAGCTAGGGGTGCTTTCGGCTGCTGATATCGCCTGGTTTTTGGATGGGCTGCGCGTGCACGAGGGGCGTATTGTGATGCGCAGTGCCGCCCATGCCCGGTGGTTTAGCGAGCAATATACCTACCTGACCGAGCACTACTTTGCCGGCCCGCAGAGCCAGTCGGCCAACCGCTTTCTGCGCGGGCTGATACGCTCGCATTATGAAGCCGGCCAGCTGAGGCTGGACGATTTTCATGAGGACGACGCGCACCTGTTGGCACGGCTGCACGCCCTTAGTGGCCTACCCGTAGCCGAGCAGTATGCTGCCTGGGTGCAGGCCCAGCCGCCCGGCCCATTTATCCCGATGAAGCCGCGACGCGTGGACCCCGAGGTGTTGCACGGCGACCAGTTAACTCGCTTATCTGAGCTGCGGGCAGACATGGGGTAAGCCAAGCGTAGCAGGATAGTGACGCCGCTTTTTCATTGGGACAACGCCGGATTTAGTTCTGGTGCGCAGTCAACGCATCGGGCGGGACTTGCTGCCCTCAGCCGAGCGTCCAAGGTGAGATGGTTTTCCCGCGGCAGATTGAGAGTGTCCATGTTGCTCTGCCCGAAACTGCCGAAGCATCAACTCCGACACTACCTAGCTATAGTGGTAGGTGGAATGGGCTTGGCAGTAAGCAGAATGCACCCCTGCGACTGGCCTTTAGTCGAGCACCACTACAGCTTTGCCTTTCACCTTGCCCCGGCTGGTTTCCTGGTAGGCCTGCCGGACGTTGGCCAGCGTATACACCTGCTCTACCGGAATTTGTAGCCCGCCCTGGGCCAGGGTAGTCAGGGCGTTGAGCCCCGCCGCCGTGGGTTTCAGGATGAGAATCCGACGTTTTCTGGACGAGAAAAGATTGTGGAGAAACGAGAGGATAAGGCCCTGCGGCGAAGGCAGCGTGCTGACAAACGTGGCCCGGGGTTTCAGCAGCTTTTTGGCTGCTTTAAAGCTCAGCTGGTCCGAGAGGTCAATAATGGTGTCGAACCGTTGCGTCAGTACTGCTGGCCGTAGCGCAACTGGCCGCCATCGAGCTTCTTGAACGCAATAGTGTAGAAGCTGTACGAGATGGTCTGCTCGGTGCGGGCCTGCATCGCGCGCAGGTCCACGCGACGCTGACCAGCGGGTGCGTGGGCCGGGGCACCTGCAGCGCCTGGTGCAACGCCGAGATGGAAACCAGGTGGCGGATGGGTTGTTTGGGATTCTTCATAGCGACAAGCAAACCGGGCAGCACGGCCGGCCGGTGGGGCCGGCCGCGTTGCTTACTGCGGCAAGTCCGTAGAAACTGAAAGGTTATGCCATTTTTCGGCTCGGTATTGGGAGCGGGCACAGTTGGCTTTGGTGAAAAAGACTCCGCTCGGCGAAGTTTGCATTTCGTAACTTCGGCTACGGCACGGTGGTGGCTGCAGCGGTTCTACTCACGGGCGGGCTGCGGTGCCGACAGCGGCGAAGGAAACAACTCAGGCAACACCGGGCGTGGTATTGAGCCGGGGGTGCAGGTGCTGATAAAACAGTTGGGCCGCCGCCTGTAGCAAGGGCAGGTCGGTAGTGCGTTCCTGGCAGCGTTGCATATCGTAATGGCAGAGGGTGCCGTAAGGCCGGCCTTGGGCGTCACGGATGAGCACACCGCAGTAAGAGACCACCGCAGTGTCTACGTCCTGCGCCTGCGGGTCGGTAGCGGCGTCCAGGATATTCACGGGGGCCTGCTGCCGGCCCACCAACGAGCAATAGGTTTGGGCCATCGGTACGTCCAGGCCCTGGCGCACGCTGGGCTGGTTGCGGTCAAAGAGCACCTCACTGTGCAGAGTGTTCTCATCGAAGCGAAACAGGCCCGTGTAGCGGTGCGGTGTCCGGTGGTTGAGGTATTCCAGGGCCGCGTAGACGCCCTGCTGCAAGTGCTCCGTAAAGGTGTCTATTTCGGTTAGCATCCCGTCGTCAGGACTTATACTATCTGGACTCATAAAAACACGTAGTAAATTTCTCGGCTCTGCCTATTATAAAGGTAATTGGGAGAGCTGGTGCCGGGCACTGGTAGACCACGTCTTGACCGTGCCTAAGGGCACCTGCAATTCGGCTGCGGCTTCCGTTTGGGTGTAGCCGAGCAAGTAGAGCAGTTCCAGCACGCGTCGGTATTCCGGCCGGAGCGTCAGCAACAGGTCCGATACGCCGATATGCTCGGGAATAAAATCCGGCGGGGCGACGAATTGCTGGCCGGGGGCGTCCTCCAGCGTGGCGGTGCGCATCAGCACCCGGTAGCGGGCGGAGCGCATGTGGTCAATCGCGGTGTTGAGGCAAATTTTAGCGGACCAGGTGAACAGCCGGCTCTGAGTTGCGTCGTAAGAAGCAATTGCCCCCCAAATCTTGACCAGGCTTTCCTGCAGTACATCCTCGGCGCTCTGCTGGTTGCGCATCACGCGCATAATAGTGCCTTGCAATGGCTTACCAAACTGCTGGCAGAACACCGTCATGGCCCGCGCCTCCCGGTTCACCAACTGCTGCACGAGCTCATCTTCGGGTAGCAGGATAAGCGCAGGACCGTTTTTAGATGCCATGATTGCTGTGTAACTTGATTATGGAGAAGAGCATGCGCAGGGTATAGCAGGCCAGGCTGCACCGGCTTAGCCTAACTTCTTTCGTTCGAACTGCAGGTCGCCGCTGAGCGACTCGTGCTTCAGAATGGAATCGTGGACGACGCGCGCCTGCTTCCCCGTCTCGTCGGCCTTGCGGAAAAACAGCTTGGCGACGGCTTCCTGCTGGTCGTCGGCGAAGTGCTGGCCGAGGTTTTGCAGTAGCATCTTGGTTTCTTCCAGCCCGCGCATCGACTGGTAGAGCAGGCTTTCCACCGATTGGGTGACTTCGCTCAGCAAGGCGCTGACGGTGTAGGCGTGGCCGGTGTGGCAGCGGTAGCGAATCAGGTTGCCTTCGATGAGCTGGGTGAGCGCGCCGTGGCAGTCGGGGCAGGTGAGGGGCGTGAGCTTGCCCATGTCGATGATACCCAGCTCGAAGCCGCCGCCCTGCTTGGCAATGGTCAGCTCGATTTTGAGTAAATCCAGCTCGGCGGCGGGCAGGCGGGTTTTGGCAGGCACCCGCTCCTGGGTGAGGCGCACCAGCAAAGCCGCCAACTGGCTCAACGGCACCACGTAATCAGCCGCCACAAACTCCAGGGCGTTGGTGGGCATCGACGGCTGCTCGGCATCGCGGGGTTCCTGCACGATGGCCTGCCCGCCCATGCGCTGCACCGACCACAGGCCCGAGGTGCCGTCGTCCAGGTAGCCCGTGAGCACCACGCCAATCACCCGCGGACCGTAGGTGTAGGCCGCCGAACGAAACAGCGCGTCGATGGACGGGCGAAACCGGTTTTCCTTAGGGCCCCGCGTCACCAGCACCTTGTCGTCTTCCAGCAGCAAATGATGGTCGGGCGGGGCTAGGTAGATAGTGCCGGCCGCCACGGTTTCCCCGTCCTGCGGGTGCCGGACGGGCAGGGCCGATACCGGATTAAGCATCTGGGGCAAGAAGCTGGGAGAATCGGCGGGCAGGTGCAGGACCACAAAAATGGGCGCTGGAAAGTCCGCCGGCAGGGCTTTTACGAGGTCCATCAGGGCCGTCACCCCGCCAGCGGAAGCGCCGATGACGACAATGTCCCGGTAAGGCTTTGGGGTTTTTACAGCTTGGGACATTGTCGTCGTATAATTAGCGTAAAGTCGGGTGAGAGAGGCCGCTGAGGAGCGGCAGGTGGTTGTATTTCTTTACCCGTTAAGGTGTAGCAGAGAACCCAGCTCCAGTTGTTGCAGACAGCGGCGCAGCCCTGGATGCACGTTGCACAACCAGATTTCCGTCCCCCGCCGACACAGTATCAGCAGCTGTCCCACAAAGCGGCACACCCCCAGTGGGTGCGGCACGAGCAGCCCACCGCAGTCGACGAGCAGCTGCGGCGGCGGCACAAACAGCCGGCAAGCTATTTGGGCCACCTGTAAGTCGGCGAATGAAATGGGCGCTGGCACCACAGTAGTGGCCGGCTTGGTCGGCGAAGTGGGATGGTGAGCTTGCATGTATTAGGAAGGGAGAGCCCGGGATAAAGCGCCGAAATGAGGTGCCGAAGCGGTAGCAACTAGGCCTCATTACTGGAAAGCGAGCCGATAGTATTTCAGTCGTGCAGGCTTATTGGGGGCAAAATTTCAGGTACTTATGCAAAGGTCCGGCTTCCTTAACCTTATTGGTGTGCGCATATTTACGCGATTCGCCAAGGCAGATACGGAATTGTGTCTGCGTGTAAATACGGAGACGCAATCGATTCGCCCTTCACCCACGGAAACAGTCGGTTAAAATGGCCGTCGCGAGCCCGGCGGCAAGCAAAAAAGCAAGCCTGTTAGGGCTGGAGCAAGCCTTGCTCCATGGCGTACTTCACCAGCGCCGGGGTGTTTTTGGCGCCCGTCTTTTCCAGCAGATTCTGGCGGTGCGTCTCCACGGTGCGCTTGCTGGTGAAAAGCTTATCCGCCATCTGCTGGTTCGTGAGCCCACTCGCTATCAGCTGCAGTATCTCCCGCTCCCGGTGCGTAACGTGCAGCCCGGAAGCCGTCTGACGCGGGTTACTGGGCTCCTGAAGCAGTAGTTTTTCCAACAGGTTCAAGCCAATTTCCGAGCACAAAAACCGCTTGCCCGCCGCCACGCCTTGCAGGGCCGCGACGATTTCATATTTATCGGCGTTTTTGAGCACGTAGCCGTGCGCGCCCGCCGCCAGGGCCTCGCCAATGGTGCGCTCGTTGGTCATCATCGAGAGCAGCAGGATGCGCAGCTCCGGGTACTCGGCCCGCAGGCGGAGGGTAGTGGCCAGCCCGTCGAGTACGGGCATGTTCAGGTCCAGGAGCACCACATCGGTGGGCACGGTTGGCAGTTGGTCGAGCGGGGCCTGCCCGTTGCTGGCTTCGCCCACCACTTCAAACAGGGGGTCGGCAGCGAGCAGCGTACGCAGGCCGTCGCGGATAAGAATGTGGTCGTCAACAATGAAAACACGCGTCATGGCATTGAAAATAAGGGTAGTGGAATACGCAGCCGGACGTGCGTACCATATTCGGGGGACGAGTCGATGGTGATGGTGCCGTCCAGCAGGGCCACGGCGTCGCGCACGGTGCGCAGGCCCAGGCCCTCGGCCACGGTCAGCGGGTCGAACCCTTTTCCGTTGTCTTCGGCCCGCAGGCTGACCCAGCCGGGCATGGTTTCGAGCTCCAGCGTGGCCTGCGTGGCCTCGGCATGCCGCACGATGTTGTGGGCCAGCTCCTGCGCCAGACGAAAGAGGGCCACCTGCATAGGTTGCGGCAGCTCCTGCGCGTCGCCCCAGATTTGGCAGCCCACGCGCAGCTGCGGGGTCGATAAATCCTGGCAGATGTCGCGCACGGCAGCCGTAAGGCCAAAATCGGCGAGCGAGGTGGGCACCAGCTCGTGCGCCAGCGTGCGGTTTTGGCGCATGGCTTCGGTCAGCAGCCGGGTGGCTTCCTGGTGCAGGCCCGCCAGGGCGGGCAGCGCGTGCAGGGCGGGGGTGTCGAGCTGGTCGAGGCGCAGCTTGGTGGCATACAGCACCTGGCCCAGGCCGTTGTGCAGCACCTCGCCCAGGCGGCGGCGCTCGTCTTCCTGGGCTTGCAAAATGGCCAGCAGCAACTCCTTGTGCCGGTCCAGCTTCAGGGCCAGGTTTTCGGCCTCCAGGCGCAGCACGTCGCTCACGTCCAGGCACACGCCCAGCACCCGCGTGGGCGGGCCCGGCGCGTGGGGCAGCGGCACGGCT
>Ga0247804_10000377_pt1 | contig 20621 bp, 18 predicted proteins | sample UWRJL029104C1_FD_181142 | JGI IMG/M metagenome (GOLD analysis project Ga0247804, IMG submission 181142) | Plant litter microbial communities from Arlington Agricultural Research Station in Wisconsin, United States - UWRJ-L029-104C-1 | ecosystem: Environmental > Terrestrial > Plant litter >...
CGCTACGTGGTGCGCCTGCGGGTGTTTGATTTGCACGCTGACGACGATGCCACGCCGCTGGCCACTTCCGACTTCCCGCTGCTGCTGAGTGCCGGGCAGCACGAGCAGCGCCTGGTGGTGGAGCTGCCCGGCGCCCACCTCTGGTGCCCGGCCGAGCCCGTGCGCTACCGCCTCGTGGCCGAGCTGATTGACGATACCGGCTATACAGCCCGCATCGAAGCGCACTTTGGCTTGCGCAAGATTGAGGCCCGCGGCCGCTACGTGTACCTCAACAACGAGCCCATTTACCTCGACGGCATTCTGTACCAGCCCGGTACGGCCAGCTACGAGCAGATGCGCCAGCATTTCCACGCCATGAAAGCTCTGGGATGCAACCTGGTGCGCGTGCACATTGCCGGCGTCGACCCACGCCTCTACAACCTGGCCGACGAGCTGGGCCTGCTGCTGTGGGTAGAGGTGCCCAGCCCCCACAGCTCGACGCCGCGCAGCCGCGAAAACCACCGCGCCGAGCTGCTGCGCATGCTGGCCCTCATTGAGACCCATCCGTCGGTGGTTATCTGGAGCTTGTATAATGAGGACTGGGGCGCCCAGGACATTGCCACCAACCCCGAAACCCGCGCCTACATCACCGAGATGTACCACTTTATGCAGCTGGCGCACCCGCAGTTTCTGGTGGTGGACAACGACGGCTGGCACCACATTTCCTACACTGGCCGCCTGAAGTCGGACCTGCTCACGGCCCACCTCTACACCCCCGACCTGGGCCGCTGGCGCGAGCTGCTCGACCGTCTCGTGGGCGGCGAGATGGAGGGCACGGCGGCCTTTCCGTTGGTGGTGGGCGACCCGTTTTTCTACCGCCGGCAGGTGCCGCTCATCGTGAGCGAGTGGGGCGGCTTCGGCTTCCCCGACTACGGCGGGCCGCAGGATGCCGAGGCGCGCACGGCCAGCATCCGGGCCTTCAAGCAGGAGCTGCGCCGCCGCCCCATTGCCGGCGACGTCTACACCCAGGCCACCAACATCGAGGACGAGCGCAACGGCCTCATCAGCTTCCAGACCGGCGCGCTGGAAGTGCCCGAAGGCCTCTTGCACTCCGAGCCGGAGGAGCCGCCCACGCCCCAGCCGCAGCAATAGATTGAAAACTCGTGCCTAGCTTTAGCTTTCTCTACTACCTTCCAGGCACCTATACTATGAAAAACCGACTGCCCCTACTGTGCTTGTTGCCTCCCCTGAGTGCTGTGCTGAACACGGCTTGCTCCTCAGACGACAAAGAAGAAGCCCCCAAACCAGTCGTTACCGGCTCTATTTCGGGGCTCGTCAGTCCGGCCGGGGCGGCGGTGCAGGTTGCGGCCGTGGGGCCCGACGGCCGCTCGCACACCGCCACCCCCAGCTCGGCGGGCCGCATCACTGTCGCCACCTACGATGCCACGCAGGGCCTGCTCCGCGGCACCTTCAGTTTCGAGGGCCGGGCGAACGACCTGCCGGGGGGGCCGCAAACCGTGCGCGTTACCAATGGTAGCTTTAACGTACGTTTTTAGGTGGTTTGCATCGTTTGGTGGGGTTGAGGGCTGAAAGAATCGCGCCTTTTTTGCGTAGCTTTGCCGGTCTGTTCAACCCCATTTTATTTCTCAATGCAACGCCTTCTATTCCGTTTCGGGCTGGTGCTGCTGCTGGCAGGCTCGCTGCCGGTCGCAACCACCCTTAGCAGCTGTTCGTCCGACAAAAAGGAAGACCCGCAGCCCACCACCGGCAGCCTGGCCGGCACCGTGAACCCCGCCGGCAGCCTCACCAAGGTGACGGCCACCGACGCGGGCGGCCTCACCTTCGTGGCCACGCCCAATGCCAGCGGGGCCTTCACCATCGCCGACCTGAAGCCGGGTATCTATGAGCTGAGCTTCACGCCCGCCACCGGCTACCTGCAGCCCGGCACTCGCAACATCACGATAGTAGCCGGCCAGAAAGCTGCCGCCGGCACCGTCGAGGTAGAGTCGGATGGCTCGATTCGGAGCGGCACCATGAGTTGGAACCGCGATGGCGTAGCTTACTCGACTACGAGCGTGCAGGGCAGCTACGCGCCCTTGTTTGGGGCGGCCAACACGCTGACGCTGCAGGCCACGACTACCACCGGCAATACCCAGGACCTGCTGGAGATTCGCATCGACTACCTCACCAGCCTGGCCCCCGGCACCTATCAACTGCGCCGTACCACGGGCCCGGGCGGGGTTTCCGAAGCCTTCTATACAGTGGCAACGGCGGCTATCCCGAGTTTCTACGCCGTCAACACGGGTAGCCTCACCATCACGGCGTACGACGCCGCTACCCGCGTGCTGACCGGCACTTTCGGCTTCACGGCCGATGGCTATAACGGCAGCACCGGCAGCCTCACCGTCAGCAACGGCACCTTCCGGGCTCAGCTCTAGCCAGTGGGTCTAAGCTAAAAAGCGTCCCGGCAGTACGATGCTGCCGGGACGCTTTTTTATGCCTCTGCAGTAACCCTTACCCAACGCTGCCGGTTGTAGCTGAAGTATCTTTGCACCGCGCTACACCCGGCGCCGTCACTCTGCTTTTCCGCCCAATGTCCATTACCAAAGAAGCCGTACTAAAAGCCCTCAGCTACGTGGAAGAGCCCGACCTGGGCCAGGACCTCGTGACGCTGAACATGATTGAGAACATTGAAATTGACGGTCTTACCGTCAGCTTCACGGTGGTGCTCACCACGCCCGCCTGCCCGCTCAAGCAGCTCATTCACGACGCCTGCGAGCGCGCCATCCACACGATGGTGGACAAGGACGCCAACGTGGTCATCCAGATGACCTCGCGCGTGACCTCCATGCGCAACAACCGCGACGTGCTGCCCGGTGTCAAAAACATCATCGCCATTGCCTCGGGCAAGGGCGGCGTGGGCAAAAGCACCGTCACGGCCAATCTGGCGGTGGCCCTGGCCGCTTCCGGCGCCAAAGTCGGCCTGGTCGATGCTGATATTTCCGGCCCCAGCATGCCTGTCATGTTTGGGGTGGAAGACGCGCAGCCGCACGTTTTCCAGGGCCCGAATGGCAAAAACCTCATCCAGCCCATCGAGAAATACGGCGTCAAGCTGATGAGCATCGGCTTCCTGGCCCCGGCCGAGGCGGCCATCGTGTGGCGTGGCCCAATGGCCTCGTCGGCGCTCAAACAGTTTATTACCGAGGTCGATTGGGGCGAGCTCGACTACCTGCTGCTCGACCTGCCGCCCGGCACTTCCGACATTCACCTCACGCTGGTGCAAACCGTGCCCGTGACCGGCGCCGTTATCGTGACCACGCCGCAGAAAGTGGCCCTGGCCGACGCCCAGAAAGGCCTGCAGATGTTCCGCCAGCCCCAAATCAACGTGCCCGTGCTGGGCGTCGTCGAAAACATGGCCTGGTTTACCCCGGCCGAACTGCCCGACAGCAAATACTACATTTTCGGCGAGGGCGGCGGCCAGCGCCTGGCCACCCAGCACGACCTGCCGCTGCTGGGCCAGTTGCCGCTGGTGCAGTCCATCCGCGAAAACGGCGACCAGGGCCAGCCGGCCGTACTCGACCCCGAGTCGGCAGTAGGCCAGGCTTTTGCCGAGCTGGCCGAAACCATCGCCCGGCAAATCAGTATTCGTAACAACCGCGCCCCCAAAACCCAGGTGGTGCAAATGAACTCGTAACGGCGCGGAATTAAGCCGCCGTTTATGCCGTTCTTTGTACTCCTTCCCTCCCTTGTGCGGCGTGCTACCGCGCCCTAGTTCCCGTTAGAAAATGATTGCCGAACATCCTCTCCTGCCCCGCATCGAAGCTGCCCTGGATGGCCTGCGCCCCTACCTTGCCACCGACGGCGGCAACGTGCGCGTAGCCAACATCACCGAAGAAGGCGTACTGCAGCTCGAATGGGAAGGTGCCTGCGGGGCCTGCCCCATGTCGCCGATGACCCGCGCCGGCCTCGAAGATACTGTGCGTAAGGCCGTCCCGGAGATTACGGCGGTTGAAGCCAAGTAATATTTTTCTTTCCGGCTGTCAGCAAAGAAAGAACGTCATGCTGAACGCAGTGAAGCATCTCGCCGGCGCAACTAACCTCAACGATTGAGCTTACTGTTGCACGCGTGATGCTTTACTGCGTTCAGCGTGACGTTCTTTTTATTTGACATTCCTTCTGTCTCTTAATTATGGCCACCTCGCCCAACTCGCCCACGCTGCGCTCCTGGATTGACATTCCGCCCCACCACGACTTTCCTATCCAGAATCTGCCCTTCGGCGTGTTCACCACGGAATCGAGCGGTCCGCGCCTCGCCGTGGCCATTGGCGACTACGCCTTCGACCTCTACGCGGCTCATCAGTACCATTTCTTCGAAGATATTCCCGAACTGGCTAGCGTAGAGCCCAAAGTATTCCGCCGCCGCTCGCTCAACGCCTTTCTGCGCCTGGGCCGGCCGGTGTGGCGGGCCGTGCGCCAGCGCGTGAGCGAGTTGCTGCGCCACGACAACCACGAGCTGCGCGACAACGCCGAAGCCGTGCGCGCCTGCCTCGTGCGCCAGCGCGACATAACCATGCTGCGCCCCGTGAAACCGCAGAACTACACCGACTTCTACAGCAGCATCGAGCACGCCACCAACGTCGGCATCATGTTCCGCGACCCAGCCAATGCCCTGCTGCCCAACTGGCGCCACATTCCCATCGGCTACCACGGTCGCATCAGCAGCATCGTGGCCAGCGGCACGCCCATCCGCCGCCCCAACGGCCAGCGCAAAGCGCCCGATGAGGCCCTGCCCACCTTCGGCCCCAGCCGCCAGCTCGATTTTGAGCTGGAAATGGCCTTCATCGTCGGCCAAAGCACCGAGCTCGGCCAGCCCGTACCCATCGCGCAGGCCGAGGACCACATTTTCGGCCTCTGCCTCTTCAACGACTGGAGCGCCCGCGACCTGCAAAGCTGGGAATACGTGCCGCTGGGCCCCTTTCTAGGCAAAAATTTCGGCAGCAGCGTGGCACCCTGGGTGGTCACGCTCGATGCGCTGGAGCCCTTCCGCATCGCCGGCCCGGTGCAGGAGCCCGCGCCCCTGCCCTACCTGCAGCTCCCCGGCGCACACAATTTCGACGTGCATCTTGAAGTAGCCCTGCAGCCCGAGGGAGGCGCCGAAACCACCATCAGCCGCAGCAACTTCGGCCTGATGTACTGGAATATGGCTCAGCAGCTGGCCCACCACGCCTCCAACGGCTGCAACCTCGAAGCCGGCGACCTCTACGCCTCGGGCACCATCTCCGGCCCCACGCCCGACTCGCTCGGCTCGATGCTGGAGCTGGCTTGGCGCGGCACCCGCCCCCTGCCCCTGCCCGACGGCTCGGAGCGCAAATTCCTGCTCGATGGCGATACCGTCGTCATGCGCGGCTACGCCGAAAAAGACGGCGTGCGCATCGGTTTTGGCGAAGTAAGCGGTAAGGTGCTGCCGGCCCTATAGCCCTAGTAGCGGGCAGGTGCCAACAATTGCTTACCTTGCCAGCCCTAACCGCGCCCACTGACCAAGCTAATGAAGAAATACACGGAGCAACTGCTGTGGCTGGCCGGCCTGTTGCTGCTGTTCTTCATGAACCCGGCTGAAAGCAGCTTCTCCTTGTGCCTCTTTAAGTTACTCGGCTTCAGTGCGTGTCCGGGCTGTGGCCTCGGGCATGCCATTCACCACTTGCTGCACCTACATTTCCGGGAGTCATTCGAGGCACATGCGCTGAGCGCCCCGGCTTTGCTGGTCATTGTCTATACCATTCTCAAACCCTTCGTTTACCTAAAACCCAAAACACCTTCATATGGACCAACAGCGACTTTTCATGATGCTTCCCGGACTGCAACCCGAGGAATTAGTTTCGATTCAGAATTACACGAAAGACCTGACTGAGGAACAGCAGCAGCAGTTTATCGTTTTCTACCAGGGTAAGCGTAAGGACGCCCAAACCATCATGATAATGACGGTGATAGGCTTCTTTGCGGTAGCTGGTATCCAGCGCTTCGTGCTGGGCCAGGTTGGCATGGGTTTGTTGTATTTCTTCACCGCCGGCCTCTGCGGCATCGGCACCATCATGGACCTGGTGAACAACAAAAAACTGACCTGGGAATACAACCAGAAGCAACTCGTTGAGACGGCTCAGGCTGTGCAGATAATGAGCCGGTAATTAACTACCTGGCTGTTTTGTGACAACGCTATGCCATTTACGTTCTCACATCCGGCCCTCGTTTTACCGCTGGCAAAATATTCAGGACGTTATTTCTCACTTACCGGCCTTATTATTGGCAGTCTGTGTCCCGACTTTGAATATTTTTTTAGGATGAAAGTGGAAAGCCTCGTCAGCCATACGGCTGGCGGGCTTTTTTATTTCAATCTACCGGTAAGTATTTTACTAGCCTTTGTATTTCACAATCTTATTCGTAATTATCTTTATAATAATCTGCCAACAATATGCAGTAGCAGGTTAGCAGTTTTCACGGCTTTTGACTGGAATAATTATTTCCGCCAGCATTATCCGACAGTCATTATTTCCGTCCTGATTGGAGCGACTTCACACCTGCTATGGGACAGCTTCACTCATTTGCACGGATATTCGGTGCAGAAAATCCGGGTTTTACAAATAGCCATCGAAACCCCGATTGGCATAATGCTACCCGTTTATAAGCTATTGCAACACCTCAGCACCTGCCTTGGTGGGCTTGTCATTCTCCTGGCCTTCCTACGTCTGCCGACAGGGCAATTAAATCAGTACAGGATAAGTCTCACTTACTGGCTATTAGTTCTATTAATTACCAGCTCTATAGTTTGTATTCGTTTCACCATTGAGCCGAGTCATAATTACCTCGGCAATCTAATTGTTACTGGAATTAGCGCGGGTGTCATTGCATTGGGAATTAGCCCATTGTTGATGCACACCAAAGCCAGCATAATGTCATAGCACTAGCCTTCGTTAGTGCATCCGGTCGTTTCGTACCGGCAGATTCGTCACGATTTCACCTTCTATTTTCAGCAGCTCCTGCAGGCGCGCATCCACTTCCATGGGGTCGCAATACTCCTTTGCCAAATCGACGTAGCTCACGAAATGGCCCGCTTCGGAGGCCATCAACTCGTAGTAAAACTGGCTTAAATCGGGGTCGGCAATATTTTTCCAGAGCAGCTTAAACCGCTCGCAGCTACGGGCTTCGATGAGAGCCGACACCAGCAGCTGGTCCATGAGCTGACGCTCGCGGGCGCCGCCTTTGCGCACGTGCGTGAGCAGTTGCACCACGTACTCATCCTTGCGCGGGCGGCCCAGGACAAAGCCGCGCTTACGCAGCTCCTGCAGCACGCGGTCGAAATGCTCCCACTCCTCGGCTACCAGGGCAGTTAATTCTTCTACCAGCCGCGTTTTTTCGGGATAGTGAATAATCATGCTGATGCCGGTGCTGGCAGCTTTTTGCTCGCACCAGGCATGGTCAACCAGTATATCCTCCAGGTTTTTGCTGGCAATATCCACCCAGCGCGGGTCGGTATTGAGCTTGAGTTTAAGAATGGTTTTTTCTTTCATTTTTAATTAAAGAAATTCCACTTCACCCCCAACTGAAAGCGACGCGGATAACCCGTGTAATAAGGAGTGGTAAAATAACCGTCGCGGTGAATGCCCTGGTTAACGTAGGCAAATTTCAGGAACACCGACACGGATTTAATATCGGCCACAAAAAACACATCGGCAATGGGATAGCTGCGGATGGTAAATAGGTCCTGCTGGTAGAATTGCTGGGTACTGGGGCTGTAATCGAACGCCCGGTAGCGCGATTGGAAATATGTTTCGACTCCCACCTGGCTGAATAAGGCTTTGCGGAAAATGTAGCTCTGATAATACACCCGCGAGAAGCCTACAAGCTTTGGTATGCGAATACCTGACACGTCGCCACCTTGCGTGTAAGTAGCCTGGTTATCGAAAACCACCCGGCCAAAACGTATCTGGTGACGGGCAAATAGAATTAATAGCTGGTTGTCGCTGGTATTCTGAGTGGGGCGGCCATCGGTACCATAATATACCAGATTGCTGAGATTAACAAAGCTGCCACTCGCTTCAAAATGATGGTCGGCGAACCCCGGTAAACGCTGACGCAAACGGGCCGTAAAGTGCAATGCCGTGGTATTACTGAAGCGGTTGCGCCATAGCTCCTTACGTGGCTTAGTGGTGTCGGGCCACTGGTAATGGTTGCCCACGAACTCCTGCTGGGTAAGGGTGGGCGAGTACGAGGTCAGCAGTACCTCGCCCGAGAGCGGGCCGGTGCGGACGGTGGAACGCAACCAATACTCATCAAAAAACATGTACTCACCAGCGGCTTCCACCGCATAGATTTTGCGGTAATTGAACGCCGCTGTTCCACCCACGAATGACTGGTTGCCAGAACGGTATGGTGCGCCTTCCTTGAGTACGGGCCTGTCGGCAGTGCTGGTTGCCGTGGCCGTTTTGCTAGTCAGGTCGTAGCCGCGATTGCGGGCGTAGAGGCGGTACTCTACCCGGTCGGTGCGGCCCAGCACACCCACCGTATTTTCTACCTGCCGATACTCGGCACGGTCGAGGGTATTGGAGGTATTATTGAGGGTGGTGGGATAAAACAGCAGCCGGGAACCGTCGTTCGGAATTGCTTCATCGCGGTAGCTATTATACTGACGATGAATATCAAATACATGGTATAAGGTTAGGCCGCGCCCCAGCAGCCGGTAGGTTTGCAGCAGGTGTAGCTGGTCGCGGTCTTCGGTATTCTGGGCTTTGGTCAGGTACACGCTTTGCCGCTCGTAATCGAACAGGTCGCGGGGCAGGTTTTCACCCGCCAGCGGCCTGATACCGCCTTGTTCACTCGCTTTATGACGGACGTTGCCAATGTTGAACAGCAAATGATACCGGTCGTTTGCAGTCTGAAACCGCCCGAACAATAGCAGATTAGAGTGCTCTACCAGCCCCGAACGGCCGCTGGCATTTAGAATTTTGTTCGACGCAAACCGCTCATAGGCAATACCAACGCTGAAGTTTTTCCCGAGACTACGGCTGTAGCTGATTTCAAACACCTGTTCGCCTTCGCCCGACTGCACCACTCGGAAAAATGAATAGGGTGAGCGCGAGTCGTAGTAGGGAATGTCGGCCGCGTTGCGGGCATATTTATCAAACGAATTGCGCCCGAAACGGGCCCCCAACTGAATATTAGGCTGATACAGCAGCGGGCGCGAGGCCGTCACCACGGCCCCCAAATCCTGCTGAAATGTAGTATCGTGATACCAGAACCGGGCTTGCGTCCAGCGCGTGAGCGAGGTGTCGAGGATGGCGCCTTCGGTGGAATCACGCAGGATGTCAGCCTCATACACTAGTCGCGTGGTTTTGGGACCGTAGATGACTTTGGTAGAGTCGTCGAGCACCTGGGCCTGGGCTGGCGCGCCAGCCAGCCCTACGAGCAACAGCAACAGCCCGGCCAGCGGCCAGCGGCTCAGAAATCGAAAGAAAGAAGTCACCAACTGATTCAAACAAACACAAAAAGGCCGGCAACTGTCGTCAGCAGCCGAGCGGGTAGCTTACAAATTTAGCGCAGGCGGCGCGGGCAGCCGCTGCCGCAACTGCACGGCCCCATCGGCCAGAAACGCGGCTTCGACCGGAATAACATACAGCGGCAGGCCTTGCAGGGCCGCCTGCAACGCAGAAGCCTGCAGGCGCATGGCATCTTTGACCGTGGTAAAAACAGGCTGACCCGGCTGCCATTGTGCCCGCAGCTTTTCCAAATCAGCAGGCTGAAAAGCATGGTGGTCAGGAAAATCGGCGTGATACCGAATATGGTAACCCTGGCTTGCGAGATAGTCGCGCAAAGGCCCTGGCTGCGCAATGCCCGTGAGCAACAGCGCCGCCGCTGGCGGGGCCGGGCATGGCAGCATTTCGGGCATAAAAGGTAGCGGCTGGCCGTAGCGGTAACAGGAAAAAAGCACCGGCGCACTGGGCCGGGTGTAGCGCCGAACGTGTTGCGTTACGGTTGCCTGGGTTACTTCAGATAGGTCAGGCGGGCATTTCGTAATAATGACCACATCGGACCGCTGAGCGCCAGTCCGACTTTCGCGCAGGCGGCCGGCAGGTAGCACATGGTCCGTATAAAATGGCCGCGCCAGTTCCGTAAGCAGCAGATTGAGGGTGGGGCGCACGGCGCGGTGCTGATAGGCATCATCGAGCACAATGACAGTGATTTCGGGATGCTCGGCTAGTAGGAGTTGCACGCCCACACGGCGCGCTTCGGCCACGGCCACGGGCACGGCGGCCGGGACAAACTGCTGAAAATACTGCCAGGGCTCGTCGCCCACGGTGGCAGCCGAGTCGGTAGTGGTAGCCAGGCGTGGACCGGTGGTTTGGCGGCCGTAGCCCCGGCTGAGGATGGCGGGGCGGTGGCCCTGACGCAGCAGCTCAGCCACCAGCCAGGCTACGTGCGGGGTTTTGCCGGTGCCACCCACGCGCAGGTTGCCCACGTTGAGCAGCGGTACGGCGAAGGCTTCGCTTTCTTTCCAGCCATTGTCATACAGCCAGTTGCGGATAGCCGCCACGCCGGCATAGAGCCAGGAAAGCGGTAGCAGCAGCCAGGTTAGGAATAGAGCCATCGGTGGCGCAAAAGTACGGCTTGCTAAGGCAGCGATGAAACCGAGCGGCGCGAGGCGCGTTTGGTCGGGAATCCGTTTTCGTTTTTCCGCAATGCCTGATTTTGCCCACCGACTGCTGCACTTTCTGCGGAGCTTTCCCTTGCCTAGTCCGCTACCCGATAAGGTGCAAGCCCTCAGCCCCTACCAGGATGCCGCCGTGTATCCACTGCTGGCCCAGTTTGTCGAACGCTATTACGCTGGCGAGCAGCCCCGCGTGGCCGTGCTGGGCATCAACCCCGGCCGGCTGGGCAACGGCCGCACCGGCATCGCCTTCACCGACCCGACGGCCCTGATGCTGCACTGCGGCATCCGGCACGAGCTGCCGCTGAAGCAGCCGGAGTTGTCCAGCCAGTTCATTTACAAGGTGGTGGCGGAGTTGGGTGGGCCGGCGGAATTTTACCGGCATTTTTACCTCGGCTCCATTTACCCGCTGGTGCTGCTGCGCGAGGGCCGCAACTATAATTATTACGACTCGCCCGCCGTCACCCGGGCGTTGTGGGACGACATGCGCCGGTCGTTGCGCCAACTGGCGCAGGAAGTGGGCGTGCGCAACGATGTAGTTGTATGTTTGGGCCAGCGCAATGCCACCTTTCTGCGCAAGCTGAACGACGAGTTGCAGCTGTTCGATAAAATTCTCGTGCTCGACCACCCGCGCTACCTCATGCAGTACCGCCGCCGCGAATTGGCCGAAAACGTGGCGCACTACGCCGAAGTATTGGGCCAGACACTTAATTAATAATTGTTAATTAATAATTAAAAAAATGCCTACCGTTCAAGACTTGGCGCGCCTGCTCGAAGCTACCGCGCCCCTCGCCTACCAGGAAAACTACGACAATGCCGGCCTGCAATGTGGTGACCCGCAGCAGGAAGTGCGCGGCGTACTCATCAGCCTCGACTGCACGCCCGCCATTGTGGCCGAGGCCCTGCGGCGCGGCTGCAACGTGGTAGTGTGCCACCATCCGGTTATTTTCCGGCCGCTCAAGCGCCTCACCGGAGCCAATGAGGTGGAGCAAACCATCATCGCCGCCCTCAAAAACGACGTGGCTATCTATGCCGCCCACACCAACCTCGACAACGTGCGCGGCGGCGTCAACGATAAGCTGGCCGAGAAGCTGGGCTTGGTGAAAACCCGTATTCTGGCCCCGCAGAGCGGCACGTTGGCCCGCCTCATCACCTACGTGCCCGACGGCCCCGGCTACCAGGAGCAGGGCCTGGCCGACGAGGTGCTGGCCGCGCTGTATGCCGCCGGCGCCGGGCAGGTAGGCAATTATTCGGAGTGCAGCTTCCGCACGGCGGGCACCGGCACCTTCACGCCGGGCGTGGGTACGCAGCCCGCCATTGGCGCCGAAAACCAGCCCGAAGCCGTGTCGGAGCTGAAGCTGGAGGTGCTGCTGCCGCTGCATCGGCAGGCGGCAGTGCTACGGGCTTTGCGCGAGGCGCATCCTTACGAAGAAGTTGCCTACGAACTCATTAAGCTCGAAAATACGCAGCAGGACGTGGGCGCCGGCCTGGTGGGCGAACTACCGGAGGAGCTGAGCCCGGCCGCCTTCCGACAACTACTGAAGGAGCGGCTGCAAGTGCCGGTGGTGCGCTTCACGGCTTTCGAAAAGAGCATCAAAAAGGTAGCCTTGTGCGGGGGCGCGGGCGCCTTCCTGATTGGCGCGGCGCGGGCGGCCGGGGCCGATGCCTACGTGACCGGCGACGTGAAATACCACGAGTTTTTTGGGGCCGAAGGGCGGCTCATGCTATGCGACGTGGGCCATTTCGAGAGCGAGCAATATACGGGCGAGGTATTCCACGATTTGCTAACGGCCGGATTTGGACGTACTTTTGCGGTCTTATTCGCCGAAACCAACACGAACCCCGTTCAGTATGACTGCTAATAGTGCCGCCGTGGCCCCCGCTGAAGTTCCCGTAGCCGCCAAGCTCGAAGCCCTGCTCACCCTGCAGAAGCTCGACTCGCAGCTCGACGAAATCCGGCGCGTGCGCGGCGATTTGCCCGAAGAAGTGCGGGACCTCGAAGATGAAATCGCGGGCTACGAAGTGCGCGTGAAGAAATTCGACGAGGAAATTCAGGGCCTCAACGACTTCATCAAGGGCCGCAAACAAGCCAGCAAGGACTCCGAAAACCTTATCAAGCGCTACGACGAGCAGCAGCAAAACGTGCGCAACAACCGGGAGTACGAGGCCATTGCCAAGGAAATGGAGTTGCAGCGCCTGGAAATCCAGATTGCCGACAAAAAAATCAAGGAAGCCCAGTACCAGATTGACGTGAAAAACGCCGAAATCAGCGGTACGAAATCGAAACTGGACGAGCGTCGCAAAGACCTCGAAACCAAGAAGAGCGAGCTCGACACTATCGTTGCTGAAAACGAAGAGGAAGAGCGCGGCATCATGACCCAGCGCGAGGAGGCCACCAAGCCCGTAGAGGACCGTTTGCTGACGGCCTACACCCGCATTCGCGGCAACGTGCGCAACGGCCTGGCCGTGGTGCTGGTGCGCCGCGACGCCTGCGGCGGCTGCTTCAACACGGTGCCGCCCCAGCGCCAGGCTGACATCATCTCGCACAAGAAAATCATCGTGTGCGAGCACTGCGGCCGCATCCTGGCCGATGTGGAAGGCCGGGCCAGCGTGAACTAAGCTCAGCTAACTTATTAATTTTAAAAAAGGAACGGCTGGTGCCGTTCCTTTTTTATTAACGGCACCAACGTGTTTTTCACCGCAGAGCTACGCAGAGGGTTTCGCAGCGGAGCGCCGGCGCTGCTGCTGGCGGTGGGGCTGCTGTGCGCGGGTTTCCGCACTTCCCCGCAGGAGCCCGGCCCCGAGCAGGAGGCCAGCAGCGACAAACAGGAGGCCCTCTCCCCCGGTTGCCGCCGGGCTTATGCGGAAGTGCTGAAATTCAAGCTGACAACAGCCCGCCAGCTGCTTCGCGCCGAGCCGGCCGGACCGGGTTCGTGGCTGGTGGCCGACTGTGCCGACTTTATCGAGTTGCTGGTGACGCAGGACGCCAACCGCTACGAGGCTACCGTGGCTGCTCAGCAAGCCCGCCTGACGGCGTTGGATAAAGACCCGGCGGGGGCAATGCGCGACTACGCGCGGGCCGAAATTCAGCTTCACCTGGGCATCAACCAGCTGGTATTTAAGCATGTGGTGGCCGGTTCCTGGCATTTGCGGCAGGGCTTCCAACAGATGCAGAGCGTGGTGAAGCGTTATCCTGGTTTTATGCCTGCGCGCAAAACCTTGGGGGTTTGCCAGTTTGCCGTTGGCGCCATGCCCGAGGGCTACCATTGGCTGCTAAGTTTGCTGGGCTTTTCGGGCGACATCGATACCGGCCTGCGCAATATGACGTTGGCAGCGAGCCAGTCGCACGATTTTCAAACCGAAAGCCAGATTTATCTGGCCCTGGTGCGGGAAAGCTATTACAAGCAGCCCGCCGAAGCCCTGCGCCTGGCCGAGCGGCTGCGTGAGCAACAGCCCGACAATCTGCTGTTTTCCTACCTGGTCATCAGCCTCAACAAACGCCAGCACCACGCCAATGCGGCACTGGCAGCCTACCGCATCCGCCCTACCGGCCCAGCCTACTTGTCCCTGGCCTACCTGCATCACATGGTAGCCGATTTGCTGCTCTATCAAGGCAATTACGCCGCTTCGGAGCGCGAAAACCTGGCTTTTCTGGGCGAATACCGGGGCCAGTATTACCGCAAGGATGCGGCCTTTAAGCTGTACCTGGCGGCCTGGCTCGGCGGCAAGCCGGCAGCTACCGTGGCCCGCTACCGCGAGCAAATCAACGATGTCGGGCCGACTGATGTGGAAGAAGACAAGTATGCTCAGCAGTATTATCACAATGCGGTGGCGCTGAATCCGGTCCTTACCCGCGCCCGGCTACAGATTGATGGCGGCTACTATCGACAGGCCCTAAGCACTTTGCGCAGCTTTCAGATAACCGGCAATACACTCCAGCGCGACCAGATAGAAGAGCCCTACCGCCGTGCCCGCGCCTACCAGGGCCTGGGCCGCCTCGATTCGGCCCGGCTGGCCTACGAGCGCACGCTGGCGCTGGGCAGCATCACGTCGTTTTACTTTGCCCCGCAGGCCGCGCTGGAACTCGGCTACCTGAGCCGCGCCGCCGGGCAGCGCGCCCAGGCCAAAGCCTACTTCGAAAAGGCGTTGAATGCGCCCTGGCACGAGTATAAAAACAGCACCGACGCCAAGGCTAAGCTGGCCTTACGTGAGCTGCAATAGCTTATCTATCATGCCGCAGATTATTTCCTTTGCCGAGCTTGGGCTGACGCCGGAAGACTTCCGGCAGCGGGCATTGCGCTGGGCGGCGGACTTTGTGCATTGTGCTTATTTCGAGCCCAATGACTTCGCTTATCCGCAAGGAGCATTTACGCGGCTACTAGCCGTAGCCTCGGCCGCTACTGACGCCCCCACTTCGCTGGCCGAGCTGCAAATCTGGCCAGCTAAACTTGCCGACGCTCCGTGCGTAGGCTTTCTCACCTACGACCTCAAGAACGAAATTGAAGCGCTGCACAGCACCAATTTCAGCGGCTTCACCTGGCCGCAACTCCATTTCTTTCAACCTAAAACGTGGCTGCAATGGAATGCTGACACCGTCGAGCTACACGGCGAAACAACAGGAATATTAGAAGCACTTCTAGCTACGCCGCTGCCGTTATCGCCGCCACCGGCCGTGCCGCCAATGCGCCCCCGCCTATCCAAGGCTGATTACCTGCGCGCCGTAGAAGCCGTGCGTGACGATATCCTTACTGGCGAAGTGTATGAGCTCAACTTGTGTCAGGAGTTTTATGCCGAAAGAGTTAGCCTGGAACCAGTGGATATTTTCCAGCGGCTGAACGAAGTATCGCCCGCACCTTTTGCAGGCTTCCTGCGCTGGCAGGAGCACTTCCTGCTCTGCGCTTCGCCCGAGCGGTTTCTGGCGCACCGGCCGCCACTGCTCATCTCCCAGCCCATTAAAGGCACCAGCCGGCGCGGCCTTACGCCAGCCGAGGACGAGCAGCAGCGCCAGTTTCTGCTACATGATGAGAAAGAGCGCGCTGAGAACCTGATGATTGTAGACTTGGTGCGCAACGACTTAGCCCGCGTAGCCCGCACCGGTAGTGTCAGTGTGCCGGAGTTATTCGGCATCTACCCGTTTCGCCATGTCTGGCAGATGATTTCGACCGTACAGGCCGAACTGCGCCCCGGCCTAAGCTTGGTAGATACACTCCGTGCCACCTTCCCCATGGGCTCAATGACCGGCGCGCCGAAAATCCGCGCCATGCAGCTTATCGAGCACTACGAGGCCACCCGGCGCGGCCTCTACAGCGGCAGCATCGGCTGCGTGTGGCCCGATGGCAGCTTCGATTTCAACGTCGTCATCCGTTCGCTGCAATACCGGCGGGATACTGGTTATCTGAGCTTTCAGGTTGGCTCGGCCATCACCTACGACTCGGACCCGGAGCGGGAGTATGAGGAGTGTTTGTTGAAAGCCAAGGGGATGCTGACGGTGCTGGGAACCGGAATTGCGGAAGGCTGAACGACAAGCTCCCCTCCTGCTAAGGAGAGGATTTTTTGCCGCAGGCAAAACGGGGGTAGTTAGGCCGCCCGCACCGTTAGAAGGTCAGGTAATGTACACATCTAGAAGCAGCACAAAATACGCTGTTAGCTGTTCTACCACACCCAAGACGGCGCGACCGGGCGAACCACCCCCGTTTTCGCTACGCGAAAACATCCCCTCTTTTTCAAGGAGGGGAGTTTTTTGATTCGGGCTCCTGCCATTTTGTCCGTATCTTTGTTATCCGTCCCAACACGGTTTTTTAGCATGTCCCAGCCTCTTCTGACCCTTGATTTTCTCGATACAGTTCCGGCTACCGCGGAGCACACGCCCGCCGGCGACGTGCGCATCAGCGCCGCCACCCGCACCGGCCGCGAGCGCAAGCTATACATCGAAAGCTACGGCTGCCAGATGAACTTCTCGGACTCCGAAATTGTGTCCAGCATTCTTTTCGAGGAAGGCTTCGATACTACTGAGGACCTGGCCAATGCCGACCTGGTACTGCTCAACACCTGCTCCATCCGCGAGAAGGCTGAACAGACGGTGCGCATGCGCCTCAAGCAAATCAACTCGCACAAAAAGCGCAAGCCCGGCATGCTGGTGGGCGTGCTCGGCTGCATGGCCGAGCGTCTGAAAAGCAAGTTTCTGGAAGAAGAAAAGATTGTGGACCTGGTAGTGGGCCCCGATGCCTACCGCGACCTGCCCCAGCTCATCCACCAGGTCGATGGCGGCCAAAAGGCGGTGAACGTGCTGCTGAGCCGCGAGGAAACCTACGCCGACATCACGCCCGTACGCCTCAACTCGAACGGTATCACGGCCTTTATCAGCATCATGCGGGGCTGCGACAACATGTGCTCGTTCTGCGTGGTGCCCTTCACCCGCGGCCGCGAGCGCAGCCGCGACGCCCACAGCATCGTGCGCGAAGCCAGCGACCTTGTGGCCCAGGGCTACAAGGAAGTAACCCTGCTGGGCCAGAACGTGGACAGCTATAAGTGGGCCTCGGCCGACGGCAGCGAGCACGTCAATTTTGCCCAGCTACTGGAGCGCGTAGCCCTGGTGAGCCCCGCGCTGCGGGTGCGCTTCTCCACCTCGCACCCCAAGGACATCACCGACGAGGTGCTGCACACTATAGCGCGTTACGATAACATCTGCAAGTACATCCACCTGCCCGCCCAGAGCGGCAACACCCGGGTGCTGGAGCTGATGAACCGCACCTATGACCGCCCCTGGTACGAAAACCGCGTGACGGCCATCCGCCGTATCCTGGGCGACGACTGCGCCATTTCCACGGACATGATTTCCGGCTTCTGCACCGAAACCGAGGAGGAGCACCAAGACAGCCTGAGCCTGCTCGATTTCGCGCAATACGACATGGGTTACAACTTCTTCTACTCGGAGCGCCCCGGCACCCTGGCCGCCCGCAAGCTCGAAGACGACATCCCGCTGGAGGTGAAAAAGCGCCGCCTGCAGGAAATCATCGACCGCCAGCAGCTGCACTCCCGTGCCCGCTACGCCCGCATGGTGGGCAAAATGCATCAGGTGCTGGTGGAAGGACCTTCGAAACGCTCGGCCGAGCACCTGAGCGGGCGCAACAGCCAGAATCAGGTGGTGATTTTCCCGAAGGGTGATTTCCACAAGGGCGACTATGTGAACGTGCTGGCGACCAGCACAACCGGAGCAGCTTTACTTGGTGAGGCGGTTTAGAAGATATGCCGCATGCAAATTGTCACTCTGGAAATAGGACCACAGGGTTGGCTACTGTTAGGCACTTCAGGAGCTGTCCTGTTATACATCTTGCTTCGTCTTGTTGTTGGCAAGTCGAAACGCCGCTAACTAAATCTGTCTTCTCTTTTGACACCGCAAGAAATTCAATCCATTAAGCTGCGTTTCGGCATCATCGGCAACGCGCCGGCGCTGAACTACGCCATCCAGGTGGCCGCGCAGGTGGCCCCCACGGACATGACCGTGCTCATCACCGGCGAAAGCGGGTCGGGCAAGGAGTCGTTTTCCAAGATTATCCACGCCTTGTCGCCGCGCAAGCATGGGCAGTTCATTGCCATTAACTGCGGCGCCATCCCCGAGGGAACCATTGACTCCGAATTATTTGGCCACGAAAAAGGCTCCTTCACCGGCGCCAATGAGGCTCGCAAGGGCTATTTTGAGGTAACTAACGGCGGCACCATTTTCCTGGATGAAATCGGCGAGATGCCGCTGGGCACCCAGGCCCGATTGCTGCGCGTGCTGGAGAATGGTGAATTTATCCGCGTGGGTAGCAGCAAGGTACAGAAAACCGACGTGCGCGTGGTGGCCGCCACCAACGTGAACCTGATGGAGAACGTGCGCAATGGCAAGTTTCGCGAAGACCTCTACTACCGCCTCAGCACGGTGCCCATCACGGTGCCGCCGCTGCGCGAGCGCGGCGACGATATCTACCTGCTGTTCCGCAAGTTTACCTCCGATTTCTCAGAAAAGCACCGCGTGCGCCCCATCTCACTGCTGCCCGACGCCGTGCAGACGCTGCAACGCTTCCGTTTTCCAGGTAACATTCGCCAGCTCAAGAATATTGCTGAGCAAATATCGGTGCTGGAACTGGAGCGTGAGCTCGATGCCCGGCAGCTGACCAAGTACCTGCCGCAGCAGCAGAGCAGCCAGCTGCCCATGCTGCTGGGCGCTGGTGCTGAGGGCACGGCCGGCTACTCGGAGCGGGATTTGATGTACAAAATCCTCTTCGACATGCGCCGCGACATGACCGACCTCAAGAAGCTGGTGCTGGAGCTGGCGGCTGGTCAGCGCCCCCACGAAACCCAGGAGCTGCTGCGGCAGAACAGTCATTTATTTGCCCCGGCTGCTAATAATTCGGCCTTCGATAACGTTCAGACGGCGGAATACTTCCTGCCCAAGCCCGCCGGCACCCCACTCAACGTGGAACCGGTGCTGGACTACGACGATGACAGCCAGCCGGTAGAGGACATTCCGCACGAAACGGAGGAGGAAACGCTTTCCCTCGACGTGAAGGAGAAGGAGATGATTCTCAAGGCTCTCAAGAAGCATAACAACAAGCGCAAATACGCCGCCCACGATTTGGGCATCTCGGAACGCACCCTCTACCGCAAGCTGAAACAGTATGATTTGGAGCAAGTGTAAGCTGGTATTCAGCGCCTGGTGCCTGATGCTTGGCATGGTGGCGCTCAGCGGTTGCGGCGTGTATTCCTTCAACGGCACGAACATCGACCCGGCGGTGCGGACGATTTCCATCCAAACCATTCAGAATAACTCGCCGACGGGGCCCGCTTTTCTAACCCAGCGATTTACGGAGGATTTGAAGGACTACTTCCAGCGCAATACCAACCTGACGCTGGTACCCCGCGACGGCGACCTGCAATTCGACGGCAGCATCATTGCCTACGACTTCTCTCCTACTGCCATTCAGCAGGTTGACGGCGTGGCACAGGCGGGCACCAACCGCCTGACCATCCAGGTGAAGATTCGCTTCACGAACTCTAAGGACGAGCTACAGAGCTTCGACCAGACGTTCCAAAGCTTCGGCGATTTTCCGGCCACCCAGGACGTGGCTACGGTGAACAACGACCAGACGGCCGTGCGCAAAATCACGACCAACATCATCACCGATATTTTCAATAAATCAGTCGCCAACTGGTAGCCGAGCCGATTGCCCGCCGTAAGTTTGGGCCCCGCAACCGCGTTTTTTTACCCAATGACCCGCACCGCTTTGCTTCAGCTGCTCGACCATCCTACGGCCATTGCCCCGGCCGAGGTGCAGGAGCTGGAACAGCTGGCGCGGGCCTTCCCCTACTGCCAGACCGCCCACCTACTGCTCGCTAAAGCCGCTCACGACCAGGGCACCATGCTGGCCAGCCAGCGCCTGCGCCGCGCCGCCACCTACGCCGCCGACCGCACCCTGCTCCGCCAGCTGATTGAGCAGACGGTGGCGGAGCCAGAGCCTGAACTGGTCGAGCCCGAGCCAGCCGCTGAACCAGTCGAAGCAACTGCTCCCGAGCCGATTGCCCCGCCGGAAGTAAAGCCGGAGCCCGCTCCTGCGGCAGTCGAAATTGCCAGCCCGGCGCCGGAAACCCTAGCGCTCCAGTTGGCACCGGTGCCCCTGCCCGAGCTTGTGTTGCCAGCAGTGGCAAGCGTACCGGAAGCACCCGCCCTTCTGATGGAGCCGCTGCTAGCGGCCCCGGCAACAGCCGAGCCTATTATTAGTAAGATTCAGAAATTCAACATCAATCAACCAGCAGTACCGGCAGCTGACAGCCCAGAGGGCACCGATACTGAAGCCCAGCCAGAAGCGGCTGGTCCTATCGAAACGCCAGTTACAGAGCCCGCAGTAGCCGCAGCTGTAGGGCCGGAGCAGGCTTCAATAGTTCCTGAACCTGAGCTGGCTGTCGC